>ERZ808242.1749-NODE-1749-length-11060-cov-4.481236_pt1 | contig 11060 bp, 20 predicted proteins | sample MGYA00521244_ERZ808242 | MGnify/ENA primary metagenome ERZ808242 (study PRJEB31516, sample SAMN03275573) | gut metagenome | biome: mammalia-associated habitat; material: feces | host: Papio cynocephalus | place: Kenya | collected 2012-07-27 ... | reverse complement strand
GCTCGGGAGGACGCTTCTCGCGGATCTCAGCGGCAAACTGACCGACCTTCTGCTTATCGCAGCCGGAAACGACGATCTGGTTGGGCTGGGGAACCTCGATGGTGATGCCGTCGATCTCGGGGACTTCCACGGTGTGGGAGTAGCCGATGTTCAGGACGAGCTTATTGCCCTCCTTGGCGGCACGATAGCCAACGCCGTTGACTTCGAGCGTCTTCTTGTAGCCATCGGTGACGCCGACGACCATGTTGTGCAGCAGAGCGCGGGTCAGGCCGTGCAGAGCGCGGTTCTCCTTGCCGTCGTCGGGACGGGAAACGAGGAGCTCAGCGCCTTCCTGCTTGATGGTCATGCTCGGCTGGAGCTGCTGGGTCAGGGTACCCTTGGGGCCCTTGACGGTGACAAGGTTGCCGTCTGCAATGGTGACTTCGACACCCGCGGGGATGGCAACGGGCATTTTACCAATTCTACTCATTGTTCTATACCCTCCTTACCACACGAACGCAAGGACTTCGCCGCCGATGTGAGCCGCGCGAGCAGCCTTGTCGGTCATAACGCCCTTGGAGGTGGAGACGATGGCAATACCGAGACCACGAAGCACGCGGGGCAGTTCGTCTGCGCCGACGTAAACGCGGAGGCCGGGCTTGCTGACACGGCGAAGGCCGGTGATGACCTTGTCCTTGCCGTTGTACTTCAGGGTGATGTGGATCGTGCCCTGAGTACCATCGTCAACGATCTGATAGCTCTTGATGTAGCCCTCGTCCAGCAGGATCTGAGCGATGCTCTTCTTCATGTTGGAAGCGGGGACATCCACAGTGTCGTGACGGGCACTGTTTGCGTTGCGGATGCGGGTGAGCATATCCGCAATGGGGTCAGTGATATGCATAGTGTAAATCCTCCTGATTTAGAGTTACGGTCATGGACCGTTTAGGTCACGAGGTATCAGTGCCAATTTGGAGCGTGCCCGCACGCGTGTGAACACGCGTAATTGACACTGACCTTTCGCGATCCTTTATCGCCAGAACGTCCATATCGCAACGTTCGTGGTTATGAGTTTGTTTCGGAGTCTCAAACTCCGAGGTGTCACGCTGTTGAAAACTTCAACAGGTCCTTCTTGAGATTTTTTCGTTAGACGAGGCGAAGCGACGCCAGCGTACTTTGTGTACGTCAAGGAACTTCAACGAAGTATAACGGAAAAAGATCAGAAGGAGGCCTTGCGAACGCCGGGGATCTCGCCCTTGTACGCCAGCTCGCGGAAGCAGATACGGCAGACGCCATAGTCACGCAGGTAGGCGTGGGGGCGGCCGCAGATCTTGCAACGGTTGTAGCGGCGGGTGGAGAACTTAGCAGGAGCCTGCTGCTTGAGAATCATAGATTTCTTAGCCATTTTCGATATCCTCCTACTTAGCGTTCAAAGGGAGCGCCGACCAGGGTCAGCAGCTCGCGGGCTTCTTCGTCGGTCTGAGCGGTGGTGCAGATGACGACGTCCATGCCGCGGATCTTGTCGATCTTATCGTACTCGATCTCGGGGAAGATCAGCTGCTCCTTGATGCCCAGGGCATAGTTGCCGCGGCCGTCGAAAGCGTTGGCGCTGATGCCGCGGAAGTCGCGGACACGGGGAAGCGCAACGTTGAAGAGACGATCGAGGAACTCCCACATCTTGTCGCCGCGGAGGGTGACCTTCGCGCCGATGGGCATATCCTCACGCAGCTTGAAGTTTGCGATGGACTTCTTCGCCTTGGTGACGACGGCCTTCTGGCCGGTGATGGTGGTCAGGTCGCGCACGACCGCTTCGAGAACCTTGGCATTCTCCTTGGCCTCGCCGCAGCCGACGTTCACGACGACCTTGTCGATCTTGGGGATCTGCATGGTGGACTTATAACCGAACTTCTTGTAGAGAGCGGGTGCCACTTCTGCCTTATACTGTTCTTTCAGTCTTGCCATTGTGAACTACTCTCCTTTCTTAAAGCTCGGCGCCGCAGTGCTTGCACACGCGGGACTTCTTGCCATTTTCGATCTTGTGCGCGATGCGGGTGCCCTTGTTGCACTTGGGGCACACGACCTGCACCTTGGAGGCGTACATGGCAGCCTCACGCTGCACAATGCCGCCGGTCTCGCCCTGCTTGCGGGGCTTGACGTGGCAGGTCACCATGTTGATGCCCTCCACGACGACCTTGGCTTCGCTGGGGACAGTGCCGAGCACCTTGCCCTGCTTGCCCTTGTCCTTGCCGGACAGGACGATAACGGTATCGCCCTTCTTCACATTCATAGCCATTCTTCAAGCCCTCCTTAGACAACTTCCGGAGCCAGGGAGAGGATCTTGAGGAAGTCCTTCTCACGCAGCTCGCGAGCGACGGGCCCAAAGATACGGGTGCCGCTGGGGTTCTTGTCGTCCTTGATCAGGACCGCAGCATTCTCGTCGAAGCGGACATAGGTGCCGTCTTCGCGGCGGACGCCCTTGGCAGAGCGGACGATAACGGCCTTGACGACCTCGCCCTTCTTGACCTGACCGCCGGGGGCAGCCTTACGCACGGACGCGACGATGATATCGCCGATGTTGCCGTACTTGCGGCCGGAGCCACCGAGAACGCGGATGCACTTGATTTCCTTGGCACCGGTGTTATCGGCGACCTTCAGAAAACTTTCCTGCTGAATCATTGTTCCGGTACCTCCTTACTTAGCTTTTTCGACGATCTCGACCACGCGCCAGCGCTTGTCCTTGGACAGGGGGCGGGTCTCCATCACCTTGACGGTATCACCGATACCGCACGTATTGTTTTCATCGTGAGCCTTCAGCTTGTAGGTGCGGCCGACGATCTTCTTGTACAGGGGATGCGCCACGCGGTCAGCGATCGCAACGACGACGGTCTTATCCATCTTGTCGGAAACGACCTTACCAACGCGGACCTTACGGGAGGAAATTCTCTTCTCTTCCATCTTACTTCTCCTCCTTCTCACGGATCATGGTTTTGACTCGGGCAATATCACGCTTGGTCTGGACGAGCTTCTGGGGGTTATCCAGCTGATTCGTCGCGTGCTGCATGCGCAGCATAAACAGATCTTTCTTCAGGGCGTCGAGCTTGGTGTTCAGCTCAGCAACGCTCATGGCACGAACTTCACTTGCCTTCATCTCATTCACCTACTTCCTGGGTCTCGGCCTCGCGCTTGACGATCTTCGTCTTGATGGGCAGCTTGTGGCTGGCCAGACGGAGCGCCTCACGCGCGACTTCTTCGGAAACACCGGCGATCTCAAACATGATACGGCCGGGCTTGACAACTGCTACCCAATACTCCGGAGAGCCCTTACCGGAACCCATACGGGTCTCGGCAGGCTGCTTGGTAACGGGCTTATCGGGGAAAATCTTGATCCAGACCTGACCGCCACGCTTGGTGTAACGGGTCATGGCGACACGGGCCGCCTCGATCTGGTTGCTGGTGATCCACGCGGGCTCAGTGGCCTGGAGGCCGTACTCACCATAAGTAATGGTGTTGCCGCGGGTCGCCTTGCCGGTCATACGACCGCGCTGAACGCGACGATATTTGACTCTCTTCGGCAGAAGCATTACTGAGCGCCTCCTTCCTTATTCTCAGCCGGCTTGCGATAGCCGCCCTGCGGACGATCGCCCTGGGGACGGTTGCCGTTGCGGTTGAAGCCGCCCTCACGGCGCTGATAACCGCCCTGGCCATCACGGCGGGGACGGCGGTCACCGTCGCGGCGAGGACGACGCTCGCGGCGCTCCTCATACGGCTTGGTGGTATCGAGCGTACGCGGGGTGGTACGCAGGGTCTGGGTCAGAACCTCGCCCTTGTAGATCCAAACCTTCACGCCGATGCGGCCGAACGTGGTCGCAGCCTCGGCAAAGCCGTACTCGATGTCGGCGCGGATGGTCTGCAGGGGGATGGTGCCCTCGTGATAGTGCTCAACGCCAGCGATCTCGCGGCCGCCGAGACGACCGGAGCAGCAGCACTTGATGCCCTTGGCGCCGGCGCGCATGGCGCGGCCCATGGCGTTCTTCATCGCGCGGCGGTGAGAGATGCGCTTCTCGAGCTGCTGGGCGATGTTCTCAGCGACGAGCTGAGCGTTCATGTCGGGATTGCGGACCTCGACGATGTTGAGCTTGACCTTCTTGCCGATCAGAGCCTCAACCGCGAGACGCAGCTTCTCGACCTCCGCACCGTCCTTGCCGATGACCATGCCGGGGCGGGCGCAATGAACGAACAGCGTCACAACATCGTTGCTGCGCTCGATCTCGATCTTGGGCACGCCTGCACCGTACAGGCTCTTCTTGACGAACTTGCGGATCTTGTGATCTTCAACGATCAGGTCGCCGACCTTCTCGTCTCTGGCATACCAGCGGGAGTCCCAGTCTTTGATGACGCCGACGCGCATGCCGTGGGGATTAACTTTCTGTCCCATGAAACTGTCTCCTCCCTTTAGTCTCTCTCAGCGACGGCGAGCGTCACGTGAGAGGTTCTCTTGTTGATGCGGTAGCCGCGGCCCTTGCTGGCGGGGATCATGCGCTTGAGGATCGGGCCGGAAGTCGCGTAGACCTCGGACACGTACAGCTTGGAGGTATCCATGCTGAAGTTGTTCTCGGCGTTGGCGACAGCGCTCTTTAAGAGCTTGACCAGGGGCTCGGACGCAGCCTTGGGGGTCTGCATCAGGAGCGCCATGGCAGTGTTGATGTCCTTACCGCGGATCAGGTCGCAGACGATCTGGACCTTGCGGGGAGAGATGCGGACATATCTCAGATATGCTTTAGCTTCCATGTTCTGCATTCTCCTTCCTTATTTCGTCTTGGTATGGCCGCGGAACGTACGGGTGGGAGCGAACTCGCCCAGCTTGTGGCCGACCATATCTTCCTGAATATAAACGGGAACATGCTTGCGACCGTCGTGGACGGCGATCGTATGACCGACGAAGGAGGGGAAGATGGTGGAGCTGCGGCTCCAGGTCTTCAGGACCTTCTTCTCACCGGTCTTGTTCATCTCTTCGACTCGCTTGATCAGCTCAGGGGCAACAAACGGGCCTTTTTTAATGCTTCTGCTCATTTTTACATTGCCTCCTTTTACTTATCGTTACGACGCTTGACGATGAACTTGTTCGTCGGGTTCTTCTTCGAACGGGTCTTGTAACCCATAGCCGGCTTGCCCCACGGGGTCATGGGACCGGGGTGACCGACAGGGCTCTTACCTTCACCACCGCCGTGGGGGTGGTCGTTCGGGTTCATGACGGAACCGCGGACGGTCGGACGGACGCCCATGTGGCGCTTGCGGCCGGCCTTACCGATGTGAACGTTCTCGTGATCGATGTTGCCGACCTGGCCGATGACGGCCATGCAGTTCGTGCGGACGATGCGCACTTCGCCGGAGGGCATACGGATCTGAGCGTCGCCGTTCTCCTTCGCCATCAGCTGAGCAGCAGTACCGGCGGAGCGGACAAGCTGAGCGCCCTTGCCGGGGTGCATCTCAATGTTGTGGATGACGGTACCGACAGGGATGTTGGCGATGGGCAGGCAGTTGCCGGGCTTGATGTCGGCGGCGGCGGAAGAGATGATCTTGTCGCCGGCCTTCAGGCCGACAGGAGCGATGATGTAGCGCTTCTCGCCGTCCTCGTACTGGACGAGAGCGATGAACGCGCTGCGGTTGGGGTCATACTCCAGGCGCAGGACCGTCGCGGGGACGTCCATCTTGTCGCGCTTGAAGTCGATGATGCGGTACTTCTGCTTGTTGCCGCCGCCGTGATGGCGGACGGTGATGCGGCCGTAGCTGTTGCGGCCGGCATGCTTCTTCTGAGACTCGACCAAGCTGCGCTCGGGCTTGGCCTTCTTGTCGATCCCCTCGAAGGCGGACACTGTCATGTGACGGCGGGAGGGGGTAGTGGGCTTAAACGTCTTAATAGCCATTTCTCATATCCTCCTTACACCATGCCCTCGAACAGCTCGATGGTCTTGGAATCTTCAGTGAGCTGCACATAGGCCTTCTTCCAGCTGCGGGTCTTGCCCAGGCGGCCGGCGCCGAGGCGCTTTGCCTTGCCGCTGACGTTGAGCGTGTTGACCTTGGCGACCTTAACGCCGAAAGCGGTCTCAACAGCGTTCTTGATCTCCACCTTACCGGCATCCTTGGCGACTTCGAACACGTACTTCTTGTTCGCAACGTCGACCATGGAACGTTCGGTGATGATGGGACGAATAATGATGTCGTAAACGTTTGCCATTATGCGAACACCTCCTCGATGACTGCGAGGGCTTCCTTGTCGATCACGAGGGTCTTGGCGTTGAGCAGATCGTAGACGTTGATGAGCTTCGCAGGCGCGGTGGTGACACCGGGCAGGTTGCGGGCGCTCTTGACGACGACCTCGTTGACCTCGGGAGTGATGACAGCGGCCTTGCCGTCAGCCTTGACGGCGGCGAGGAAATTGCGGAAGTCCTTGGTCTTGATAGCGTCGAGCGCGATCTTGTCGACAACGACGATCTCGCCCTGGGCCGCCTTGGCGGACAGCACGCTCTTGAGAGCCAGACGCTTGACCTTCTTATTCAGCACATAGCTGTAGCTGCGGGGCTTGGGGGCAAACACGATACCGCCGTGCGTCCACTGAGGGGAGCGGGTGCTGCCCTGACGGGCGCGGCCGGTGCCCTTCTGGCGCCACGGCTTTCTGCCGCCGCCGGAAACCTCAGCGCGGGTCAGAGCGCTCTGCGTGCCCTGACGGCAGTTGGCGAGATGATTTTTGACGACTTCATGAACAACGCTCATGTTCGGCTCGATGCCGAAGATCGCGTCGTTCAGCTCGACAGAACCGACTTCAGCGCCGGTCATGCTGACAACTTTAATCGTAGACATTTATCAAGCACTCCTTTCCTTACATATTTCTGGCGGAAGCCTTCTGCGGGTTGCGGCCGGAAGCCTTCTGCGGGTTCTTGCTGATGTCGGCACCAGCCTGCTTGATCTTGTGGACCTTGACGGTGGTCTTCACGGTGACGAGGCTGCCCTTGGGACCGGGAACCGCGCCGCGGACGACGAGCATGTTGAGCTCGGGGTCGACCTTGACGACCTCAAGGTTCTGGATGGTGACAGTCTCCACACCGTACTGGCCGGGGCCGATCTTACCCTTGAAGATACGGCTGGGGTCGGTGGTGGAGCCCATGGAACCGGCGTGACGGTGGACAGGGCCGCCGCCGTGGGTCATACGACCGCGGCTGGCGTTCCAGCGCTTGATAACGCCGGTGTAGCCGTGACCCTTGCTCGTACCGGTGACGTCAACGAAATCGCCGGACTTGAAGGTGTCGGCCTTGATGATGGCGCCGAGCTCGAGCTCGGAAGCGTTGTCAAGGTCAAACTCACGCAGGTACTTCTTGGGGGAAACGCCAGCCTTGTTCAGGTGGCCGAGTTCAGGCTTGGAGAGCTTCGCTTCGCGAATGTCCTCGTAGCCAAGCTGGACAGCCTCATAACCGTCTTTCTCGCTGGTCTTCTTCTGAGTGACCACGCAGGGACCGGCCTCGATCACGGTGACCGGAATCACATGGCCCTTTTCGTCGAAGATCTGAGACATGCCAACTTTTCTGCCGATGATTGCTTTCATGTATGATCCTCCTGTAAAGGTTATTGGTCGGCTTAGTTAGCGGCAACTCCCGCCATTGCTCTGCCGACTTGACCCCGCCCATCTCACGCAAGTCGATGGGCTTTTGGGTAGAGCAACAAAATTTGCTTCAAAAACGACAGCGTCGTTTTTGAGAGGGTTTGCAGTTTGTTTTGCGCACTCGCTGCGCTCGCACACAAACAAACTGAGAGGTGTTTTTGTCCACGCGCATGTCGCGGCCAAAAACGATTTCATTGGTTTCGCGTCTGCGGACGCGAAATGTAATGAAGCGAGGGATTGATTTTTCGTCAGGCGAGGCGCGCCGCTGCAGACAGTATCTGGTATACGGCAAAGCGGCGCAACGAAGCATCACGGAAAATCAGAGCTTGATCTCGATCTCGACGCCGGCGGGAAGCTCAAGGCCCATCAAAGCCTCGACCGTCTTGGGGCTGGAGTTGGTGATGTCGATCAGGCGCTTGTGGGTGCGGCGCTCAAACTGCTCACGGCTGTCCTTGTACTTGTGCACAGCGCGCAGGATGGTGACGACTTCCTTCTTGGTGGGCAGAGGGATGGGGCCGGAGACGGTAGCGCCGGTGCGCTTGGCGGTCTCGACGATCTTCTCTGCGCTCTGGTCGATGACCTGGTGGTCATAGGCCTTGAGACGAATGCGGATCATTTCTTTTGCCATTTTCGGTTTCTCCTTCATTTTGTACGGTTTTCTTGCTTTGTCGAAGCCGTACGGTGAGAGGTTTTCTTGTACGCTTATCCGTGCGTATCATTCCGGCTCATAGAAAAACCGGCACGAATAAACGGCCGGTCCACACATGGCGCAGCGATCTACGCAACGTACAGATATTCTCTCAGCCGCCCGATGTTCGGACATACTCCCCGAAAGTTACCTCAGAAGTCTGAGCAATCTCCCGGTTCATCGCAATATCGCGCAAATAGGGCAGGATGCGCCCAATCGCGGACTTGCATATAGTATCAAATCCCGTTGCACATGTCAAGACAAATTTCACTTTTTTCCTGAAAATTTTTTTAGCGTCCTCTTTTCGCGGCAAATGTGCCGTTTGGGGCGCAAAAGTGCGGCATATTGCTCCCTCTCTGCCGATATATTTAGGGGCAAAGGAGTTGATGGACATGGCGATGGCCTGGCTTTGGACGGGAATGGTGGCGGTCTCGCTTATTTTCGGCGTGCTGACAGGAAACTTAAATGCGCTCAGCGCCGCCGCGCTCGAGGGCGCGCAGAGCGCGGTCGAGCTGTGCCTGACGATGTGCGGCGTGATGTGCCTCTGGACAGGCGTGATGGAGGTGATGAACCAGTGTCAGCTCACTGACCGCCTCGCTTCTCTCTTCCGCCCGCTGCTCAAAAAGCTGCTGCCGAACGCGAGCCGCGACAGCGAGACGTTGGCCGCGATCTCCGCCAACCTCTCCGCTGATCTTTTGGGCCTCGGCAACGCGGCCACGCCGCTCGGCATCCGCGCCGCCTGCCGCATGAGCCGCGGCTGCAAGGGCGTCGCGTCGGATGAGCTGTGTCTGCTCGTCGTTTTGAACACAGCGTCGATCCAGCTGCTGCCCACCACGCTCGCGGGCGTACGCGCTTCGCTCGGCGCCGCCGACCCGTTTGATATTCTGCCCGCCGTGTGGCTGACGTCGCTGCTGTCCGTCCTCGCGGGGCTCTTCGCCGCGAAGCTCTTCGCCCGCTTCTGGAGGAATTAAGTCATGGCGCTCTCTACGCTCATCGTGCCCGTGCTGCTCACCTTCACGGCCTGCTTCGCCGTCGGCAAACGCGTCGACGTCTACTCCGCCCTCACCAAGGGCGCAGAGGAGGGCCTCACGGTGCTGCTGCACATCCTGCCCTCGCTCATCGCGCTGCTCACTGCCGTTTACATGTTCCGCGCGTCCGGTGCGATGGAAGCGCTCGGCGCATTACTTGCCCCTGCGCTCGACAGAATTGGCATTCCCGCCGAGACCGCGCCGCTTTTATTCATCCGCCCCATCTCAGGCAGCGGCGCGCTGGCTGTCGGGTCGGAGATCATGGACTCCTACGGCGTCGATTCCTACGTTGGCCGCGTCGCGGCGGTCATGCTCGGCTCGAGCGAGACGACGTTTTACACCGTCGCCGTCTACTTCAGCGCCGCGGGCATTACGAAAACGCGCTACACCATCCCCGCCGCGCTCTGCGCCGACACGGTGATGTTCCTCGCGTCGGCGTCTTTCGTGCGGCTCCTCATGGGCGCGTAAAAAAGGAGCCGCCGCAGGCAGCTCCTTTTGCTTTATTCTTCCGTCCGCACGCGAATGCGCAGGGCGCACTTTCCTCTCTGCCCACCGATGGTCAGGCAATAGCGCAGGGCGAGCATCCCACCGTCCTCGCCGAGCTTCCATTTGACCGACTCCGCCTTCACCTCGACCGGCAAGGTTCCGTAGGGCACGGCATAGAATGAGGTGTGCTCCTTCCCCTCCGCAAAGACCATCTCGCTCGTCACCTCGCCCGTGCGCGTCAGAATGACGCAGTCCGGCGCGAGGGCAAGCCGCGTCGCGGTGGTCACGCTGCCGTCCCGAGCCGTTTCCTCATAGCGCAGGAGATAGCCGTCGCTCGTCTCCTCCATCGTGCCGCGCACGCGAAGATCTGAGCTGTCGGCGCTCATGCCTTCGTATTGCTGCTCGCCGTGCACGGTGAGCCAAACATTTCTTTTCATACAGTCCTCTTTCTCATTTGTTTCTGTCATCATACTACGGTGGGGAGCGGGACACAAGTCGCATTTGCATTTTTTGTGCGTTTCCCTGTTTTTGCTATGGTAAAACGCAAAAGCGCGTGCTATAATCTCTGCTAAGCAGATTCTCTGTTCCGTCAAAGGAGGCGTCACTATGAAAATTGATCTGACGGAAAAGCAATTCCGCCGTCTTCTTGATCTGGTCTACGTCGGCAACTGGGTGATGAACTCCACCCGCGGCGACGACCGCATCCGCGAATACGACGATGTGGAGAGCACCGTCTTCGCCAACTGTCTCTCCCACGGCATGGTGCCGCTGGTCGAGGCCTATCAGGGCGAGCTGATCCCCTCGCGCGCGTTTGCCGAGGGCGGCATCCACGAGGCTATCATGGCCTACGAGGACACGATGTTTTTTGAAATCCTCGCCCAGGAGCTTGCCCTGCGCGATATGGACAGCGACGCGCCCACGCCCGAAAATGTCGATGAGCTGCGCGAGCGCATGGACACGTACTTAGGAGAATTCGAGCAGCACGGCACTGACAACATCACCGTAGAAATGTAAAAGAAGACAATACAGGCTCCACTTATAAGTGGAGCCCGTATTCTATTTTCGCGGCCGCAGCCGCGAAATGTTTTTGATCCATAAATCGCCGCGACATGTGCGTGGCGATTTATTCTTCTCGCTCCGTACGTGTCGAGCCGCCTGCGGCGGCGAGGCACGAAGCGGAGCGCATCCCCTATTTTTTAAGGATGCCTTTGGCATCCTTAAAAAATAA
>ERZ808242.1744-NODE-1744-length-11077-cov-2.863636_pt1 | contig 11077 bp, 8 predicted proteins | sample MGYA00521244_ERZ808242 | MGnify/ENA primary metagenome ERZ808242 (study PRJEB31516, sample SAMN03275573) | gut metagenome | biome: mammalia-associated habitat; material: feces | host: Papio cynocephalus | place: Kenya | collected 2012-07-27 ... | reverse complement strand
TCTGTAAGATCGACGGCTTTGTGTGGGTGCGCGTGCACTACCTCTATCCCGACGAAATGTCCGACGAGCTCATTGACGTCCTGGCCAACGAGCCGAAGATCGTCAAGTATCTGGACATTCCCATCCAGCACATCAACGACAGCATCCTTCGCGCGATGAACCGCCGCGGAAACGGCGAGTACGTCAAAAAGCTTCTCACGAAGCTGCGCGAGCGCATTCCCGGTCTCGTTCTGCGCACGAGCCTCATCACCGGTCTTCCCGGCGAGGGCGAAGAGGAATTCCAGCAGCTGTGTGAATTTTTGAAGGATTTCAAGCTGGAGCGCGCCGGAACGTTCGCGTTCTCGCCCGAAGAGGGCACGAAGGCCGCGCAGATGGACTATCCCGACAGGGAAATTGCGCAGGAACGCGCGGACATTGTAAACGAACTCCAGTCGCGCATCATGGACGAGTACAACGCCTCGTGCGAAGGAAAGACCATGCAGGTCCTCTGCGAGGGGTATGACCCTGACGAGGACTGCTATTACGGAAGAACGTATGCCGACTCTCCCGACATCGACGGGCGCATCTGGTTCACCGCGTCGCGGCACATCAAGACCGGCGATTTTGTGGACGTTTGCGTCGTGGGCGCATACGATGGAGAGCTGACGGGCATTTTAGAGGAGGACATGGAAAACGATGACGACGGCGAGTAAGATCACAATGGTGCGGATCGTGCTGATCCCGTTTTTTATGGTGTTTCTGATTTTGAGCGGAAACGGCGGCGCGAATGCCGACACGTACCGCTGGATCGCGCTGGCGATCTTCATCGTCGCAAGCCTCAGTGACTTTGTCGACGGCTACGTCGCGCGGCACTACAATCAGGTCACGGACTTCGGAAAATTCTTTGATACGCTGGCAGATAAGCTTCTGGTCACGGCGTGCCTGATGATCTTCGTCGGGCAGGGCCGGATGGCCGATTGGATCGCCTTCATCGTCATCGCGCGGGAGTTTGCCATCATGGGCCTTCGCTCCATCGCGGCGGCGCATGGGCGCGTCATTGCAGCGGGCTGGTCCGGAAAGATCAAAACGTCGTGCACGATGGTGGGGCTGATCGCGATGATGATCTTCCCCGGCGTGCAGATCTTGGACACCGTCGTTTGCATCGTCATTCTCGTCACCACGCTCTACTCGGGGTACGAGTATTTCCAGAAGAACTGGGACGTTCTCATGCCTTCCGCTTGACTTTTGTCTGCTTAGATGGTACTATACCAATAACAAAAAAAGAGGCTGCACCACACAATTTGGCAAGAAGGCTCGGCGAGAGATTTTTCGTCAAGGCAAGGCTTGAAAACGCAGGAAGGCTTTGTGCCTTTCAAGTTTTCAAACCGCGGCATTGGCGGAAAAGATCCGGCGAGACTCGCAGACGAATTGCGCGGTGCTGCCTCCCTATATCGCGTTGACCGAAAAGAGTAACCGGTTCGCGCCCTTCAGAGAGTCTTCGCCTTCGGCTGCAAGCGAAAACAGGGTTAGGCCGGAGAAAGTGCGTTCGTGAGCGAGGGGAGACCCCGTCTGGGCCGCGTCAAGGCTCAAAGTGAGAAATCAGAGTGGAACCGCGAGTGTTATGCCCGCCTCTTGAGCAAAAGAGGCGGGTTTTTACATTTTATTTGGGGTGCATTCTTCCAACTGCCAATGCACCCGGACAGCGGGCCTTTTCGTGCTGCGCTGCGTCATTTTCCCTTGAAATACACAAAGTATTCCTGCGGAAAAATGTCTTGCCCAGCACGAAAAATCCTCGCTGCCGGTCACATCGTCAGTTGGAAGACTACACCCTAGTTCCCAGGAGGCATTGCATTTGCATATCATCGAAGACATTCAGGCATACAAGAAAAACGACCCGGCGGCCAGGAGCGTGGCGGAAATTCTGCTGCTCTACAACGGCCTGCACGCAACGATCGACTACCGCATCGCCCACTGGCTGCACGTGCGGGGGCTGAAATTTCTGGCAAGAAGCATTTCGCAGTGGTCGAAAATGTGGACGGGAATTGAAATTCACCCCGGCGCAAAAATCGGCCGCCGCCTCGTCATCGACCACGGCACGGGCATCGTCATCGGCGAGACCGCCGAAATTGGAGACGACTGCCTTTTATATCAGGGCGTGACCCTCGGCGGCACGGGCAAGGACGTCGGCAAGCGTCACCCTACGCTCGGCAACAACGTCATGGTGGGCGCCGGCGCAAAGGTTTTGGGGCCGTTCAAGGTCGGAAACAACGCACGCATCGCAGCAAATTCCGTGGTTCTGCGCGAGGTACCGGACAATGCGACGGTCGTCGGCGTGCCTGGACGAATTGCGCGGATCTGCGGCGAAAAGCTCGATCATATCCATACGCCAGACCCCATGATGATCGAGCTTGAGGCCATCAAAAAGCGGCTGGACGCGCTCGAACAGCAAACACAAGCATAATACAGGGAGGAAACGAAATGTATCTTTATAACTCTGCCACGCACAAAAAGGAAGAATTTATCCCCAACGATCCCAAGCTCGTCAAAATGTATACCTGCGGCCCGACGGTCTACCATTTTGCCCACATCGGCAACCTCCGCAGCTACATCATGGAGGACGTGCTGGAAAAATACCTGCGCTATATCGGCTACCCGGTCAAGCGCGTCATGAACATCACCGACGTCGGCCATCTGACCTCGGACGCGGACGAGGGCGAGGACAAGATGCTCAAGGGGGCCCGCCGCGAGCACAAGTCCGTCATGGAGATCGCAAAGTTCTACACCGACGCGTTTTTTGACGACTGCAAAAAGCTCAACATCAAGCGGCCCGACGTCGTCCAGCCCGCGACCGGCTGCATCGACGAATATATCAAGATCATCACGAAGTTACTCGACACCGGCTATGCGTATCAGGCGGGCGGCAACGTGTACTTTGACACGTCGAAGCTCAAAAGGTACTATATTTTCAACGAGCACAACGAGGAAGATCTGGCCGTCGGCGTGCGCGAGGGCGTCGAAGAGGACACGAACAAGCGCAACAAAAACGACTTCGTCCTCTGGTTCACCAAATCGAAGTTTGAAGATCAGGCTCTGAAATGGGACTCTCCCTGGGGCGTCGGCTATCCCGGCTGGCACATCGAGTGCTCCGGCATTTCGCTCAAATACCTCGGCGAGTATCTGGATATCCACTGCGGCGGCATCGACAACGCCTTCCCGCACCACACCAACGAGATCGCGCAGTCCGAGAGCTACATCGGCCACCACTGGTGCAACTACTGGATGCACGTGATGCACCTGAACACCTCGTCCGGCAAAATGTCCAAATCGAAGGGTGAATTTTTGACGGTTTCGCTATTGGAGCAGAAGGGCTATGACCCGCTGGCCTACCGGCTGTTCTGCCTGCAAAGCCACTACCGCAAGAACCTCGTCTTCTCGTGGGAAAACCTGGATAACGCCATGGGCACGTACCAGAAGCTGATCGCGAAGATCGCAGCGCTCAAGCCCTCTGACGAGCCCATTGACGAAGCGGCCGTTGCGGCGCTGCGCGAAAAATTCAACAAGGCGCTTGGAAACGATCTTAACACCTCGCTCGGCATTACGGCGCTGTATGATGTTCTGAAGTATCCGACGAATGATGCGACGAAGCTCTTCCTGCTGGATGATTTCGACAAGGTGCTGAGCCTGGATCTTCTCAAAAAGGCCGAAGAAGCGCGAAAGAAGGCGGCCAGCGCAAAGCAAAGCGGCGGAGACTACAACATCATCTCCGAGTCCGGCGAGCAGGACGCCGACGTGGAAGCGAAGATCCGCGCCCGGTATGAGGCCAAGAAGGCCAAGAATTTCGCCGAGGCAGACCGCATCCGCGACGAGCTCAAAGCGGCCGGCGTGGAACTCACCGATATCCCCGGCGGCGCCAGGTGGACGAGAGTATAATTGCACACAACCGAAAGGGCAGACCGGAAGGTCTGCTCTTTTCCTTCGTTGCAAGTGGGACGTTTTTGTGGTATGATAAATCTGTATTGGTCTATACCAAATGAGCGAAAAGGAGCTTTGCCATGAAGCTGATGATTTTAGACGGCAACAGCATCATCAACCGCGCGTTCTACGGCGTGCGTCTTCTCAGCACGAAGGACGGCGTGTACACGAACGCGATCTATGGTTTTTTGAATATTTTAGAGCGTCTGAAAAACGACGAGCGGCCCGACGCGCTTTGCGTTGCGTTCGACCTCAAGGCCCCCACGTTCCGCCATCTCGCCTTTGAGGGCTACAAGGCCACGCGCCACGCCATGCCGGACGAGCTTGCGATGCAGATGCCCATTTTGAAGGACGTTCTGCGGGCGATGAACATTCCGATCTATGAATGTGAGGGCTGGGAAGCAGACGATATTCTCGGCACGGTCGGAGAAATTTGCGCGCGCGAAGGCGTCGACGCCGTCATCGTCACGGGAGACCGCGACTCGCTGCAATTGGTCAGCGATCACGTGACGGTCAAGCTCGTGACCACAAAGGCGGGTCAGACCATCACCACCAACTACACGCCCGCCGTGTTTGAGGCCGAATACGGCTTTGCACCTGCGCATCTCGTCGATCTCAAGAGCCTCATGGGAGACAGCTCCGATAACATCCCGGGCGTAGCCGGCGTGGGGCCCAAGACGGCGACCGGGTTATTGCTGCAATACGGAACGCTCGACGGCATTTACGAGCATCTGCCGGAGATCAAGGAATCCGTGCGCAGGAAGCTCGAAAAGGACCGCGAGCAGGCGTATCTTTCCTACGATCTGGCGACGATCCGCAAAAACGCGCCCATCGACTTCGTGCCCGAGCAAAACAAGATCCGTCCGGTCGACAACGACGCGCTGTATGACCTGTTCCGAAAGCTCGAGTTCACGCGCCTGATAACCCGGTACGACCTCCACGCGCCGCAGGAAAGACCGAAGCAGCTGGAAACCGTCGAAGCTGTTCTAACGTGCGAAACGGTAAACGATCCTGCGCAGGCGCGGGAAATTGCGGGGAGACTCGCAAACGAGCATTATGTGAACCTGATCGCCGAAGAAGGCCTGTCCAAAATTGCTGTCCAAACAGACGATACGGGCTATCTCTTTGCCGGCGAGGCGGTCGCAAACAACGATTTTATGTCAACGCTTTTCGGCGCGTCCGTCAAGAAGGTCACGCACGACTGTAAGAGCCTCATGCGCGCACTTTTCGAGCGTGGGCTGCCTGCCGAGGGATTTATCTTTGACACGGCGCTGGCCGCTTACGATCTGGACGCAACGCGCGGAGAATACAAATTAGACACCGTTTTCGAGCAATACTGCGGCGCGCAGATCGGCTATGCGGATGCAAAGCAGGTCGGAGAGGAAGCCGCGAAGGAGGCTGCACTGCGGGCAAAGGCTGCGGCGGTGGCGGCGCTGTATGCAGTGCTTCCTGAAAAGCTCGGTGGGGCCGGGATGGAGAAGCTCTATTTTGAGATCGAGCTGCCGCTGTGCCAGGTTTTGGCGCGGATGGAAACGCAGGGCGTGCTCGTCGACCAGATGGCCCTTGTCGCCTTCGGCAATATGCTGGAGAGCGGCATCGCGAGCGATCAGGCGGAAATTTACCGCTATGCCGGACAGGAATTCAACATCAACTCCCCCAAGCAGCTGGGAGAGGTCCTCTTTGAAAAGCTGGAGCTGCCGCCGGTCAAAAAGACGAAGAGCGGCTACTCGACGAACGCCGAGGTGTTAGAGAAGCTCAAAAGCCGCCACCCGATCATCGAGGCCATTCTGGATTACCGGACGCTTACCAAATTAAAATCGACGTATGCCGACGGCCTTGTCAAGGAAATTGCGGACGACGGCCGCATCCACACGACGTTCCAGAACATGGTCACGGCCACAGGAAGACTCTCTTCCACCGAGCCGAACCTTCAGAACATCCCGGTGCGCACGGAGCTTGGAAGCGAGATCCGCAAAATGTTCGTGCCCAGAGACGGCTGCGTGTTCGTAGACGCCGACTACAGCCAGATCGAGCTTCGCGTACTGGCGCACATCGCAGGAGACGAGCATATGAGAAAAGCCTTCACCTCCGGCATGGATATCCACACCGCGACAGCCGCGCAGGTCTTCCACGTAGCCCCGGAACAGGTCACGCCTCTCATGCGCCGCCACGCGAAGGCCGTCAACTTCGGCATCGTCTACGGCATTTCGGAGTTTTCCCTGGCAGAGGACATCGGCGTGACGCGCAAGGAAGCGAAGGCCTACATCGAAAGCTATCTTGAAAATTACGCCGGCGTGCGCGATTACATGAAAAACATCGTTGAACAGGCGAAAAAAGACGGCTATGTGACGACCATGTTCGGAAGGCGAAGGAACCTTCCCGAGCTCAAGAGCAGCAACTTTAACATCCGCTCGTTTGGTGAGCGCGTCGCGCTCAACACGCCCATTCAGGGCACGGCGGCGGATATCATCAAGCTTGCGATGATCCACGTCGACCGTGCGCTGCGGGAAGAAAAGCTGCAAGCCCGGCTCGTTTTGCAGGTGCACGACGAGCTGATCGTCGAGTGCCCGCTATCCGAGCGCGAACGGGTCACAAAGCTTCTGACCGAGCAGATGGAGCACGTGACGAAGCTTTCCGTTCCGCTTGTGGCCGAAGCGAAGAGCGGCGCAAGCTGGTATGAGGCAAAGTGATGGAGACTCAAATTTTGCCCATGACGGCAGACGATATCGCGCAGGTCGCGGCGCTGGAACAAGCGTGCTTTTCTGACCCGTGGCCGCAAAGCGTGCTGGAAAAAGAGCTTCAAAACGAGCTGAGCCTCTGGCTGGTTGCAAAACAGGGCGGCGAAGTAGTCGCCTATGTCGGAAGCCAGAGCGTTCTCGATGAAGCGGACATGATGAACCTTGCCGTGCGGGAAGACGCCAGACGGCAGGGGATCGCGAGATCGCTCGTGCTGGCGCTTTGCCGGGAGCTTTCCAAAAAGGGCGTCAAGACGCTTACGCTCGAGGTGCGCGATTCCAACGAGCCTGCTATCCGGCTGTACGAAGCGCTCGGCTTTACACAGGCCGGCAAGCGGCCCAACTACTATTTTCACCCGAAGGAGGATGCACGCATCCTCAGAAAGGACGGCCTTTCATGAACATTTTATCGGTGGAGTCCTCGTGCGACGAAACGGCGGTCGCCATCGTCCGCGACGGCCGCGAGATCCTGACCGACTGCATCGCGTCGCAGGTCGAGCTTCACAAGCTCTACGGCGGCGTCGTGCCGGAGATCGCGTCTCGAAAGCACATCGAGGCCATCTACGGTTTGGCCGATCAGGCGCTTTTAACGAGCGGTCTGACCAGAAACGATCTGGACGCCATTGCCGTGACCTATGCGCCGGGGCTCATCGGCGCGGTTCTGGTCGGCGTGAACTTTGCAAAGGCGGCCGCGTTCTCACTGGGGCTTCCACTCGTTCCCGTGCACCATATCCGCGGCCACATCGCGGCCAATTACCTCGCGTATCCGGAGCTAACACCGCCTTTTATCTGCCTCGTTGTTTCAGGCGGGCACACGCTGATCGTCGACGTGCGCGGTTACACGGATTTCAGAATTCTCGGCACGACGCGAGACGACGCAGCAGGGGAGTGCTTTGACAAGGTCGCCCGCGTTTTGGGAATGCCGTACCCCGGCGGCGCGGCGCTGGATAAATGCGCGAAAACAGGAGACGAGGAAAAGTATCCGCTGCCGCACACGAAGCTTTCGGGAAATCCTCTCGATCTGTCGTTCTCCGGGCTTAAGACGGCGGCCCTGAACCTCATTCATATGCACGAGCAAAAGGGCGAGTCAATCGACATTCCGTCTCTGTGCGCGTCGTTTTCCAAAGCGGTCAGCGAAATGCTCGTCCCGCGGACGATGCAGGCCGTGCGCGAAAGCGGCTATCGGAAGCTTGCCATCGCAGGCGGTGTCGCGGCCAATTCGAGAATTCGCGCGGATTTCAGGCTTCAGTGCGAAAAGCACGGTGTGGCGCTCTACACGCCGCCGCTTTCCCTCTGCGGCGACAACGGCGCGATGATCGGCAGCCAGGGCTACTACGAATTTCTCGCCGGAACAAGAGCCGGGCAGGATCTCAACGCCTTCGCCACACGCTCGATCGAGCAGAATTACGAGTAACGAAAATACCAAAGCAGGTGCGCAGGATGGCTGCGCACCTGCCTTTTTTGACGGAGCGGCTTCAAAAAGTTACATTATGTAAATTATTAAGGTATTATGTAACCTGATTTCGCACCTTTATGCAGTAGAGTGCTTCGTTTGCGGAATTGGCGAAAATTAGTAATAATCCGATTCCGGGTTGAAAACAGGAAGAAATTTCGTTGTGCAAAACCTTGTGGACAGTGTGAATAAGTGTGCACATCCGTCTTGCAGATTATGATTATGGTTAACTGCCCGCGCTTCTCCGGTCTAAACGCGAACGAGCCTGCATACGATGAAGCAAAAGGAGGCGGAAACATGGCAAAGAAGAAGGGGACAAGAAGCACCGGCGTTTTGCTGGCAATGGCCACGGCAGGGGAGGTGCTTCTGACGCTGGCGCTGTCGGCTATTTCGGCGGCGCTGGTGAGATCCGGCGTGATCGGTCAATCGAGCATCGGCACTGCGGGGCTCGCATCGAGTGCGCTGGCGGTATTTCTGGGAAGCCTGCTTGCGGCAAAGCAATTTCAGCAGAAGAAGCTTCCGCTCACGATGGCGGCCTGCGGGGGCTATCTGGCGCTGCTTTTGCTTGCGAACCTGCTGTTCCTGCCGGGGATGCCCGCGGGGGCGCTTGGGGTGATTTGCCCGGCGGCTGCGGCAGCTTTGCTTGCGGCGGTGCTGGCCGGACGCAGGCCGAAGCGAAGCTACCACCGGTGATGCAGGAAGTCCTGCAAAATGCAAAATAGTAAATAGTATTTACCTAACGCAGGATACGTGCAGGAATTCCTTCAAAATCAATATTTGAGGCGAAGGCCCGGCTTCTCCCACCAGATATGGTGGCGTTTTACGAAAAGTTCGGTTTTCGGACGCCTCTCAGTTGCGAGATTTACATAAAACAATTGACATAAGACCTTGTCATAATTTACAAAGATTCTGAAAAGTTCCGATTTTTCTTGAAATCTCAAGCGATTTGCGGTATAGTAAGGACACTTCCCAAAAGCCGGACTGGTAGAAATAACGCGGAATTCATAATTTCGGCTTTTTTGCGGAAGTGCGCCGCGGCGCATGGCCGGAGGCTCCGGCAGATACGCAAAAATGTGCAGCTTTGGAGATCTCTTGATGCACACAACATCTTGTAGCGAAGAAAAGCTGCAAGTGCGGTTTCCCCCAAGATGCACGGTTCGCTGCAAAAATGAACGCCGCAGGCACGGAAAGGCCAGAACATGGACAACAACATCATTGCCAGATACGAAGATTACCTGATCAACACCAAACACGCGTCGGCCAACACGGTATCGTCCTATATGCGCGATATCCGGCAGTACGCGTCATATCTGTCCGGCATCGATGTGCCTGTTTTAGAGGCCGACCGGAACGTCATAAACGCCTATATGCAATGGCTGACCTCGATCGGCAAGTCGCCGGCGACGGTCTCACGGTCTCTGGCTTCCATAAAAAGCCTGTACCTCTTTGCCATCAGCGAAGACGAGATCGAGCACAACCCGGTCTATAATATCAAGGTCGAAAAGGCCGAAAAGAAGCTGCCGCAGATCCTCTCCGGCAAGGAGGTCGAGCTTTTGCTTGAGCAGCCGCGCACGAGCGACATGAAGGGCTGCCGCGACAAGGCGATGCTGGAGGTTTTGTACGCGACCGGCATCCGCGTGAGTGAGCTCATCAACCTCAACATCGACGACGTGAGCATCACAGGCGGCTTCATCCGCTGTGAGTCGGGCGGCAAGACGCGCATCATTCCGCTCTATCCCGAGGCCGTGCAGGCGCTCAGGACGTACATAGAGACTGTGCGGCAGAAGATGCTGGCCGCTCCTTCCGAGCACTCGCTTTTTGTGAACGTCTCCGGCGAGCGCATGAGCCGGCAGGGCTTCTGGAAGATCATCAAGTTCTATCAGGAAAAGGCGCAGATCGACAAGGACATCACCCCGCACACCCTGCGGCACAGCTTTGCCGCGCATTTGCTCGAGAACGGCGCGGACCTTCGCTCCATCCAGGAAATGCTCGGCCACAGCGACATTTCCTCCACGCAGGTCTACGCGCACCTGGTCAAGCAGAATCTCAAATCTGTCTACAATAAGTACCATCCCAAGGCATAAATAAAACCCGCGGTCTTCATGACTGCGGGTTTCGTTATGGAAAAAGCGCCGGTTTTCGGCGCTTTTTGCGTTATTGGAGGCTTTTTTGAATGTCCAGAAGGGAAGCGCCGGTTTCCCGCGCGATCTTCGCGAGGTCTTCAAACTCCGGCTTCCGCTTTGTTACGCCGTAGCCTTCGGAAACCTTGACGCGCACGGGGCCGTGTTCGGTTTCGAGAGTCTGCGTCTGGCGCGAAAGGGTGTAGCGCCGGAAAACGGCCTCCCGGACGCCGAGCGTCGTTGTGTGCCGGAACAGAAGAGAGAGCATTTTCTCGCGGTCTGACGGTTTACACATACAAGTCAGCAGCACGCCGGGGCGGTTTTTCTTCATGATCACCTGCGTCGTGTAAACGTCCAGCGCACCGGCCTGAAGCAGCTGCTCGGAGGCAAAGCCGATGGCCTCTCCTGTGCAGTCGTCGAGATTGCACGAAAGCTCAACGATCTGCTCCGCCGGCCGCTCCGATTCTCCCAGCATCGCCCGGACGCAGTTGGCCGCGGGAAAGTCCTTCGTGCCCATGCCGTAGCCGGACTTCAAAAGCTTCATCGCGGGCATCGTGCCAAATTCGCAGACGAAATGCCGCAGCAGCGCCGCGCCGGTCGGGGTGCAGAGCTCGCCCCGGATCGCGCCGCCGTAGATGGGAACGCCTGTCAGCAAAAGCGCCGTCGCGGGTGCGGGGACCGGCAAAATGCCGTGGGCGCAATGGACCTGCCCGCAGCCGACGTGCACGCTCGACGCGTAAATTTTCTCCGGCGCGAGAAGGTGCGTGAGAAGGCACACGCCGACCACGTCCGCCAGAGCATCCAGCGTTCCGACCTCG
>ERZ808242.1742-NODE-1742-length-11083-cov-3.959013_pt1 | contig 11083 bp, 11 predicted proteins | sample MGYA00521244_ERZ808242 | MGnify/ENA primary metagenome ERZ808242 (study PRJEB31516, sample SAMN03275573) | gut metagenome | biome: mammalia-associated habitat; material: feces | host: Papio cynocephalus | place: Kenya | collected 2012-07-27 ... | reverse complement strand
CGACGTAAGCATGTTTTTGAGCGACGAATTAAAAGAAAAGCAAGAAGCCTTAAAGAGCTTTATTCCGCCTTTCAAGATAATCCTGCCGCCGATAGAAAAGGAATACCCCGACACTTTTACGCTTATAGGTGAAAGCGTAAAATACGCAAAGCTCAAATTCGACTGCGGACAAATAGTCGACATAGACGTCGACGAAACGCCGCAATTATAAAAACGCATATAATTTAACTTTCCGCGAGAGTTATCGCGGAATTTTTTTTGCGCTTTTTACCCCCTTTGTTGACAAACGGCGCGCAATGTGGTATATTGTTTGTATTATAAAGGCAAACACCATGTTTAAAAAATTACTTAACTTCATCAATCAACAAACGGTTCTCGGCGAAATAATGCGGTTTATAGTAGTCGGCGGAATCGCGACGATAATTGATTTTGCGGCGATGGCTCTCGTGCTTTTCCTGTTTGCCCCCGCAAATTACCCGACTTTTTGGAGCATTTTCACGGGCGGCACTACAAAGGCTTCACCTCTCGCCGCGCTCGTCGGCACGGGAACGGGCTTTTTGTTCGGGCTTGCCGCCAACTACGCGCTTTCCGTTTTATTCGTGTTCAACGAAAAGGGCAAATCCAAAACCGCGCAAGGCTTTTTTAAATTCACCGTGCTTTCATTCGGCGGGCTTTTACTGCACGAAGCGGGCATGTTTTTACTGTTCACAAAGCTCGGCGTAAACGAATGGCTCGTCAAGATTTTGATGACGTTAATCGTACTCGCATACAACTACTTAACAAGAAAATTTTTCATTTTCAAAAATGCAGATAAAGGGGAACATCAATGAAATTAAGCGTTATCGTGCCGTGTTACAACGAAGAAAAAACGGTCAACAAGTTTTACGCCGCGGCAAAGCCCGTTTTTGACAAACTCAAAGAAGATTACGAGATAATTTTCGTAAACGACGGGTCGAAGGACAAAACGAGCCTTTTGTTAAAAGAGCTTGCCGCCGCTGACGAAAAGGTAAAAGTAATAGAATTTTCGAGAAACTTCGGACAAACCCCGGCGATTTTATGCGGACTAAAATACGCGACGGGAGATTGCGCCGTCGAAATGGACTGCGACTTGCAAGACCCGGTGGAAGTGGTTCCGCTAATGATAGAAAAATGGAAAGAGGGCTACGAAGTCGTTCACGGCAGGCGCACTTCACGCAAAGGCGAATCGATTTTCAAACGCGCAACCGCCTCTTTGTACTATAAGTGCCTTTCGAAAATTTCCGACGCGGAAATTCCGCGCAATACCGGGGAGTTTAAACTAATCGACAGGAAGGTTATCGACATTATACTTTCCCTCCCGGAACATGATAAATACTTGCGCGGGCTTGAAAGCTGGGTCGGGTTCAAGCAAACTTTCGTCGACTTCGAAAGAAAAAAACGCGTCGACGGCGAAACGCACTATTCGCTCAAAAAAATGCTCAAACTCGCAAAAGCGGGCATAGTTTCCAACAGTACGTACCCTTTGAAACTTTCCTTGCGGGTCGGTGCTTTGACGATTTTTTCGTCGCTTTGCGCGTTTATCGTCTTTATAGTCTTAGCGTGTATCGGCAAGCCTTTGCCGCTCGTCGCCTGGCTTTTTCCGACAATCGCGTTCTTCTTCGGCACGTCGTTCGTGTTCAATTATATCACTAATCTTTACGTCGCGCGCATAAACGAAGAAACCAAATGCCGCCCCGACTATATCGTCGCAAACACAATTAACTTGGGAGAAAAGTAAATGATTGAAGTAGACCCTTCTAAAACGAGCCGCGCGCAATGTTTTTCGCTTTTCACCAACGCGCCGATGCCTATGCTCACGGTTTTCAAAACGCTTGACGTAACGAAAGCTGTAAAAGCCGCCAAAAAACGTGGCGTAAAACTCAACGCCCTTTTGTGTCACGCGGTATACCTTGCCACAAAAGATATAAAGGAAATGCACTACCTCGTCAAGGACGGAAAGCTTTTCTTCTCCGAAGAATTGTCCGTCGGCTTGGTCGTAAAAGGCAAAGACGGAAAACTTTTGAATTGCGACGTTCCCGCAAGCGACGACTTTTCTGCGTTTTATGTGGATTATAACTGCGTAGTCGAAAAAGCTTTAAAGGAAAACGAGTCGCAGGAAGATACCGAAAGGGTTTCAATCGGCACTTCGGCGATACTCACGGGCAGCATAGACGGGCTTGTCAACCTCTATTCGCCCGCTTTCACGAATCCGTTTCTCGTCTGGTCGAGATACGAAAGCAAGTTTTTTAAGAAAATATTGAAAGTATCGTTCCAATTCCACCACGCGCAAATCGACGGCGGCGAAGCGGTTTTGTTTTTGGAAAACTTGCAGAAAGTGCTAAACAAAATATCTTAGGGCTTTCATTCCTTATCCCTAAATTACAAAAACACAAAAATTACGGAAGGCACTGCCAACCGTAATTTTTTAGTTTCTTTTAAAAACGCTTGTTTTTCTTTTTACTATGTGCTATACTAAAACATGCCACATAATTGAATAAAAAAAACGTATAAAGCGATAAGTATATCTCAGGTAGAGGTGTACTTTCATTCGCGTTACAAAAATATCGTTTTATACGTTTGTAATCAATTGTGTGGCAACAAAGCGAGGACGTACATTTTTACGGTGTCGTTCCGTTTTGGGGCGACACTTTTTTGTTGCCGAAAAAAAACGTATTGCCGAAAGGTAAGAGGAGTAACTATGAAAAAATTCAATCTGATTTTATGCAGCCTTATGATTTTACTCATAAGCTTAACAAGCGTTGCTTGCACAAACACGCCCGCTTCGAGTTCGTCCTCGTCCGGTTCCGGTTCGAATTCGACGAGCGAAAAGCCGCAAGTCAAAAGCGAAGTCACAATGTTAGGCGCAAGCACGGATTACACTATGGACGACTACTGGTCGGCTACCGAAGCTCAATCTTTGTCCGTTTCTCCGTCAACATACGCTTTAGCGAACGAAGTTGCAACTTACGCGCCGAAAACGCCCGACGTAAAAAACAATTATTCCGTAGTATCGACGGAAGGTCCCGTTGTCGAAGAACCGTCGCAAGACACGGACAATATGATTTACGTTTTCTACACGATTTTACTCGACAACCCGAAAGACCATTACATAATGGACTTCAAATTTAACTGTAACGTTGACGGTGCGCTTATCCGCTTTGTAGACGGACACAGCGAATCTTTGAACACGGGGCGCAGAGTGCGTTGGGACCAAGCGTATTTAAGAAGCGGCAACACTTTTGCTTCGTTTAATTTGTTTTTCCCTCGTGATGCTAAAAGCGTTGAAGTCACAATAACCGACCTTTACTATTCTGACCATGACGACGGCACGAACAAAACGCTTGCAGACACCACGGAACACGGAACTTTTAAGCTTTATATAGTCGACGGGTATATCAATTTTGACGAAGAAACAGTAGAGGACAATGCCGACTACAACAGAATTTTTAAAATCGGCAAGGGTAAAGACGCTTTAATTTTCAGCATTAAAATTAACGGCGTTGAAATAAAGTACGAGAACGACACTTTTTATTACAACGTTGTCCGCAACGAAGAAAACCCCGAAGAAATTGAAATCGAAATAGATTATTCGTATAACTTCGATTTTCCCGAATGGAACGGGCAGAAAAAGCACTTTACTTTTAGAAACAATATTTGGTAAAAACCTATTGACGGCAATATGTTTAAGGCAAGCTTTTTGTAGCGCGAAAGCTTGCCTTTTTTATTAAAAAGTCCGCCTATAAGTTGATTATCGAATAAAAAACAAAAAAAACAACCGCGGTGACGGTTGCTTTTTTTAACCTCTCAAAAAGTCGTAAGCGTCGGCAAGGGAGAGAAAGCTTTTGTAACGCACGCGCTTGCCGTCATTTTCGTACGGGGCGATTAGTTCTAAGGCGTAAGACCAGTCATCCGTTACGACGAGGTCGTCCGGGAAGATGAGCGCGTAAAACTTTTTGCCGCGCTTTTTTAAAACCTTTCTTATTTTTAAGCTTTGCCGCTTTTCGGCTTCCTCTTGCTTTTGCCGTTTTCTTTCCTCAGCTTCGTAATGCATTTTTAAAAGAGCTTTTTTGTTGAGATTTTTTAGCGACAAGGCGTTTATAATCTGATTAGCGTCGCCGCGGGTGAGAATACCAAGCGGCGCGACTTTTTCAAACTCTTCTTTGGTGATTTTCGCTTTAACGAGCTTCATTTGCTTTTCGCTTGCCGGGCGGTTGGACCAAGTGAAGCCTTCCGCCAAATTCCAAAGCGATTTTTCGTCCGGGTAATGCGCGTCGATATAATAATACGCGCGGTCGAAAGCCTCGTTAAGAGACAAACCGTCGACCGTATTCATTTTAAAATCTTCCGCTTCCTCGTCGAAAGCGTAAATCATGAGAGAAGTTTTTCCTACCTCGTCGACGGCTTTTATGCCCACCCTGTCGCCGCAAGCGAGTTGGCAAACGAAATCGCCGTTCGGCTTTTTAGTCCAGTTGACAAAGTGCGTGTCCACGCCGTTCTGCTCGGCAAACAGCTTGACCCTTTTTACGTTAAGCACCCAGTTTTCGGGGCAATCGACGAGCGAGTCGACGGTGGACTCCATATCCGTGAGCAAGCCCTCTATCTTCCCACGCTTATAAGTCGGCACTTCGTCCACGTCGATACCCATAAGCGACGGCGCGGTGCAAATGTCGATATCGCTCACGCCTACGCAATCGATAAGCGTTAAAAAGTTTTTACCCTCGGCTTTGCGCAACCCACGCCCGACCATTTGCGCGTATAGGCTCGGGTTTTTAGTCGGGCGCGCGATTATAACCGTTTCGATGAGCGGCAAGTCCGTTCCCTCGGTAAAAACCATGCAGTTGACAAGGCATTTTATCTCTTTGTCGAGGTATTTTTTTATGATTTCGCTTCTGTCGCCGCTCTTGCCGCTAACGACCGCGGAATCGGGGATAAGCTTTGAAATATTTTCCGCGTGAGAAACGGAAGCGGTAAAGATTATCGTTTGCCCGCGCGCGTACTTTTTGTAAATTTCCGCAACCTGCACGTTTGCGGGTTCCGTGTTTATGGCTTTATCGAGTTCGTTCGGCACAAAGTCGCCCATTCGCTTTTTAACGTTCGCGAGCGAATAGGAAACTTTAACGCGCAAGCAGTTTACGTCCGTCAAAAATCCTTGCTTTATGCCCCACTTCAAATTACGTTCGAAAATTATCTTTTCGAAAACGTCGTCAAGGCGTATCTTGTCGCCGCGGTTTGGCGTTGCGGTAAAGCCGATATGAAGCCGCGGTTTAAAATACGAATATATCCTTTTATAGCTTTCGGCGGCGGCGTGGTGCGCTTCGTCGGTGATTATCATGTCGAAGTCGTACGGCGAAAACTTATCAAGTCTGCGAATAAGGCTCTGCACGCTCGCAAGCACGACTTCTTCCCCGTGCGACGTTTCTTCGGCTTTTTCTATGCCGCATTTACAATCGTAATATTTTATCGGTTGACGGACGAGTTCGTCGCGATGGGATAAAACGAGAACGCGCCCCTTGCGCTTTATATGCGAAAAAACTACGGTCTTACCGAGTCCCGTAGCCATAGAAACGAGTCCGCTTCCGCGCTCCATTTCGTCTATAACGCGCACGCATTCTTTTTGATAATCCCTTAGTTCCATTCAAAAACCTCGATAATCAACCTATAGAGGGGCTTTTTATAATTTCTGCTTTTTATTTAAGCACTTCTTCGGGCGTTTTGCCGTCTATAAACGAAGCAATTTTTACAACGTCGTCAAACTCAAAACCGTAAAGACTTTCTAATTTTGCGCTAAACAAGTCCGGGCGCAAATTTTCGGCTCCGCTTTTCAAAACAGCAACGAGGTTTTCGCCGTCGCGCTTTAAGGAAATTATCTTGTCCCGCACGTTTTTTTCGTTGCCCTTTTTGTCCGTCATCAAAAAACAATCGGAAGCAAGGATTTTTTCCAAATCCACCTTCTCGCTCAAACCTTTCATCACATATTCCGCGGAATTGATAATCGCGGCAAGGTTAGGATTTTTTTCGACATAAAAAGCGTTCACGCACCTAATACCTTGCGGGCAGTTTGCGTTGTACTTTTCCAAAAACTCCTCGACGGAAAGCGAAGTCGCCGTAACGCCGTATTCCGCCTCGCTTTTTATGCCCACGCCCAAAGGATTGGACAAAAAAATGAGCATGTGCGGGTTAAAGCCTTGCGAATATTCGACGGGTATTTCGCCGCGAATAAAGGTTTTTTGGATATGCCGAAGCACGTCGAGGTGCGAAACAAATTGATATCCGTCCGTTTTTACGTATCTGAAAACTAACATCTGTCGCACTTAAACTCCTTCTGCACCCCGCAGCCCTTGCAGCCCTTAAAGCAACTGCCCGTAACCTCGCCCGAATACGCCTTTTTGCGTTCTTTCAAAAAATAATCCTTTGTCACGATAAGGTCTATAAAATCCCACGGCAAAATTTCGTCCTCGCCGCGTTCGCGCGTGTAAGAGGAAATTTTTAAACCGCATTCGTCAATAGCTTCAAACCACTTGTCGGCTTTCAAGCATTCGCTCCAACTGTCCAAAAAACTGCCTTTTTTGTAGGCTTTTTCGATAACGTCGGCTACCCTTCTATCCCCTCGGGCAAGCACGGCTTCAAGCTCGGAAAGAGAAAAATCGTTCCAGCTAAACGTTACGCCTTTTACGAAAAGCTTTTCTTTAAGACGTTTTACCTTATGTTCGAACTCTTCGCGCGTAATCTGCCTTTCCCATTGGAAGGGTGTGAAAGGCTTAGGAATAAACGTGGAAACGCTGACCGAAATGCGCAAGTTGCGCGCGTACTTCGGGTTAGCGGAATACACGTCCTTTATTTTGAAAACTATGTCGGCTATTCCGTCAAGGTCCTCGTCCGTTTCGGTCGGCAAACCCATCATAAAATAGAGTTTTATGCTCGAATAACCCTTTTCGAACGCGATTTTAACGCTGCGCTCCACCTCGTCCTCGGAAATATCCTTATTGATAACGTCGCGCAATCTCTGCGTTCCCGCTTCGGGCGCAAAGGTTAAGGAACTTTTGCGCGATTGCTCTATAAATTCGCCGTCAAAACTGTCAATTCTAAGCGACGGCAAAGCGATTTTCGTATCGGGCAAATTGGCTTTTAGCTCTTTTAAAAGCTCTTTTAGTTTGGGATAATCGCCGGTTGAAAGGCTGTTCAAACTAAGCTCGTCAAAGCCCGTGCTTCTCACAAGGCAGACGGCTTGCTCCGTCAGATGTTCGACCGAACGTTGACGAATTGGGCGGTACAAAAAGCCGGCTTGGCAAAATCTGCACCCGCGCGGACAACCGCGCATAACTTCTATAACGGCTCTGTCGAAAATCGCTTCTATATTGCCGACAGGCATTTTGTGCGGAAAAACCGCGTTGTCAAGGTCGCGGCAAACGGCTTTTTTGACTTTCGTTTTTCCGCCAAACCCCTCTATAAGCCCGTTATCGTCATATTTTACTTCCATGAGAGCGGGAACGTAAACGCCGTCAAGCTCGGAAGCTTTTTCCAAAAATTCATTTTTAGTTTTGGTTGCAAGCTTGAGTTTTGCAAGCTCCGCCATTATCTCTTCGCCGTCGCCTATAACGAACAAATCGAAAAACGGCGCCATAGGCTCGGGGTTAACGGCGCACGGTCCGCCCGCTTGAATTATCGGGTACTCTTCTCCTCTGTCCGCGCTTCTAAGCGGAATTTTCGCTAAATCGAGCATATACAAAACGGTCGTGTAGCACATTTCGAAGCCGAGCGAAAAACCAATCATATCGAAGTCTTTAAGCGGGCGTTTAGTCGAAAGCGCGTAAAGCGGAATATCGTTTTCTTTGAGTTGTTCTCCGTAATCGCGCCACGGGGCAAAACAGCGGTCGACGTAAACGCCGTCAACCGTCCTTAGGCTTTCCGCAACGATGCGAATGCCGAGGTTAGACATACCTACCTCGTAAACGTCCGGAAAACAAATGCAATAATTGAGTTTTTTCCAATCTGCTTTAGGCGCGTTGTATTCGCCGCCTATATACCTCGCGGGTTTTTCCACGGAAAGCAGAATTTTATCAAGCTTGTTCAATTCAAAACTCCTTGTTTCTTATAAAATATTAGCCGTTTTTCCTATTTTTTATGTCGAAAAACTCTCTTGTAAACCGCGCGAAAAGACAAAAAAATCAAAGCTGCCAATCTATCGGCGTTTCGCCCACGGAAAGCAAAAATTCGTTAGCGCGGGAGAAAGGCTTACTGCCGAAAAAGCCGTTATACGCCGACAAAGGGCTCGGGTGCGCGCTTTCGATTATCTTGTGCCGAGGCGGAATAAACTTCTTTTTCGAGCGAGCGTTCGCGCCCCAAAGTATAAAAACCATAGGCTTTTCGCGCTCGGCAAGTTTTTTTATAACCTCGTCGGTAAACCATGTCCAGCCGCAAAGCGAATGGCTGTTTGCCGAGCCGCGCCGAACGGTAAGCGTAGTGTTCAGCAGAAGCACGCCTTGCTCCGCCCACTTTGTTAAGTCGCCTTTTAAGCCGTTGTCCACGCCGATATCGTCTTTCATTTCCTTGTAAATATTGACGAGCGACGGCGGAAGTTTTGTGCCTTCCGCAACGGAAAAGCACAGCCCGTGCGCCTGTCCCGGTTCGTGGTAGGGGTCCTGACCCAAAATAACGGCTTTCACGTCCTTATACGGCGTAAGGTAAAACGCATTGTAAATTTGGTTCATCGGCGGATAAATTGTCCGCTCGGAATACTCTTTTTTTAAAAATTGCCGAATTTTTGCGTAATTTTCGCTTTCCAAAACGTCATTTAAAACGTCGTTCCAGTCGTTTTTGAAGTCAACCATTTTTCACCGCCTAAAAGCTATTTTAATTAGCAATAATTTTAGATTACGTAAACGTAAAATTTGAGTTTTTTCTGCGCCGCGCCGATTGTAACGGTCACCGTGGTGATATCGCTTGCCTTGCCGCTAAAAGAAGTAGAAAAGTTTTCGATATCGCAAGGTATGTCGCCGACGAGAGTGCCGACGAAAACGCAGTCTACGCCCGCTATATAGAAAGCGATTTTTGCGGAAAGTTTTAAGCTCTCAAAGGTTGCCCCGCTACTTACTATGAGCAAATTATTATCCGCGCCCATAAGAGTTACTCCGTCAAAGCTAACGTTTGCCGCGCAGTTTTGTATATCCGTAAGGCTCTCCGCAATATACGCTTTAAAGCTCGTTTTCGCGCCGCCGTAATTTACGGCAATCGTTCTCATTCCCGTTCCCGAAGCCGGCGAAAGATACTCCGTTTCAAGCGGAATCATCTTTGCGTTTCCGTCTTTATCGGTAAGCTTCAAGCAGAGAAAATCGCGGTTAATCGACTTATAGGCAAGCTTTTCGTCAACCATAAGCACGGGAACGAAGTCCGGTTTTTCGCCGTCGGGCGTAACTACCGAAAGGGCTCCTGCCGCTGCCTCGGGCTTGTTTTCGCTTTCCGTCTGCTGTAAAACCTTACGAACAATCGGGTCGCCCTCGCTCAAAATAATCGTGAACACGAAATAGGTTTTGCCGTCCGTATCCGTTTCGAGAGTGATAAGAACGTCTTTTATGCCAACTCCGTCTTTCCCCGCTTCGCCTTGTTCGCCTTGTTCGCCTTTTTCTCCGTCAACTCCGTCTTTACCGTCCGCGCCGTTTATCCCGTCAACTCCGTCTTTACCATCTGCGCCGGGCGCGCCGTCAACACCGTCTTTTCCGTCGATACCGTCTTTTCCGTCGACACCGTCTTTGCCGGGCGCGCCGTCGGCGCCGTCTTTACCGTCAACGCCGTCCTTACCGCTTAAAAGTTCTATGAATTCGTCGAGCGAGCCTTTAAAACCGAGAATTTTGGCTTTGTCGTAAGCTTCTTCCGCGGTAAAGCCGCCGCTATCCGACGCGCTTTTATCGTTACAAGCGGGTAGAAACGCGAGAAAAGAAAAACAGACAACAACGGCAACAATCGCAAGTAAAATTTTCTTCATACAAGCCTCTTTTCGACAAGATAAGATATAATTTCCTTTATTTTACCACTTTTCGCGCCTTATGTCAATATCAACGACGCGAAAAGAAAGAATGCTTTTACATATAAAAAAGTCCGCGTAAAATTTAAGCAAAAAAATCCGACAGTATTTTGTTACAATATTACTCGCAAAACGCCGCCCGGAAAACATATCCGGAGCGGCAAAAGGAGTAATTTATGAAATACAAAGACTACTTGAACATTTGGCTTGAAAACTACGTTTTTGACTAAAATTTTATTCCGAAATTTTCGTTTTTTTCAAAAAGCAAAACTGGACTTTATCTTGACAAATCCAAAAAACAAAGTGTTATTGTAATTCGAGTATAAAATCGACTGTGACTTTGTAATATTTTGCAAGAGCTACAAGTAGCGGAATAGGAATTTGCCTTTGTTCGTTTTCGTATTGTGAGTATGTGTTTTGCTTTATCCCTAAATATTTAGCTATGTCTTGTTGTGTTAGCTTGTTTTTTAACCGTAAATCTTTTAATCTCATGATTTTTTAAACTCCTTTCCGTTTATTAAGTAATCAATGGAAACGTTGAAGTAGGCGGAAAGCATTTTTAACGTTTGTATATCCGGGTTTCTTTTCCCGTTTTCATAGTGAGATAAGGCTTCACGGCTTATGTTTAAGTCCATTGCGACCTTTAGCTGATTGTATCCTTTTTCTTTTCTGATTTTTCTTAAACCGATTAACTTGTCCATATATTACCGATAATGTTTATATATTTATTGTAACATTTTGTAACAATAAATATGTTACAAATCGTAACATTACGGAACGAAAAAAAACAATAAAATCACAAAACGAGATAAAATTGTTTGACATAGTATCTCATGTTGTGATATTATATTCATATAATAAACAACATTGTTGTTCTTTATTATTAAATCAAACTTCTAAGCGCGTTGCGCCGCGTACAAAAAGCCCTGATTACGGCACTTCCTCTGCTTTTTGTATTCAAATCTTTGAGGAAAGTGTAAAACTAATAAAGGAAGGGGCTGTCGCAAGTTGCATTTTTTTGCAGCTTGCGACAGCCGTTTTTTTGAT
>ERZ808242.1741-NODE-1741-length-11087-cov-4.041697_pt1 | contig 11087 bp, 9 predicted proteins | sample MGYA00521244_ERZ808242 | MGnify/ENA primary metagenome ERZ808242 (study PRJEB31516, sample SAMN03275573) | gut metagenome | biome: mammalia-associated habitat; material: feces | host: Papio cynocephalus | place: Kenya | collected 2012-07-27 ... | reverse complement strand
CCCGGCTCATCGGCGCGCCTCCCGGATATGTGGGCTATGAGGAGGGCGGCCAGCTGACTGAGGCCGTCCGCAGGAAGCCCTACTCCGTGGTTCTGTTCGACGAGGTGGAGAAGGCTCATCCGGATGTGTTCAACATTCTGCTGCAGGTGCTGGACGACGGCCGGATTACCGACTCCCAGGGTCGCACCGTGGACTTCAAGAACACCATCCTGATCCTGACCTCCAACCTTGGCTCTGAGTACCTGCTCGACGGCGTGAAGCCTGACGGCACCATTGACGAAAACGCCAAGGCGCAGGTGCAGGCACTGCTGCGCCGATCCTTCCGGCCGGAGTTTTTGAACCGTCTGGACGAGATTGTCTTCTACAAGCCCCTGACCAAGGAGAATGTGACGAAGATCATCGACCTGCAGATCGCCAAGCTCAATGGCCGCCTGGCCGAGCAGCAGATCAAGGTGGAGCTGACCGATGCCGCCAAGAACGCCATCGTGGACGCCTCCTACGATCCGCAGTACGGCGCCAGACCCCTGCGCCGGTATATCCAGCATACCGTGGAGACCATGCTCTCCAAGCGTCTGCTTCGGGGGGACATCCTTCCCGGGCAAACCGTCACCGTGGATGCGGTGGACGGCCAGCTGGAAATCCGATAAACCAAAGGAACCCCGCCGGGGCGTAAGCCCCGGCGGGGTTTTGCTGTCTCAGGGCCTATCTGCAAACCGGCTACCTGCCTGAGCAGCGGGTCTTTTCCGCCTGCCGTGCGCCACATTTTCCCTTGCAATACACAAAGGATTCCCGCAAAAAATGGCTTTATCAGGGGAAAATCCCTTGCCGTTGGCCATATTTCCGGCTCCCGGATAGATCCAAACAGATTCCGCCGAAAAGGAAAATGCAATGTTTTCTCCGGAAGAATGGAATTTTTGGGGCACAATCAGCCGTTACGGGTCTGCCTGCGCTGGTAGAGCTTGGCAAGGCCGCCCTCGCTGGTTTCCCGGAACCGGTGATCCAGGTGGATGCCCGTTTCCTTCATGGCCCGGCAGACCATGTCGTAGCTGATATTCCGGGAGCCGGTGAGGAAATAGCTCAGGTTGCAGGCGTTCATGGCTCGCACCGCCGCCACGGCGTTGCGCTCGATGCAGGGAATCTGCACCAGACCGCAGATGGGATCGCAGGTAAGCCCCAGGTGGTGCTCCATGGCCACCTCCGCCGCGTACTCCACCTGATCCAGGTTCTGGCCGAACAGCTCCGCCAGAGCGGCGGCGGCCATGGAGCAGGCGGTGCCGATCTCCGCCTGACAGCCGCACTCCGCCCCGGAAATGGAGGCGTTGGTTTTGGTCAGATTGCCGATGATCCCGGCGGTGGCCAGGGCACGGCAAATCTGCTCGTCGGTAAAGCCCCGGGTTTCCTGGGCGTACCGGAGCACCGCCGGAACCACCCCGCAGGCCCCGCAGGTGGGGGCGGTAACCACGGTGCCGTTGTCCGCATTCTGCTCGGCCACGGCGTAGGCGAAGGCGGCAATCTGCTGGAATTCCCGCAGAGCCGGAATCCGGTCGTCGGGAGTCTGGGCATAAAGATATTTGGCCTTCCGCCGGACACCCAGGCCGCCGGGGAGAACCCCGTCCCGCTGCAGGCCTTCGTCAATGGACTGCTTCATGGTCTGCCAGACCGTGGCGAGAAAATCCCAGATTTCCGGCCCCTCGTTCAGCTCCACATAGGAAGACAGGGTGTCAATGTACCGCCATTTGCAGAAATCCGCGATCTCCGCAAAGGAGTGTTCAATGTAGACCTCCTCGCTTTCCGGCGGCTCGGTCTCTCCGGGAATCCGGATGTCCCCGCCGCCCACGGACTCGATGCGCAGCTTTCCCAGCAGGGTATCGCCGCAGTAGGCGGCAAAATCCATGGTATTCGGGTGCATTCCCTCCCAGCTTTCCTGGGAGAAAAATACCTTTGTCCGGTCTTCACCCAGGGTATCCAGCAGCACCCGGTCGGTGCCGTGGCCTACGCCGGTTTTGCACAGGGAGCCGTAGAGGGTGACTTGATAGCTTTGGGCTTCGGGGTAGCGATCCCGGAACAGCAGGGCGGCCTTCTGGGGACCCATGGTGTGAGAGGAAGAGGGGCCTTTGCCGATTTTGTAGATTTCCCGGATAGATTTCATAGTGAGAACCTCCAATCGCAGCAGGGAAGACTTGTTTTCTTTATTATACCAGCAAACCGCCGAAAAAACAACAGGAAAAGGCTTGACAGATATGTTATAATGAGATGAATAATTCCATAGAAAACCGGAGAGGATGAAAACAATGGCGAAAGATAAAAAGGTCGAGCAGATCACGGACATGGAAGTGGACTTTGCTCAGTGGTTCACCGACGTGTGCAAGAAGGCGCAGCTTATCGATTACTCTTCCATCAAGGGCATTTTTGTATACCGTCCCTACGGCTATGCCATCTGGGAGAATATCCAGCATATTATGGATGCGGAATTCAAGAAGGTGGGCGTGGAGAATGTCTACATGCCCATGCTGATCCCCGAAAGCCTGCTGCAGAAGGAAAAGGATCATGTGGAGGGCTTCGCCCCGGAGTGCGCCTGGGTGACCATGGGCGGCGGCGAGAAGCTGGAGGAGCGGTGCGCCATCCGGCCTACCTCCGAGACTCTGTTCTGCGACCACTTCTCCCATGTGCTTCAGTCCCATCGGGATCTGCCTATGAAGTACAATCAGTGGTGCAGTGTCCTTCGCTGGGAGAAGACCTCCCGACCCTTCCTGCGGCACCGGGAATTTCTGTGGCAGGAGGGTCACACTATCCACGCAACCGCCCAGGAGGCTGAGGATTTCACAAAAACCATGCTGAACATTTACGCCGACTTCTGCGAGGACGTGCTGGCCATGCCCGTGACCCGGGGTCAGAAGACTGAGAAGGAGAAGTTCAACGGCGCGGAGGCTACCTACACCATCGAGTGCATGATGCACGACCGGAAGGCACTTCAGGCCGGCACCTCTCACTATTTCGGCGACGGCTTTGCCAAGGCCTTCGGTATTGAATTCACCGACAAGAACAACCAGAAAACCAACCCCTTTGAGACCTCCTGGGGCGTGTCCACCCGGCTCATCGGCGGCATTATCATGACCCACGGTGACAACAACGGCCTGGTGCTGCCCCCCAAGGTGGCTCCTATTCAGGTGGTTGTTCTGCCCATCGCCCAGCATAAGGCGGGCGTTCTGGAGGGTGCTTCCGCCATCCGGGATCGGCTGATTGCCGCGGGCTACCGGGTGAAGATGGACGATTCCGACAACTCCATGGGCTGGAAGTGCGCCGAGTACGAGATGAAGGGTGTGCCGCTGCGGGTGGAGTGCGGCCCCCGGGATCTGGAAAACGGCCAGTGTGTGCTGGTGCGCCGGAACGACGGCGAGAAGACCGTGGTCAGGCTGGAGGAGCTGGAGACTGCCGTCGCCGAGCAGCTGCAGCTGGTGCACGACGGCATGTATGAGCGTGCCAAGAAGAACCTGGAGGAGCATATTTATGAGGCGCATTCTCTGGAGGAAGCCAAGGCACTTCAGGAGAAGAACGGCGGCTTCATCAAGACCATGTGGTGCGGCAGCCTGGAGTGCGAGATGAAGATGAAGGAAGTGGCGGGCATGTCCTCTCGCTGCATCCCCTTCGCCCAGGAGAAGCTGGACACCGTCTGCGCCTGCTGCGGCAAGCCGGCGGACAAGATGATCTACTGGGGCATTGCTTATTAATTAAGGCAACGCCACACGATTCGCCTTCGGGTTTCGACGAATCTTTTGCCCCACTTCTTCAGTTCCAAAATCAGGAAATACACAAAGTATTCCTCTGATTTCGAAACTTTGAATTGAGCCAAAATCTTTCGCCGAAGCCTCTTGCCGAATCGTGTGGTGCTGCCTTGGCGGAAACTCTAAATCCATTGCCTGCTTTTGGCACTTGCCAATGGGTTCAGAGCTTCCTTTTTTGTACTTTCACACGCGGCGTTGCTGAGGCTTGGGATAGGAGGTCTATGAAGCGGATTTTGATTATCGGCTGCTCCGGCAGCGGAAAAACCACCCTTGCCCGGGCATTGGGGGAGAAGCTGGAGCTGCCGGTGATTTCCCTGGATGGCCTGTGGAGCGGCAACGCCACGAAGGCGGAATTCGACAGCCGCCTGGAGCGAGCCTTGAACCTGGAGGGCTGGATCATGGACGGCAATTACGGCCGTACCATGGATGTCAGGCTGTCCCGGTGCGACACCCTGATTTATCTGGACTTTGGCCGCTATGCCTGCTTGCAAGGGCTGCTGCAAACAAAGCCTATCCCCTGGCACCGGGCGAAGGAGGTCTGGCACTACCGCCGGAAAAATCACAGCCGGGATGAGCTGTATCTTGCCAAGGCGCAGCACGCCCAGCGCATCGTGCTGAAAAGCCGGAAGGAAGTCCGGGACTTTCTCGATACAATCTGACAAAGAATCGCCCCGGATTTCCGAAGAAATCCGGGGTGATTTTAAGAGCAAACCCGTTGACAAACCAGCTGGTTTGGGGTATCATATAGACAAATGAAGGGTGCTTCCAGTAGGACGGTTCCCCAACATAGCTAGAAGAAGTAGCTGCGGGCTGGGGAGCTTAGGCAGCTACTTCTTCTTATTATTTTCCTGGAGAACCAGGGCGATAAGAGCAACGAGAAACAGGCCGAACTGGAACAAATCCTGCCATGTAACCATATACTCACCCCCCCTTCCTGTGTAAGGGGGCAAAGAAGAACATCACCCCCGAAGAAGTCGAGGGGAACCGCCTACCGGGGTACTGGAAGCACCAGGGACAGCATAACACACGATTTTACAATTTGCAAGAAAAATCCCCCGGATTTCTTCAGAAATCCGGGGGATTCTGGCACAATTCAAAGCTTCTTACACAATTCCCTGAGCCTGCATGGCATCGGCAACCTTCAGGAAGCCGGCGATGTTGGCACCGGCAACGTAGTTGCCCTCCATGCCGTACTCCTTGGCGGCATTGTCCAGATTGTGGAAGATGTTCACCATGATGTCCTTCAGCTTGGCATCCACTTCCTCGAAGGTCCAGCTCAGCCGCTCGGAGTTCTGGGTCATCTCCAGGGCGGAGGTGGCCACGCCGCCGGCGTTGGAGGCCTTGCCGGGGACGAAGAGCACACCGCTGTCCTGGAGGTACTGGGTGGCGTCCAGAGAGGTGGGCATGTTGGCACCCTCGCACACGGCGAAGCAGCCGTTTGCGACCAGAGCCTTGGCATCGTCCAGCAGCAGCTCGTTCTGAGTGGCGCAGGGCAGAGCCACGTCGCACTTGACGCTCCACACGCCCTTGCCCTCGTGGTAGACGGCACTGGGACGAACCTTGGCGTACTCCGTCAGCCGCGCCCGCTTGACCTGCTTGACCTCGATGAGGGTCGCCACGTCAATGCCGTCGGGATCATAGATCCAGCCGGTGGAATCGGAGCAGGTGACGGGCTTGGCGCCCAGCTGCCAGGCCTTCTCGATGGCGTAGGTCGCCACGTTGCCGGCACCGGAGACCACCACGGTCTTGCCCTTCAGATTCTTGCCGTTGCATTTTAGCATTTCCTCGGTCAGGTACAGCAGACCGTAGCCGGTGGCCTGAGTCCGGGCCAGGCTGCCGCCGTAGGACAGACCCTTGCCGGTGAGCACGCCCTCATACAGGTTCTGGATGCGCTTGTACTGGCCGAACAGGTAGCCGATTTCCCGGCCGCCCACACCGATGTCGCCGGCGGGCACGTCGGTGTCCTTGCCGATATATTTGTACAGCTCGGTCATAAAGCTCTGGCAGAAGGCCATGACCTCCCGGTCGGACTTGCCCTTGGGATCGAAGTCGGAGCCGCCCTTGCCGCCGCCGATGGGCAGGCCGGTGAGGCTGTTCTTGAAGGTCTGCTCAAAGCCCAGGAACTTGATGACGCTCAGATTCACGGAGGGGTGGAACCGGAGGCCGCCCTTGTAGGGGCCGATGGCGGAATTGAACTGAACGCGGTAGCCGTTGTTTACCTGCACCTGCCCCTTGTCGTCCACCCAGGGTACCCGGAACAGAACCGCCCGTTCGGGGGTGGTCAGACGCTCCAGCAGAGCGTCCCGGCGATAAGCGTCTTCGTTCTTCTCAATGACGGGGCGCAGGGATTCCAGCACCTCATAGACTGCCTGGTTAAATTCGGGCTGATCCGGGTTCTGCTGCCTGACCCGCGCCAGCGTTTCGTCCACATAACTCATATACAAACGTCCTCCATAGAAAGATTTTTGACCTCCCGCATTGTAGCAGACTTCGGTGAAAATTACAAGCACTTTTGCAGTTGTTTTCAGTCCAAATTGCAGAAAACGCGAAATTGCGCCGATTTTCACAATCGACGCAATTCTTTTGAAACTTTCTTTGTACAATATTTCATCTCATCGGACACGGGGAAGAACTTCCTCCCGAAGCACCCGGAACAGAGCTTCCAAGTCTTCCCGGGTGGTGTCCCGGCTGATGGAGACCCGGAAGGCCGAGTCGATGGTTTCCGGCGGCAGTCCCATGGCCGAGAGCACATGACTCCTGTGACCCTTGGCGCAGGCACTGCCCGCGCTGACGCAGATGCCCTGATCCTGCAAAAGGTTGATGGTGTTCTGCACCGGCACTCCGGGAATGGCCAGGGACAGCACATGGGGCGCCTCGTGGCAGCCGTTGACGGTGATGCCCTCAATGGCGGCAAATTTTTCCGCGAATTCCTCGATGAGTGTCCGCTCCCGCTGGGAATCCGCCCGAAAGGTACCGCTGACCGCGGCGCAGGCGGCGGCGAAGCCGGAAATGGCCGGGGTACCCTCGGTGCCGCTGCGGTAGCCCCCCTCCTGACCGCCGCCTAAGAGCAGGGCGGGGAAGGCGCGCAGCCGGGGGCTGATGTAGAGCGCACCCGCCCCCTTCGGCCCGTGGATTTTGTGAGAGGAAACGGAAATCAGGTCAGTCCCCAGGGCTTTGGCCTGGAAGGGTACCTTCAGAAAGCCCTGCACCGCGTCGGTGTGAAAGATAGCGTCCGGGCAAAGCCGATGGGTGAGCTTTGCCATCCGGGCAATGGGCATGACGGAGCCGACCTCGTTGTTGACCATCATAATGGAGACCAGAATGGTGTCCTTGCGCAGGGCGGCTTTCAGATCTTCTACAGAAATCCGCCCCAGAGAATCGGGCTGCAAATAGGTGACGGCAAAGCCCTGACCTTCCAGCTCCTTCATGCAGTTTAAGATGGCGTGATGCTCGATGGCGGTGGTGATAATGTGCCGTCCCCGCTTGCCCAGCCGCCGGGCGGTGCCGAAAACGGCCCAGTTGTCCGCTTCGGTGCCCCCGGAGGTGAAGAACACCCGGTCAGGCTCCGCTCCCAGGGCGGCGGCCACAGTGTGCCGAGCCTGCCGCAGCTGCCGGGCGGCGTCAATGCCGAAGCCGTAGAGAGCCGAGGGGTTGCCCCAGTCCTCCGTCATGGCCTTTGTCATCGCCGCCACAGCCTCCTTGCAGGGCTTGGTGGTGGCGGAATTATCCAGATAAATCATATTCTCTCCTTACTTTCCCACGCAGAACCGCTGGAAAATCCGGGCGGTGATATCCTCCCGGACGGTAGCGCCGGTGACTTCGCCCATGGCCGCCATGGCTTCCTCCACATCGGTTAGAACCGCGTCCGGAGTCAGCCCCAGCTGCAAGCCGTGCAACGCCTGAAGAATGGCCTCATAAGCCCGGCGGCAGGCGTCAAATTGCCGTGCGTTGGTCAGAATGGAGCCGTCGCAGGGCAGCTGATTTTCAAAGAGGGCATCCACCGCCTCCGCCAGCTGCTCCAGCCCCTCCCCGGTTTTGGCGCAGAAGGGGACGACCATCAGGAAAGGCAGATCGCCGGGTTCCACGGCGAAGCCAAGGTCAGTCTTGTTGATGAGGGCAATGGCGTTTTCCCGATCCTCGCACAGCTCGATAATGGCTTCATCCTCAGAATCCAAAGGCTGAGAGCCGTCGCAGACAAAAATCACCAGGTCGGCCTCCTCAATTGCCTGCCGGGAGCGTTCCACCCCCATGGCCTCCACGGCGTCCGAGGTGTCCCGGATGCCGGCGGTGTCCATGAGCCGGAGCCGGGTGGAGCCAAGCATCACCGTTTCCTCCACGGTGTCCCGGGTGGTGCCGGGAATGTCGGTGACGATCACCCGGTCGTAGCCCGCCAGGGCGTTGAGTAAGCTGGATTTTCCCACGTTGGGCTTGCCCACGATGGCCGCGGCCACGCCCTGCCGGAGAATCCGCCCCTGGGAGTAGGTTTGCAGCAGCGCGTAGAGCTGCTTGGCATCCTTCTTCAACAGACCATAATAATTATTCAGGCCGAAATCCTCAATGTCCTCGTCGGGATAGTCCAGCACCGCATGAAAATGGCTGCACAGATTCACCAGGTCATCGTACACGGGAGCAAGCTTCTTTTGCAGCGCGCCCCCCACCTGCCCGGCGGCATTGGCGGCGGCGTCGGCGCAGTCCGCCTCAATAAGATCAATGACCGCTTCCGCCTGGGTCAGAGCCAGCTTTCCGTTCAGGAAGGCTCGCTTGGTAAATTCTCCCCGGCGGGCAGGCCTGGCTCCCGCCAGGTACAGCCCCTCCAGTCCGGCGGCCAGAACGGCGGGGGAGCCATGGCAGTGAAATTCCACTGTGTCCTCTCCGGTGTAGCTGTGAGGTGCCCTGGCCACCACGGCCATGCACTGATCGATAACCCGACCCTCCTTGTCCCGGAGGGAACCCAGGATCAGCTTCCGGTCAGCCGCTTCGGAGAGCGGACGGTGATTGTTTGCGGTAAATACCCGGTCGGCGACGGCAATGCAGCCGTCCCCGCTCAGGCGCAGAATGCCGATGGCACTGACCTGATTCCCGGTGGATACCGCGGCGATGGGATAAGACATAATGATTTACTCCTTGATGAATGCCAGCGGGTCGCCCTCACTGGTTATGAAGTGCATGAGCATGTAGGCGCACATCAGAGCCACGTTTTCCTCCGCCAGGATTCGCCGAGCCTCCGCCCGGTCTGCCAGAATCACCTGAATTTCCTCGGAGTCCTCCTCGTTCGCGCTGGTGGGAGTGCCGGCGCAGTAGCCGAAGAGCATTCCGCAGCTTTCGTCGGTCATGCCCACGCTGGTAAAGAAGGGGCGGGAGAAGGCTCCGGCCTCCACGGGGGTGAAGGTCAGCCCGGTTTCCTCGAACATTTCCCGGATGCCCGCGTCGCCCATGGCCTCTCCCGGCTCCACCAGCCCGGCGGGAAACTCGTAGACATAATCGCCCAACGGGTAGCGGTACTGACAGATCAGCACCACCCGATCCTTCTTTTCCCCGTAGACTCCGTAGAGGATCACCCCGTCCGGGCTGTTCCGGTGAGTGACGGCCTTCAGGGAGGCCGCGTCCTTGGCTCGGGAGGCCATATAATAAGGAGAAACACGGCCGTCCCGGTGGACGGCCTCCAGCGCAAAGCAGTTGAGAAACCGATTGTTCGTCTGCTGATGAATGCCCTCAATGCCGCTCATAACGTACCTCCCGGAAGTCATAATAAAATACTATAACATTCCGGAGTAAAAAAAGCAATATCCGGGCAGACTGACTTTTGAGGTGAATGGGGTGACGGACGGAGAAATCCGGGCGCAGTTTCCGGAGGTAAGCGATTTTATTCCCAGGCAGCTCCAATGCGGCGGCTTTACCATTTACGCCTACGCCATTGACGGCCTGGTTTCCGGCGGGGATATGTCGGAGTATATTCTGAAGCCCATTACGGAGCATCTGCGCGCGGAAACAATGGCGGAGCTGTACGACAAGGCACTTCACGGGGCGGTGTACAACAGTGTGGCGGAGCCTTGCGAGGACTTGCGGACGGTTTTCAAAAAGCTGGTCAACGGCTTCTGCGTAGTCCTGTTCCCGGAGGTCGGAGCCATTGCCTTTGAGATCAAGACCGGGGTCAACCGGGGGCCGGACGCCCCGGAGGTGGAGAACACCGTCAAGGGGCCGAAGGACGCCTTTGTGGAAACCATCCGCATCAACACAAGCCTTCTCCGGCGGCATTTGAGAACGCCTGACTTGCGGATTTTCGCGGCCACCGTGGGCAGGCGGAGCATGACCAACGTGGCGGTGGTGTGGATCGACGGAGTGACCAATGATGAACTGGTAGCGAAAATGAAAAAAAGGCTGGCGGAAATCGACGTGGACGCGCTGATCTCTCCCTCGGCGGTGGAGGAATACGTCACCGGCTCCAGGGTCACGGCCTTTCCTTTGATACAGTATACCGAGCGGCCGGATCGGTTCAGCCAGGGTCTCCTGGATGGCCGGGTGGGTCTGCTGGTGGATGGCCTGCCCCTGGGCTATCTGGCGCCGGCGACCTTCGGCTATCTCATGGAGAGCATGGAGGACAGAAGCCGGGATTTCATTTCCGCCTCCTGCATCCGGGTGCTGCGCTATGGTGCCTTGGCTCTGAATCTGCTGCTGACGGCGTTGTATATCGCGGCGGTGGAGTTTCATCCGGAGCTTCTGCCGGAGCGGCTGCTGAATATCATTCTCACCAGCCGCCGGGAGGTGCCCTTTTCCACGGCGGCAGAGGCACTGGGGCTGCTGATCGCCTTTGAGCTTTTGCAGGAATCGGGCATTCATCTGCCCCAGGCCATCGGCCAGTCGGTATCCACCATCGGCGGTATCGTAGTGGGTACGGCGGCGGTGGACGCGGGGCTGATTTCGCCGGTTGTGCTGATTGTCGTGAGCATCGCGGGGGTCTGCGGGTTCATTCTGCCCAACCGGGATCTGGCGGAGGCTATCCGGGTGTGCCGGTTTGTCCTGGGCGTGCTGGCGGCCTTCTTCGGCTTCTGGGGAATGGTACTGGGGCTTGCGGGACTGATCTGGCATCTGAGCACGATTAAGTGCCTTGGCGTCCCCTATTTGCAGTGGTCTCCGGCAGGCCGGGGAATCTTTCGAAAACGCTTGAAGAACCAGAAATGGCGGGATGATAAGCTGAACCCCAAGGACAGAAAAAATCAGCGATAAAGTGACAAAAACCACTTGACAAAAGAAGGAATGCGTGCTAGTATAAGCAAGCTGTCCGCAAGAGTGGGCGGTGGGAGCACG
>ERZ808242.1739-NODE-1739-length-11093-cov-3.985052_pt1 | contig 11093 bp, 9 predicted proteins | sample MGYA00521244_ERZ808242 | MGnify/ENA primary metagenome ERZ808242 (study PRJEB31516, sample SAMN03275573) | gut metagenome | biome: mammalia-associated habitat; material: feces | host: Papio cynocephalus | place: Kenya | collected 2012-07-27 ... | reverse complement strand
GATGCTTTGTATGCGGACACCATATCGGAGCGAGGTATCAAGTCCGTTTCTTGGACTCATAATGTCCATATAGTGAATTTGTTATTAATTCCTATCTAAGTGCCTTATATGTGTCGTATGCCAGATGATCCGTTCCATGAGAAACCTGTATTATGGCGCGATCCGGTGTTGAACCGTAAAGGCAATGTGAACCTGTCTCGTTCGTGGTCGCCGCATTCAGCTTGGCTGTATATGGTTGGCGGGAATCGTCATGGGGGGTTGGCATGAGGTGGGATATCGGCATCGAGGATCTTGGCGCGCAGTTTGATGCCGCATGCCCTGAGGGCACGATTCCAAAACCGGGTTCGGAACGGCGGCTTGCGGGATCTCGCATGATGCCGTTCCGGCTGCTGTATTTCCTGTTGTGGCTCATTACCGGCGTGGTGTTGCTGACCATGCTGCTGCGCATGCTGCCGAATAGCCTTGACGGAAAGCGCTACATTCCGATAATCGTCTCGCTCGTGCCTTGGTTGGGCGTATGCTCCGCATTGATCGCGGTCATCGCGGCATTGGGGAAGCGCATCGTTCTTACGGCGGTAAGCATCGTATGCGTGGTGTTGCAGCTGTTTTGGCATTGGGGCTTTCTTGTGCCTCGTCATGAGATCAGTGAGACCGCTAGGAGCGCGGTGGCGACGTCTGCTGGTTCGTTGCCGAACGCTTCCGACCAATATGCACGCGTTATGACCTTCAACACCAAAGAAGGCGAGGCCGATGCCGTTCAGATCGTCGAGACCGTCAAAGCCGAGCATGTGGAAGTGCTGGCCATGCAGGAGGTGACGTGGGACCTCATCAACAGATTGAAGACCGCCGGTATCGCCTCATACCTGCCTTATTCCAATATCGCGCAGCAGACCTGGCACGACAATGGAGCATCATATGTGCTGATGGGTGATTTCAACTCCACGTGGGACCATGCGAGTTTCCGCTATTTGCTGGGCAGCCGTTTCGTGGACTCCGGTGAGCAAGCCGGCGAGGGCTTCCACATGACGTACCCAGCCGTTTTCCCCATCGCCGAGATTGATCACATCGTGCATGACCAGGATGTTCATGTGGGTGATTTGGAAACCACGCGCATCGATGGGTCGGATCATCTGGCGTTGCTCGGTACGTTGGAGATGCGCGATGGCTGAGGGGAATGCTGCGCGAGGGGCGGGCCATCGCCGAAAATACATGGAATGATGATTCTGCATGGTATGTATGGGGGCAATGGTAGGGTGTGAACAGTTTGTGTGATTAAGAGAGGTAGACGGGGGGGGGTAATATGAGCCAGCTCGGTGACGCTGATGCGGATTTGAGCGAAGTCTCTTATAAGCAGGTGTCCAGTATCGGCCATTGGCGTTTCGTGCTTAATGTTTCACTCGCATTGTGTGACTTGGCTTCTTTTATTATCGCTTCGACGATTTTGTATGTCGCGGAGGGGGAGACGGAGAATCTGTACTCTTCGCGCTTTCATTTTTCCCTGAATTTATGGATATACGTGCTGTTCTGCTCGTTGGTGTGGGTCTTCTGCCTGCATAGCGTGGGCGTGTATCACCGGCATGTGATGGGCGACGGCTATCGCCTCAATCTGTTGTTACTCAAAGGCGCGCTGTTCTCTGGCCTGATGGTTTGTGCGCTCGATTTCATTCTCAACGTGTATGTGCCGTTGCTGACCACTGGTCTGTTGTTCCTTTGCGCGTTGCTGATCACCATGATCGAGCGATTTGCCGTCCGTCAGCTCATTTTGTTCGGCCGTGAACGGGGCTCGTATTCATATGGCACCGTTGTGGTCGGCTCTGTTGAGGGCATTGAGCATGCTTTGCAGTTCCTGAGCCGGAAGAGCCAGTTGAACTACCATGTCATCGCCGTGTGCCCCATCGGATTGAACGTACAAGACGGCCATGCGGAGGCCATCGAAGTTTCCGCGGAGTTTCGACAGCGGGTTGGTGAGATTTGCGGCAGAGACGTTCCGACGTTGCCATATTGCAAGGATTTTGCCGAGCGGGTCGTATCCATGGGCGTGCAGACCGTGATGGTGACGGACGTGATGCAGCGGTTCTCCGACAATTTCAACACCTTTGTGCTGGATATGGAGGCCATGAACCTCGAAATCGCATTGATCACCTCTGCGGTGGATGTGAGCGGCCATGAGACGAACGTGCGTGTGATTCAGGGGGCCACGGTGATGACCATCTGCCTCCCGCAGTATTCGCCGTGGACCATGATGAAGAAGCGTGTGTTCGATGTGGCGGTTTCGCTGTTCGCCGTGATCGTTACCGCGATCGTCACCGTGCCCGTGGCGATCGCCATCAAGCTTACCGATGGCGGTCCGGTGTTCTACACGCAGACCCGTGTGGGCCTCCGCGGCAAGACGTTCAAGATGATCAAGTTCCGTTCCATGGTGGTGAACGCCGACAAGTTGAAGGCGGAACTGGCCAAGGAAACCGGGCAGGATGGCCGCTTCATTTTTAAGATGAAGGATGATCCGCGAGTCACCAAGGTGGGCAGGTTCATCCGCAAGTTCTCCATTGACGAGCTCCCGCAGTTCCTGAATGTATTGAAGGGCGATATGAGTGTGGTCGGCCCCCGTCCGCCGCTGCCTGAGGAAGTGGCCCAGTACAATCAGACGTACGCTACCCGAATGCTGGTCAAACCTGGCATTACCGGCCCCTGGCAGGTCTCCGGCAGATCCAACCTGAGCAAGGAGGAATCTGAATCCTTGGATGTGAGCTATGTGCAAAGCTGGTCCTTGTTGGGAGACGTCGTGCTGTTGTTCCGTACCATCGGTGCCGTCGTCACCCACAAGGGTGCATACTAAATATAAAAGCGTTGGAAACAAGGGATTGGTATTAGGGAGAATGATGCTGAACAGCTCATCTGTGCAACATGTTTTTATCGTGGGATCAAAGGGTATCCCAGGTAATTATGGTGGCTATGAAACATTTGTGGATAAGCTCACTGAATACCATCAGAACAATCCAAGTCTGAAATATCATGTGGCGTGCAAGGGCAAGGACACCAAAACCTTTGAATACCATAATGCTGATTGCTTTAATGTGAAGGTGCCCAACATTGGTCCCGCCCAAGCGATCTACTATGATGTCGCTGCACTGAACCGATGCGTGAAATATATCAAGCAGCATGATATTCAGCATCCAATTGTGTATATCCTTGCCTGCCGTATCGGACCGTTTGCCGCTCATTTCCAGCGAGTGATTCATAAGCTTGGCGGAAAACTGTATATCAATCCTGATGGTCATGAATGGATGCGCGCTAAGTGGAGCGCTCCGGTGCGTAAGTATTGGAAGGTTTCCGAGCAACTGATGACCAAGCATTGTGACCTGCTTGTTTGTGACAGCAAGAACATAGAGAAGTATATTCACGATGAGTATGGGAAGTATGATCCGAAGACCACGTTTATTGCTTATGGTGCTGAGACTCGGAAGAGCGAGTTGGCTGATGATGATCCGAAGCTGACTGCTTGGTATAAGGAAAAGGGCCTTTCTCCGAAATCGTATTATCTGGTTGTCGGCCGTTTTGTACCGGAAAACAACTACGAAACCATGATTCGTGAATTCATGAAGAGTCATTCCAAGCGTGATTTCGCACTCATTACCAACGTGAGCGACAAATTCCTTGAAGAACTTAAGGAAAAGACTCACTTCGATCAGGATCCTCGTATCAAATTTGTCGGGACTATGTATGACAAGGAACTCCTCATGAAGATTCGTGAGAATGCGTATGGATATTTCCATGGTCATGAGGTCGGCGGCACCAACCCGAGTTTGTTGGAAGCTCTTGGTTCCACTGATTTGAACCTGCTGCTTGATGTTGGTTTTAACCGAGAGGTCGCTGAGGATTCTGCGTTGTATTGGACTAAGCAGTCCGGTAATCTTGCAGCACTCATTGACCAAGCGGATCATATGAGCGCTGATGAGATTTCCAAACTGGGAGAGAAGTCTTCTCAGCGTATTGCGGAAGCATATAGTTGGCATCGTATCACTGAGCAATATGCGCAAGTGTTTTAGAACTAGACAATATAGGATGCATCTGTACACTTAACTTCGGCAAAAAGGAATAAGGATATAGTAATGAAGATATTGCATTATTCTTTGGGTTTTCCGCCATTCCGCACCGGTGGTTTAACGAAGTATTGCATGGATTTAATGTCTGAACAGGTTAGCCAAGGACATGATGTTGCACTTCTATGGCCTGGAGCCTTTAAAAAGGTCAATTCATCCATTTCAGTCAAGATGCGTGGGGTCCATGAGCTTACTCAAGGGCGTTTTATTAAAAGTTTCGAGTTATACAACTCGTTACCTGTTCCTTTGCTTGATGGTATTCGAGACATTGATGCCTATACACATCCTAAAAATATTAATCCATTAAGATGCTTTCTTACTGAAAATGAGGTTCAGGTATTTCATGTACATACATTGATGGGATTGCCTAAAGAACTTCTCGAAGCGTGTCGTTTAGAAGGAATTCGTACGGTTTTTACTTCGCACGATTATTTTGGGATTTGTCCGAAATGGGGACTTGAACGTAACGGTAAACCGTGTGTCAATGACCATAATTGTTTTGATTGTGTGATGTGCAATCAAAGAGCCTTGTCGTTGAATAAGGTGAGGATTCTTCAATCGAATGTATATCGGATGATGAAGAATACGGCTTTTGTCAAAACACTACGAAGAAAGCATAATGCCTCGATGAATGAAGTTGGGGCAATGGTTCCGTGTCATGTTAGTGAAGAAGCTGTTAATGGGTATCGGCATTTACGGCAATATTATGTAAAGATGCTTGAGTCCTTCGATGTGCTGCATTTTAATAGTGAGAGTACAAGGCGAGTTTATTCTAGATATTGTAATGTTTCACATGGGCGTGTGATCACTATTACAAATGCTTCTATTGCGGATTATAAACAAATTAGGCAGGTTCATAAGCCTGTTCGATTTGGCTATTTAGGACCAGCGACTAGAGCAAAGGGTTTTTTCGATCTTATTGAGGCATGTGATATTTTATGGGACGAGAATCCTGGATCGTTCGAATTGCATATCTATACAAATGTTATCTGCAATAAACCTTATCTTCAGAGACATGATGCATATCAATCTGGTGATTTGCCAGATGTAATGAGTGCAGTGGACATGGTTATCGTACCCAGTCAATGGTATGAGACTTTTGGTTTTACTGCGCTTGAGGCAATGAGTTTTGGCATACCAGTGTTGCTTACAGAAAATGTCGGAGCTAAAGATCTGATTGAGAACCAAGTGACAGGTTTGCTTTGTAGACCAAGTGCTCAGCATATTATGCAATCGATGCTTGAGATTATAGAAAATCCTAAAAAGGTTAAGGACATGAGTGAATCTATTTTTAGCACTTTCGAGGCAAAAACGATGCAATCCCATGCGAAAGAAATAGTCGCACTGTACTCGATAAATGATGACACGCTGACAGAGTGAAGAGGGGGTGGGCATAGGCATGAATGAAAAAGTTGCTTTAGTACTTCTGAACTATAACGATGAAGAAACAACATTGGAAGCTCTATCACGAGCAGTAGCTTTCAACGATATACAAGATATTATTCTTGTGGACAATCATTCGAAAGAATATTCACTCCTTGAAGAGAAGCAATCCAATCATATTCATTTCATACGGACGGAGAAAAATCTTGGATATGCAGGAGGCAATAATGTAGGTATAGAGTATGCAGTGAAAAAACTACATGCTAATTATATTATCATTGCAAATCCAGATGTTGAATTTGATAATGATTTTGTTCAGCTTGCTTTAAATGTTTTTCACAAATATGCAGACGCTGGGGTTGTTACATGCAAAATGAACAGCAAACGGTTATATAGTCCCGCTTGCAGGCTTCCGCGTTCTGCTTTCGAAGTTGCTTTATCTGATTTACCTGCAGTTGGTCCAAGAGTTCTTGCCTATAACAAGAATTACTTTGAACACGATATTTGTGAGGTTGAACAGGTATGGGGATCGCTTCTGATGTTGAGTTGTGCCGCAATTGAAGCCACAAAAGGATTTGATTCACGCACCTTCTTATTTTATGAAGAGACAATCTTAGGATACCGTCTAAAAGAATCTGGATTCAAATCTTATTTACTTACTAAACATGAGTTTTATCATCGTGAATCAGTGAGTATTAATAAGTCGATATTGAGTCAGAAGAAGAAGTTTGATTTTCTATATGATAGTCAGAAGCTTTTCTGTAAAGAGTATTTAAAAACAAGTTATGTTGGTTTGGCGCTGGTCAAATTGGCGCAATGGATGCAGATTACTACCTTTTTGGTTTTCTGGAAATTAAAGGGACTTTTTGTATGACTTATGCTTCCTCAAGGGTAATAGCAGAGAAATATAGGCAAACGGTAGATTTGCCTTTTTGCCTTTTTGGTGTTTCTGTATCATTATTAAATAAATATGTTATTTGGCTATTTTTAATCTTTTCGATGGTTTTTGGCCTTATTTTTCGTCGTTCTATAAAAGAGTATGTAAAAATTCCAGGGAAAAGAATATATCTATTACTGGTAGTCCAATGCACTTTTGTTGGTCTGCTTGAGTCAGCACAGGAGTCTATGACTCCTTGGCCATTTTTTCGAGATCTAATAGCAGCCTCAGTAATACCTTTATATTGGATTGCTGCGCAGTATTTTATTTCACGTTTTTCTTCACGAAAAATTGATTTCCTCTATAACTTTATTGTTTTATGTTCTATTGTTTCAATCATAAAACTAATAAGTAACATTACTACCATAGGTTCAGGGAGTATATCTGGTTCACGTGTAGATGAATGGCTAATTTCAATTAGTGTTTTTTTGATTATTTGTTATTATAAAACGATTTTTAATAATCATCGTTATGTTGGTTTTTTTATTTCTTTAATCGTTATTATAGAATTTATTCTAGGATTTTCTCGTACTAGCATTATCATTCTTTTAGTATTACTTTGTTCCCGCATTTTACTATATCCTAAGGTGCTGGCAAAGGTTGTATTTCTTGTAAGCGGTGCAGTCTTTGTTGCTTCATTTACTTTTAGGAAACAGTTTCAAGAGCTAGTAGATAAATTTGTTAGAAGCCTTACGGAAGTGTCATCTAACGATATCTGGAACGCTGAGCAGATAACTTGGAATTGGCGTGGGTTTGAAATTTATTGCGCCAAGCAGAAGTTCCTAGGTGGGTCTTTAGGGAACCAAATATTTGGTTGGGGTTTCGGCTCTGAGATAGATGCGTTTGGCTATTCTCGTCTTGTGACGAATGAAAGTGCACTGCCGTATTTACATAATGGGTATTATACGATGTTAATTAAGGGTGGACTGCTTGGTTTGTTACTTCTTTTTTTGTTTTACATAAGTTTAGTAGTTTATATTGTGAAAAGATTTCAAGATTTAAAACGTCTTTCACTATTTGTTGTTATGATTATTGCAATGTTAATAACAACATATGTCATCGGTGGATTGTTTGTTTCTGCTAATTTTTATTGGATTATATTTTTTGCTTGGATCTACAGGAAAGGTACTTTGATATGATTACTGTGATTTGTTGTTATAATAATAAAAAAATGTATGAAGATTTTGTTATCAAGTCGTTGTGCAATCAAGAAGTTCCCTATGAATTAATAGGTATTGACAATACAGATGGAAAATTTAAGAGCATGGCCTCGGCGTATAATGCAGTGTTGAATAATGCGCATGGTGAGTATGTGTTATTCTGCCATCAAGATATTGATTTTTTATCTAAGGATTCCCTCGCTCTTATATGTGGATATCTTACTAATCATCCTTCTGAGCTTGTGGGCTTTGCTGGAATAGCGAAAAATTGTATTGTTTTTTCAAATTTGAAATATCGAGATGATAATTCATATATTACGAATGCTCAACTTGCTCAGCCTGAATATGTTGAAGCTCTTGATGAGTGTTGTTTTGCATGTAGAAGGGATATATTACTTGATATTGGTGGCTTTAATGAGAAGCTATGTAATGGCTGGCACATGTACTGTGCAGAGCTATGCTTAAGATGGAAGTTAAGGGGTTTTTTGATTTCCGTTCTTCCTGTCTCTCTTTATCACAAAGATAATGGGTCCAGTGGATTGTATGTAGATAGCAGCTTTTTAGCTATTTTTAAAAAAATTGCCTTATACTACAGAAAATCTTTTTCAAGGATTTATAGCTGCTGTTATGTGTCATCGACAAATCCTATTTTACTTCGTATGAGATTGTTCAAAACTTTTTGTAAGTTATTCGTTAGGAACAGATAATGTTATATTTTGTGGAAGCTTGGGGAGCAGATAAAAAAAATACTTGGTCAGGGACTCCTTGGCATCTTTTGCAGTCTATTTCCAATTTTGTCTGTGTTGAAGAGAAAGATATTAAGTTATCTTGTATTGAAAAAATAGTTAAAAAACTTTGGCGTGTGTGTTGTAAATTATTATGTATCAATGATGCTGGCATATTGGATTTAATATACGGTGTTCGTTGTATAAATACTTTAGAATATATATATAAATCATCACCATTACTGGTATTTGGCGATTTTAGAAGCAATTATATTGCTGACACATATATTTTTATCGATTGTTCGGTGGATTTTATATATAGGAATATGAATTCAGAAGATAATTATGTAAAATTCCTTCCTTGTGCTAAAAAAAAGTGGTCATTTTTCCGTTTTCGCGAGGAAAATGCTCTTGATTTTTACAGATCTTGCAAAGGGATTTTTACAATGGGTCAGTGGATTGCTGATGACCTTATTGAGAATACAGGGCTACCGATCGAGAAGGTGCATTGTGTTGGTGGAGGAGTAAATGTGAATCAAGATTTAGTAGATATCAGTAAGAAGGATGGTAAACGTTTCTTATTTATAGGTAAAGATTTTGATCGTAAGAATGGTCCTTTAGTTGTTGAGGCTTTTACTAAGCTAAATACTGAATATAACAACAAATATGAGTTGTATATTGCCGGTCCTAAAAAATGGCCTTTATCTCAAGAGATTCCGGATGGTGTTCATTTTCTTGGATTAAAGACTGCTGATGAGTTAGTCGATTATTATAATCTCTGCGATGTTTTTGTTATGCCCTCAGTTTTTGAAGCTTATGGTCTTGTCTTTGCAGAAGCTTTGGTTTTTGGTCTTCCTATCATTGCTCGAGATGCTTTTGCGATGAAAGATTTTATCAAATCAGGTGATAACGGGTATTTGCTTAAATCCGATTCAGCAGAAGACTTAGCTCAGCTTATGCATTCTGCTATTGAGGATGCGGGAATGAGGAATCGTGTATGTGCTAGAAGAAAGAAATATGCAGAGTATTATTCTTGGGATGCTGTTGCGAGACGAATAATTAATGTGATAAATAAGGATGGATACATTTCATAGTTATATCGAGACGGTTAATTTTTGAACTAGACACTTTGGAGTTTAATAATATGACTGGACAACGCTCGGTGAAATTTAATGCTGTTATGAATACAATATTAACTTCATCGACAATGTTAATAAATTTAGTTACTCTTCCATATGTAACTCGTACATTATCCGTTGAGGGGTATGGCAATGTCAATTTTGCGCAATCGCTATCTACGTGGCTTTCGACATTGTGCTTAGTAGGAGTACCTACTTATGCTGTGCGTGAGTGTGCACGTGTAAGAGATGATCCTAGGGCTTTAGCGAAAATTGTAAAAGAAATGTTAATCATCATTTCTTTTTTTACTATCTTCATTTTAGGAATTTTTGCTATTTGCATATTTTTGGTGCCTCGTTTGGTGGCGCTTGCTCCTCTAATGTGGTTGTTCCTTGTGAGCACATTACTGCTTTCTTATGGAGTAGAATGGTATTTTCAAGCAGTGGAACAATATGAATATATAACTATTCGTAGTGTTACTTTCAAGTTTTTATCGCTGATTGCTGTACTTTTATTCGTACACCATCCTAATGATTGGTTGATTTATGGGGCGATTTTAGCATTAGTAACATCTGGAAATAATGTCTTTAACTTTATTCGTCTTTTGCATGATGTCCCGGTGTGGAATTCAACTGATATGAATCTTCATAGGCATGTAAAGCCATTGTTTTCATATGCGGTTATGAGTATATCATCTTCTGTGTATCTATTTTTTGACACGGTTCTATTGGGAATGCTTAATAGTAACAATGTGCAGGTTGCTTTATATCAATTAGCTGCGAAACTGAAAGGACTTTGCTGGAGTATTGTTAATGCAGTTATTGGAGTACTTATTCCCCGTTTATCTTATTATGCAAAAAAAGATATTGTTAAGTATAATAATTTACTCAAACGCGGTTTTGGATTTTTGATAAACATGTGCATCGGTGCTACAGCATATTTATTCATATTTGCTTCTCCGCTAGTGGTTCTTATTTCGTCGAGTAAATATATCTCTGCTACTATTCCTGTTCAAATAATTGGTTTTGTTAATTTTTTCTCGTGTATGAGTTATTTTATTGGTTTATGTGTTCTTTCGCCTCTTGGCCGAGAAAATGCGTTTGCGTATGCTAATTTGGTAGGTGTGCCAATTAGTTTGTTGTTGAATCTGATTTTAGATAATCGTTTTGGTGCGGTGGGAGCTGCTGTTTCGATTCTTGTTGCTGAGATGGGTATTTTCTTAAAGCAAGTATCTTCTAGTTATGATATTTTGAAAAACGTAATCGTACGATCTACTGTTGTGAAAACAGTGGTCTCTCATCTCTTCGCTTTTCTTATTTCCGTTACCGCTTGTGTGATTGAAAAAAACATTGGTATTGATTTCTTGTCTATGAAGGGTGCTTTTTTTACTATTTTTGTAGGGTTTATACTGTATTCATTCAGTTGGCTTTTATTGGCTATAATATTAAGGGAAGACAGTGCTGTTTATATAATTCAGTTCTTAAAAAATAAAGTTTTAAAAATTGAATATTATAGACGTTTTTAAATAAGTATCGTAAATACTCAATTTGAAAAAGAGTAACGATTTTTTTGTTTAAATATCTTGAACATAGAAGTGGTAAGTGATAAGGTTAATGGTATGGCTGAAGAATTGTTTACTCCCCATAACATCATCGTGACCGGTGGCTGC
>ERZ808242.1735-NODE-1735-length-11105-cov-3.549774_pt1 | contig 11105 bp, 6 predicted proteins | sample MGYA00521244_ERZ808242 | MGnify/ENA primary metagenome ERZ808242 (study PRJEB31516, sample SAMN03275573) | gut metagenome | biome: mammalia-associated habitat; material: feces | host: Papio cynocephalus | place: Kenya | collected 2012-07-27 ... | reverse complement strand
AATATTTGCAGAAGATATTGAAGAAGCTGTGCGCACCGGTGATATGAGCAGTCTTCCACCTGAAATAGCAGCACACCTAGGTTCATACTTAAGTAATATAGAAATGGGGCAAACAGCTGATGGTAATATGGCAATAGTTGACCATAATACTATTATGGATTTATTAGGTGCTGATGATACCGCTAAGCTTAATGAGCAAGACTATAGAATGCAACAATATATGCCACAACAAGCTATGCAAGCAGAACAAGATGCAATGGCAGCAGCTGATGCTGATGTATTATTAAATAATACTGTAGAAGGTAAACAATATATGAATCAGTTTACTGCCGCAAACGCACACGCTCAAGAATTACAACAAGGTATGGCGCTATCTGCTAAAGACCACCAAGCTGCAATGGCAGCTAAATCTGGCACACTACAATCTAATAATATTAGATCCGGTATGCAAAATTATAATCCTGAAAAAGCTGCATATAGTGGTAATTCGCAATTCCAACAACTTCAAGGATTAGGTGGCGGTGGAGGCAATAGCTCAAAGTCAAATGATAAAATAAATCCACACGCTGTAGGTACTGAGGCTCTGCAGAAAACATTACAAGCTACCAACGGAGTATTAGGTAATACACCTATACCACCTGAGAAGGCAGATTTTAATTCTGCTCTAAATTTGCTATTAGCTAGTAACGATATGAAAGGAGTAAGACAGTTAATTGATACTGTAGGAAACGAGCAGATGATAAACCCTAAAACAGGTAAAAAGGAACGTATAAGAGATATTTTTGCAAATGAGTCTAGAGGAGTTGATAAAAAATACTCAGGCTCATTTGCTACTTTACAGGATGCGCAACAAGAAGCACTAAGTAAGGTAGGCACTGATAATAACGTTCTTTTATCAGCATTTAATAATTTAGTATCATATATGCCTGGTGATATACTTGGCGGAGCTACTGATAGAGCTAAAGTGGACGCTATGAGAATAGCTATGTCTAATAATAGTAAAATGACTATGAGGGGTAATGGAATGATTTACACAGGAACTAAAGATGATATAAAAAATATGGGCTCAAGAAATATGGCATATATGTTTGAAATTAACAGAGCTAATGCTGCTCACACAATAAATTCTATTGACCAAGCCATAGCTGGTAGTGCAGATATGTTTGAAAAAATAGCTCTAGCAGAACAAAGAGAGCGCTTGACTAACTTTGTTAATTATACTCAGGCTATGTTTGACGTAGCAAATACATTAGGTAGTAAGTTACAGGATTACATTCCTACTACTGGTTATCAGGCTAATACAGATACAGATGATAATATACATATACCGCTACAACATCCAAAATATTCGGCTATAATTAAAACTGCAGATAATAATTATATGTTACAGGATAATAATGGCACAATGTTTACAGTGCCATTAAAAGATTTTAATAAATATATTAAATAGGTGCTAAATGAAAGTAAATATAGAAACCTTAAGAGACACATTCAAATTTGGCTATGAAGCCTTTGAGTTCAGTCGTAAAGAGGCTGATATGGTGATGGATTTATATCACAATAGGCAATATACTCTTGAGCAAATAAAAATACTTGAATCTCGCGGACAACCTAAGGAAACTTTTAATATAATTAAAACTTTCTCTAGGCTACTCCTAGGTTACTATTCTACTATTGTCAATACAATTTTGGTGCTCCCTGCTAAACAGCAAGACGTTGCCACCGCAGGTATTTTGAATGACCTAGTAGATTACATTTTCAGAACTAATAACTTTATTGCGGAAGGCGAAAAGATTAAGTTAGATTTAATTCTAGCAGGAATTATGTGTAGCTATGTAGCAGTAGAAGAGCTTCAGGAAACAGATGAATACAATAGGCCTAAATATAAAATTACAATGAATCACGTGCCTATCTCTGAAATTGTATTAGACCCAATGAGTAAGCTTGATGACTACTCAGATGCTAGATTTATACATAGGTTTAAGTGGGTGACCGAAGAAGCTTTAGTAAAAGCATTTGGTAAAGGGGCTCTAAAAAAGATTGAACCTTATATGAATACTTTACACCAAGATGATTCTGAATTCACTAAGTTTTACTTTGATAAGATGGTAGGTTACCACGACATTTACAATAACTATCTAATTGTGCATAGTATTATGCAAGATGATGATGGAGATACTTGGGAATGCTACTGGAGTGGTGAAGTATTACTATCTAAGGAGAAAGTAACTTTTAGAGATGTTAAATCACCTTACCGCGTGCATAAATTACATACAAACAATAATATAGCTGAGTATTACGGTATCTTTAGAGATGTTATAGAATCTCAACACGCTATAAATCAAGCTATTGTCAAAATCCAAACAATGGTTAATACGCAAAAAGTATTCTATGAAAAAGGTGCTATTGAAGACGCACAAAAGTTTATCAATCAAATTAACCGCGTCAACTCAGTTATTGAAGTGTTAGATTTACAAGCTATTAAAGTAGAAAATATGACACAAGGGATTGTGGACCAATATCAAATTATAGACCGTGCCTTAGATAGAATTCAAAGAATACTTAGTATAAATGACTCATTCCTAGGTATGGCTTATGCTAGTGATAGCGGTCAAAAGGTTAAACTACAACAAAATGCATCTATGGTTGCATTGAAGTATCTTACTACTTGCCTAGAGCAATTCTATAGACTACTAGGTAAAGATATTATAGGCCTAGTTAAGCAATACTATACAGCGCACGACGTCATTAGAATTGCAGACGAATTTAATGCACAATCTTGGCTTGAGATTAACCAACCGTTTATGGTGCCTACAGGAGCCACAAATCCAATGACAGGAGAACCTATAATGGGCCCTATTTATGAAGAGTATAGAGATCCTGCTAGTGGCGAAATTGCCACAGATAAAGAAGGTAACATTATTCTAGCACCTATACCAACTGCTGAAACTGAAATTGAGTTTACTGAAGCTGATGTTCAATTGCTTATAATGATGAAGAAGAGCGAGTTAGACTAATACTTGAGCAATTCATATCTGGCCCGATGGGTCAAATGCTATCACAAGCGAATCCAGCAGGTTACTTCCAAGCAGGCGCGATTGCTATGCGTGAAACTAAATCTAAATATAGTAATGCATTGGCTAATATCCTTGACCAAACTGCTGCTATGCTTGGCGCGCAAATGACTCCAAATGGTAATACAGCAGAGCAAAATCTACAATTAGGTATGAGTGCGGGTCAAGAAGTACCTAAGTCAACTGCTAATAATGTGACAGGAATGTAAAAATGATTAAATATTCACTATTAAATTATTTACATAAACATATCAAAAACGCGTTTTATAACATAGTCCTATATATTTATATTAAATCATATAAATATAAAAATTCAAATTCTTTGTTATCAAAATAAAAAAGGAGGCAATATGGCATCGTATGAAGACCTAGGTAATGGTTTTGGCGTGTTAAGAGACGATGATGGTAATATAGCCCGTTATACAAATAGACCTCCACAACCAGAGCCTCAACAATTACCACAATCTACCTCATATCAATTATATAGTGTATCTAATAAACCAAAACCTGTTGATAAAAGAGCTATGGCAGTAAAACAAGGTAAGTTATTAGAAGAAATAAATGACCAAATGATTGTAGATAATATGCGTAAGAAAACGCAAGAGGGTGTGCAAAAAGATTTACAAGCTGTGCAATCAGGTAAAATGGATGAGCGTAATTTTGATATAAAATATGGCCACAAAGCGGCAGCATATAAGCGCGGTGACTTTACATTAGATAGTATAGATAAAAATGCTATTCGTTCTGCTATAAATGTTAGTGACGGTATAGATGGCACACTTATAGATAGTCTTACTGGCGGTTTGTTTGAAATGACTGGAGCTTTAGAAAAGAAGAAGTATACAAATCCATTAACTGGACAAACGCAAGAACTAACTAAAGCTAATGCTCGTAAACTAGATTTATTATTACGAGCTGGGATACCTAGTTTTGTAAATCAGGTAGGTGAAGTAGTTTCTATTGACCCTAAAACAATGAAACGCATTAACTGGGATGAAGAAGAAACTGTATGGGATATGGCGGCTCAAGCTACACATGCTTTACCTGGTATTGTAACTTCTTTAGCTGTAGGAGCTATAGCTAAACCTGTAAAAGCAGCTCAAAAAGTAGCGCCTAAATTAGTAGATAAAGCTTTAGGCAAAATAGGAGTAACCCTAGGTGCAGCTGACGTAGGTTTTATAGCAGGACAATATGGCTATAGAAATTTAAGGCAATCTGATACTGTATTCAATAATAAACTTACCTCTCTTACAGGTGAAACAGTAAATATTATTACAGAATTTGAAGATACTAAAACAGCATTAGCTTGGGTAGGCTCAAATGCGGTAGATGGTATGGTAGGCACGGTAGTAGCAAAAACTGTATTAAATCCTGTGCTTAAGAAAACAGGTCAAGCCGTTAAAAGTAGTTATACAGCAGTTAAAGAAAATCCTAAAGCATATATAACTGGAGCAATAGCATCTAATACAATCTTACCACCAGTTGTAGGTCAAATAGCTTCTCCTTTTGTTGCTTATGGCGCAGCTAAATTAGCTAAGGCAACTGTAGGGCCTAGAGGTGGTAAGAAAGTTGAGGAAGGAATTATTAGAGAAGGTTTGGATAAAACTAAAGAATTTGCTGGTAAAGCTGATGATGTTGCAGCTGAATTACTACAGGCCCAAAAGAATGAGAGTACTGTAGAAGGTTTAGCGCGTAATACTATAGGTAAAATACAAACGCCTTTAGAAAAAACTAAAACTAAAATTTATGAAGCAGGTAGAAATTATCAAGGTTTAGGTAAAGGCTTTGTGCGTGGTATTACAGATAAGTTTAGCCCTGAGAATAAAGACTTAACCACAATAGTGCGTAGAATAGATGATGAGCTAGAATACTTGCACGAGTTGTATCCAATATTGAAAGATACCAACCGTGTTACAGAAATGGTTGAACAAGCTAAAAACCTAGGTTTTGTGCCTGACTCAGGGACTAGTAAAGACTTCAAGGTATTGCTAGCTATGGCTTCGCAGCCTGGCACAACTAGGTTCTGGGAAGCAGTTAATAAATCTAGCGCAATGGCTATGTCAAATATGAATCAATTCTTACGAGCTCATACAGCAGGTGTTAAAAACAATATCTTACAACTACAAAAATTTGTTACAACAGATGGGCTGCGCCACGCTGTAGTATCTAACATTACTAGCCTAATGAACGAAAATAAACGCAGTTTGCGTGCATTAGCTCGCGGTTTAGATACAGCATTAGATGGTGCTACAGTTCGCTTGCCGTTTCAAAAATTTGGGTTAAGCAGCACAACTACCCACAAAACGGCTCAGCGAAGGAAAGATGGTAGTTTAATAGAAATTGAGTTAAACACACTAGGTAAGCAATATTCTAGCTTAATTAACCACCTAGGTAATGGCGCACAACCTTTATTCTTAGATAAACCTGTATCTAGCTTTAAAACTGGTAAGGCTGCTGCTGAGTCAGCTCAATCTGTGCACAGTATTGACTATTCAATGCATAATAATAGTGGTGTCTTCCATACCTATAATACAGCTGAATTCAGTGGTAAAAAAGGCTCTGAAATACGAACTATGTTACAAGGTATGGAAAATGACTTCTACCACCCTGGTCAACTAGCTGAAATGTATATTAACTTAAAAATCCTAGGTAAAGGTGGAACTGAACTAAAAGGGAATAAAGATTATCATAATACCTTAGCTATGCTAAAATATGGTATTAGTGATGCAATTAAAAATCCTGCTTTAGCAGAAGATTATTTTGCTACACTAGATGAAGTAATTGCTACTACTATAGGTTTAGAACGAATGGCTATGACAGATTTGTGGCGTGTGCTAAATACTAGTAATTTATCTGCTAAAGATTTAACAGATGCTTTTACTAGAGCAGCACAAAAGTTGGATATAGATGGCTATTCAGAACTACAACAACTAAGTATGTTTATTAAAGGTCCTGATAGTGATTCTATTAAAAAGTCAATAGATAGTGTTATTTTAGACGGTGTTATAAACAAAACAATGGTTGCTGACTCAGATAAAACTATTTATAATTGTGTGCAAGCTTTAGATTTAATAAACAATCTACACTTTCAAACACCTGATGCTAGAGTAATTAAAGAAGCTGTCCAAGCAGCAGGCTCATTTTTTAATAAAGAATTATTTGGCCTTACCGACATTGGCACTCGTCAAGCGCTATTTAGTTCAGGTATTAGCTCAGATTATATAAAGAGAGCTAAAGTTTCTTGGGTTAGTAAGACATTTAAGAAAATTCCTGCTTTATTTTCAGGTACAGAAGCAGGTAAAGAAGAACGTATTGCTGGAATGGCAGTGCGTGCTTTGATAAATAAATTTGATGCTAAAGCTACAACAGCGCTAGAGAAATATTTGGCTAACAATAAGCATCCTACGGCTAAAGAAGTTCAAATAAATAATATCTATAGAGAGATTAAAGCGGAAGATATACAAATTATCTCTTCATTGAAAAGCTTCACAGATACAGTTAAAAATTATCCTCAAGCTTACTCAGATAATAATATAGATGATGCTATAACTGAAATATTAAAAGCAAATGGTATAGACGAATTACCACTTTCACCATTAGAGAAAGGTGCTCAAAATATGACACAAGTTAACCTAGATAGGTTAACTTCATCTGCTTTAACAGCTATTACTAGAACATTAAGTGATGAGGCAGCCAAAGCAGGAACTAAATTAGATGGCGATTTTGTTAAGTCAATTTCACGCGATGATGACTTTGTTAATATGATGGTTGATACTGTGCACGACGCGCTTATGACACAAAATAATGCGACTAATTTAGTAGACCTAGGTGAAACTGTAATGACTATGTTTGAAAGGTATGAGGCATTCTTGAAGCGTAATGGTAAGCTTGGTCAGAATGAATATCTGCCTTATGATATAGAGCAGATTGAGCTAGCGATACAAAAGAAACTTAAAACAAATAACGAAATCCAAGATATACTAGGAGAGTAAGATGGCAAACCCGTTTTCAAAAGCATTAGGTGATGGTGTAGAAGGTGTTAAGAATGTAGTCCGTGGCGCTAAACCAACAGCTGCCGCAGGTATGGATGAAGCAGCTAAAGTAGCTAGATTAAAAGAACTACTAGCTGATGGTAATGCTTCACCTGAGCTACGTGCTAAGGCAGAGCAATATATTAAGAATGCTGAGATGATGCAACAATCACAAGTATCAGCACAACCATCTCAACCAATGGCTCCTCAACCCTCTCAACCAATGGCTCCTCAACCCTCTCAACCACAACAAGCATTTAGCGATGAAGGTATGTTTAATGCAGCGACTCGAACACAACAAGCTGCAGTTAGGCCGCAGTTGCAAGATTCTATGCCTATGAATTTGCAAGCACAACAACAACCTACACAGGCATTACCGCCTATGAATCAGGAAACCCAATCTGCATTGTCACCTGAACTGCAAGGTGATATTAGCAATGTCTATAATAGTATGGCTCAAACTACACAAAGACAAACTACACCTGAGGATAAGGCGAATTTTCAAGCTAGGTTAGAAGCTGAAAAAAATTATGAGCAAGTCAAACAAAAAGCAGAGGTAGGAATAAGGCAATTACAACCTCTACTAGATAGAGCAAAACTATCTGGTGACCACGAAGCGATAGGGCGTATACAAACAGCTATAGAAGCTTTAAGAACTAACATTACTTCTGCCAGCGAGCGTCTAACTTCAGCAATCCAAGACGAGCGTGGTATTACTAAGCGAATGCAAGGTGATATGGCTGCTAGAGTCAAAGCTTTAGATGAGCAAACTGCACAACGCAGAAATGAAATAGGTCTTAATACACGAGCTAAAGAAGAAGTTAATATGGCTTCAGCTCGTGCTACGCAGCGGCCTGATGATATGTATGCTAAAAATTATTCTGCAGCATATAATATGTATACAAAAAATGGTTTGGATGCAAAGACTGCTGAGAAAAGAGCTAGAGCTGACCTAGAGGGTTATGCTAAAATGGAAGACCACGACAAAGCAGCTATAGAAGGTGTTATAACTGCTATGGATAATCCTGATGAAGCACTACGCAATAGAATGTTAGAAGTGCAACGACAACGCTATATTAACAATGCTTATAGCAAAGGTGTAGGTGAGGAAGAGGCTCTTAATAAATTTAATGAATTGCATTCACTAGGGTGGGAAATCCACAATAAACGCCAACCTAGCACAGTAGAACAAGGCATTTTGAAATCTGGCTTACAACATTTAGGTGGCGATTTAGAGAAATTTGAAACTAATAAATTGAAATACACTTCCCCGCTAGCAGCTAAATCACAAGGTAGAGATGTTACTTCTATTTATGGTAGATTAGATGATAGTGTTAAAGCTAACACTGCAAAAGAAGCTGAGTTACTAAAGAAGCGCGCTAAGGCGATTGATGACCCTGATTATTTTGAAGCTAGTGGCTTACCTAAACCTGTTATTAAGCGTAGTGATGAACCTTATAAAGTCCTAGGTAAGAAAGAATACACAGGTGAGGATGCTATATCTAAGTTGGAAGATTTGGATGCAGAAGGTGTAGAACCATTTGTCAAAGAATTAACACGCAGAGTTGCATTAGCTAGCTCGCCTGATAAAATGCGTAATTTGAAATCTGAGCTAGTAAGGCACGTAGAAAAGTTAGACAATGAAGGTCATTATATAGGTGAACGAGGTAGACAACTTGCTACTAAACTAGCTGAAGAAATTGACTGGATAATGGTGCATAAAGCTAATAATAACACCGAGCCTATATCTAGATTAGAAATAAATAATATCGCACAGCAAGAAGCTAAAGATATTCTATCTAATACTGATACATATACCTTTATGAAGAAGCTACCTCAAGATATTAAGAAGAAGTGGCAAAAAGAAATGGGTAGCGCACTATTTAATAGTGAAATGTATAAACTTTATTCTAGGTATAAAGATAGTCATTGGTCTAAAATTGCTGGAGGTAGAGGTGAAGTAGCTGATTCTATTAACAAACAAGTTGCCGCTGATATTCAAAAGAAAATGGACCACTATAAAAATGAGGCAAATGAGGCTGTTAAGCAACTTACTTTAGCTGTGAAGGTGTATACTAAAGCTAATAAGAAGGTAAAAACAGGCGATGGTAAACTTAAGACTGTGCAATCTACAAATATGAATAAAGTTACAGAATTAAATCGTAACTATAAAGAAGCGCAAGAAGCATACTTTAAGCACAAAGGCACTGACCTAGAAAATCATTATAAGCGTGCTTATGAAACTGCTACTCAACGGCTAGAGGCTAAAGGTATAGACACTAAAGAAGTCGATAAAATTCTTACTACTGGGTTACACGAGTTAGATAACCAACAAACACTACAAGTAGAAAGATTTGTGAAAGAATTTACTGCAGGATTATCTAGTATAAGAGATAATAAGCACGAATCTATAATTAGAATGAATAGCAATAAGCTAGAAGGGCAACTACTTGCTAACTTTAGAAAGAGCAAAGGTAATCCTAACACAGTGCCTAAAGAGGATGTTGAATACTTTACAGAGAAAGCCGCTAAAGTTGATGAGGATAACAAGAATAAGATGGCTGACTTGGAGGCTAAACTTAAAGCTGCTATGGGTAAACAAGTTGAAGCGTCTAAAGCAGATGAGGCAGTATTGAAAGAAACCTATAAAGATACTTATGAGCACCTTATAAGCCTAGGATTGCCTGAAGGACAAGTAGTAAATACCCTCCGCGATATTGCTAAAAATCAAAAGTAATAAATTTGATATAAAATATCATATCAAATTATTAACAAAAACATATCAAATTCAGTCGATATTTATCTAGCCTATAATTGATATTAGATTAGATAAAATATCGATTTTTTAATTCTTTCTTATCAAATTTCAATTTGCTTCATTTGAATAGATTTTTATTTTTAAAGGTCTGTAACTTTGCCAATAACTTCTCTTGCATTTGCCCTCTTTTCAATGCACGCCCTGTAAACTGCGCTCTATAAATATCAACTGCTTCTATAAATTTAACGATTTGACCACAGCTCATTTTACCATCGGCAACAAGCTCATTTGATTTTGTCTTATATACTAAGTGACGCATAGCTACTAATAAAGGGTGGTTACAAGAGCTATTGTATCTATAAAGTTTAGGGTCTAAACCTAGAATATCAATAATTTTATATCGCTTCCTATTTATTGCCATAGCTAATCCTTAAAATTATAGTATAGTGATAGTAGTAACGTAGAGCCTATTACTAATACAAGTATATACTCCATCATTTGTTCGTCTAATTCTGCAGGTATCATATTGTCTCCTCTTCAAAAGTTTCGTTGTTAAAATCACGCTTCTTGCTAACTAAATTATACACTTGGTCAGAGATAGCTTTCTTAACTAGTATATGATGCACTGTGGTAGTGTTGCTTCCGTTAATGTTTACTATTCTTTCTCTGCGTTGAACGAATCTAGCTCCACTATAATCTGAGCTATAAATGATAAAGTGCTTAAGATGACTTAGGTCAACACCTTCTGCGTGAGCATTTGAGCTAAATAATTGCGCGTGTTTGAAAATCTTACCTAGTTTTTGACGCTCAGCAATAAAATGACACATTATACCAATATCCTCAGAGTCACCAAACTTATCTTTGATATATTCTGCTTTAGAAGCTTGTGGTAGAATGATATACTCATCACCAATCTTAATAGTGCCACCTTCTAATTGATGCAAAGCTGTGCGCAACTTCATTGTGTTATCAGCTAATAATTCTGTGCTTTCGTTAAATTTTAAGACTTTATCTTTTAATAACGTGTTATATAACGATTTTGTCAATGAATCTAATTCTATATAATGAATTTTATCATCAACTTCAGTTGTTATACCTGCATCAGCTTGACTCATATAGACGGTAAAATGCTTAATAACGTCAAGCAATTTAGGCTTAAACTTATTGTATTGTGGCACTTGCTGACCACGTATCCATATAGAATCTTTGATACCAAACTCACTATGGAAGTGGTAGAAGTTA
>ERZ808242.1733-NODE-1733-length-11107-cov-20.088672_pt1 | contig 11107 bp, 9 predicted proteins | sample MGYA00521244_ERZ808242 | MGnify/ENA primary metagenome ERZ808242 (study PRJEB31516, sample SAMN03275573) | gut metagenome | biome: mammalia-associated habitat; material: feces | host: Papio cynocephalus | place: Kenya | collected 2012-07-27 ... | reverse complement strand
TCTATCCATTCGTGAGCATCATGAATGGTACTCGCATGGGCAATGGCAACAAGGTTTTCCAGGGTGCTGTAGTAGGTGCGCTTCCACAGGATTTCAACTTCAGTGGTGCCAACAGTTTCGTCGTTATCGGCGATAACAATACCATCCGTGAGAACGTGGTTATCAACCGCGGTACTTACGAGGGTGGCAAGACTGTGCTTGGCAATAAGAACTTCTTGATGGAAGGTGCGCACATCTCTCACGATACCGTGGTTGGCAATGGTTGCGTATTCGGTTATGGTACCAAGATTGCCGGCGATTGCATCATCGGCAATGGTGTCATCTACTCAACATCAGTTGTAGAGAATGCCAAGACTCGTGTAGGCGACTTGGCGATGATTCAGGCAGGTACCACCTTCTCCAAGGATGTTCCTCCTTACATCATCGCAGGTGGCAAGCCTGTGAAGTATGCCGGTCCTAACGGCATCATCATGGAGGCAGCCCAGATTACTGAGAAGGTGCGCAAGCACGTGGCTAATGCCTATCGTTTGGTATTCCACGGTCAGACATCCCTCTTCGATGCCATCAACCAGATCAAGGATCAAGTGCCAGACGGTCCGGAGATTCAGAACATCATCCAGTTCTTGGAGAGTTCCGAGAAGGGTGTTATCACAAAGATGTAATTTTAGTAAAATTTAAGTCATACCTATTTGAATTTTACTCTGTATAAGGAAGGGCTGGCCGTGAGGTCGGCCCTTTTGTTTATCTTTCTTTTTCTTCTTTCTCGTACCCTCTTCCCCGAATTGCGCAAATTTGCAGAAAAGTGTGAATAATTGCAATTTTATTTTGTTATCTCTTCGTTTTAATGTACCTTTGCAAACAATTTGGGTAATTACGCCCTTTTCTATTTTGAATGGTAAAGAATTAGACAATGAGAAAGAAACAATATAAGCCTCGCAAGCATCGCAGTTTGCAGGTTATTACTTTGTGCATCAGCACTTCTATGGTGCTGATATTGTTGGGCTTGGTCATCTTCTCCGTGCTCATGGGGCGCAACCTCTCTTCGTATGTCAAGGAGAACTTGGTGGTGCAGGTGATGCTGGAGCAGGACATGACCAATCCGGAGGGCTTGCAGATGTGCAAGCGATTGAAGACTCGTCCTTACGTGAACAGTCTGAACTATATCACCAAGGAACAGGCGTTGAAGGAGGCAACACAAGACTTGGGTACCAATCCAAGCGAGTTTGCTGGCGTGAACCCTTTCCAACCTTCCATCGAGATTACTACCAAGGCTGATTATGCCAACAATGATTCGCTGCGCTGGATAACCAAGGAGTTGAAGGCGTACCCTCGTGTCACCGAGGTAAGTTATCAGCACGACTTGATAGAACAGGTGAACAATTCGCTTGCCAAGATTAGCATCGGATTGCTGATTGTGGCAGCTTTGCTTACCTTCATTTCTTTCTCGCTCATCAACAATACCGTGCGACTCGGCATCTATGCTCGTCGCTTCTCCATCCATACGATGAAGTTGGTGGGTGCCTCCTGGGGATTCATCCGCCGTCCGTTCCTTCGCCGAGCGATAGGCGTGGGTTTGTTGGCTGCCGTTATAGCCGATGGCTTTTTGGGTGGATGTCTCTATGCTTGGTCGCTGCATGAGCCAGAGTTGCTCAATGTGTTGGGATGGCAGGAGTTGGCGATAACAGGCGGCTCGGTGTTCCTCTTCGGAATCCTCATCACAGCCCTTTGCGCCAGCATCTCCGTCAACAAGTTCCTCAGAATGAAGGCTGGAGACCTGTATAAGATTTAAGTGAAGAGTGAAGAACGAAGAGTGAAGAATTCTCTTGTCCTTTGGGCGTAAGCTTAATTCAACATTTAACATTCAACATTTAACATTAAAATATAATAATGGATAGAAGAAATTTAGCTTTTGACAAGATGAACTTCATCTTGTTGGGCGTCGGGATGGCGATAGTCATTCTGGGCTTTATCTTGGAGAGTGGTGGTGGTTCCAACGCTCATACTTTCGATGCTGAGATTTTCAGCACCCGTCGTATCGTGGTGGCTCCTACCGTAACATTGATAGGATTCCTCTCGATTATTTATGCAGTAATACGTAAACCAAAGGACGAGGAATAGTCATTCAACATTTAACATTCAACATTTAACATTATATATATAATGGATTGGATACAAGGATTGATTTTGGGACTCATTCAGGGTCTCACAGAATATTTGCCAGTAAGTAGTAGTGGTCACTTGGAGATTGGTAAGGCGTTGCTCGGTCCTGAGGCTGAGGCTGGCGGCTTGACCTTCGACATCGTGGTGCATGTGGCCACCGTATTGAGTACGTTGGTTATCCTTTGGAAGGAAATCAGCTGGATATTCAAGGGTTTGTTCCGTTGGGACGGCGCTTTGAACGATGAGCAGAAGTATGCCATCAACATCCTCATCTCCATGATTCCTGTGGGCATCGTCGGTCTCTTCTTCAAGGACCAGATCGAGGCGTTGTTCGCTGGCGATGTCATTCATGTGGTAGGTATCTGTTTGCTCGTTACGGCAGCGTTGCTCACCCTGACTCACTTCTATCATCCTAAGGAGAAGGAGCACATCTCTCCTTTGCATGCCTTCATCATCGGTATCGCTCAGGCTGTGGCAGTATTGCCTGGTCTTTCACGCTCGGGTTCTACCATTGCCACTGGTTTGCTCCTTGGCAACAGCAAGAAGAACTTGGCGCAGTTCTCGTTCCTCATGGTGATACCTCCAATCTTGGGTGAGGCATTGCTCGACTTCAAGCACATCTTCGCACCATCCCAGGAGTATCTGGCAAGCCATGCGGCAGAGACACCTATCCCAACCCTCTCACTCGTAGTAGGTTTCATCGCTGCGTTCGTGAGCGGTTGCTTCGCTTGTAAGTGGATGATTTCGTTGGTGAAGAAGTGCAAGCTCATCTACTTCGCCATCTATTGCGCCATCGTCGGCATCATCGCCTTGTGCTGCTAAGCATAGCGACCTCATACCGGCAGGATGCCGTTTCATTCAATAAACCCATTTATCTTATATGGATTTCAGAAAAGGAGAAATTATAGCCATCGACAAACCTTACCGAATGTCTAGCTTCGGGGCATTGGCGCACGTGCGCTACCTGCTCAGCAAGAAGCTTGGCTACAAGGTAAAGATAGGACATGCAGGAACGCTCGATCCGCTCGCTACGGGAGTCTTGGTGCTCTGCACCGGCAAGTGTACCAAGCAGATAGAGCAACTGCAAACCCATACCAAGGAATATACGGCTACCCTTCAGCTCGGTGCCACCACGGCTAGCTACGACAAGGAGCATAGCGTGAACCATACTTATCCTACCAAGCACATTACCCGTGAACTGGTGGAGGAGACCTTGAAGCAGTTCGTGGGCGAGATTCAGCAGGTGCCACCAACCTATAGTGCCGTCAAGGTGAACGGCGACCGCTCGTATGCCCTTCGTAGGGCTGGCGAGGAGGTGCAGCTCAAGCCTAAGACGGTGCGAGTGGATGAAATCGAGCTCACCGACTACGACGATGAGGCAAAGACGGCTAGTATCCGAGTGGTTTGTGGCAAGGGAACCTACATTCGCTCTCTGGCTCGCGACATCGGCAGGGCGTTGAACAGCGGTGCTTTCCTCACGGCTCTCCGCCGCACCAAGGCGGGAAGCTTCTCTGTGGAGAACTGCATCGACTTCGACCATTTCCAGGAATGGCTTGATTCACAGACTATAGAGGACAGTCTGATGGAACAGCAGAAGCCTTCTAGCAAGAAAGCTTCTGATAAGAAAGCTTCAGATGAGAAGTCGTCTGATAATAACGAATCAATTAGTAATCAATAAGAAAGGAGATAAAGATACAGCATGAAACTATCACAATTTAATTTCAAGTTGCCAGCTTCTCAGGTGGCACTTTATCCACATAAGGCTAAGCGTGTGGTCAAGACTGCTAGTGGTACACGTACTTTCGAGGTGACTCGTCGTGACGAGGCTCGCCTGATGGTGCTCCACAAGAAGTCTGAGACCATCGAGATGTATAAGAAGGACGAGAACGGCAAGGACATGAAGGATGCCGATGGCAATCCTGTATTCTTGCAGTTCAAGGACATCGTGAACTATTTCGACGAGGGTGATACCTTCATCTTCAATGATACCAAGGTGTTCCCAGCTCGCTTGTACGGAACCAAGGAGAAGACCGATGCCAAGATTGAGGTGTTCTTGCTCCGTGAGTTGAATGCCGAGATGCGTCTCTGGGACGTTTTGGTAGAGCCAGCTCGCAAGATTCGTATCGGCAACAAGTTGTTCTTCGACGACGTAAACGAGATGGTAGCCGAGGTTATCGACAATACCACCAGTCGTGGTCGTACCCTCCGCTTCCTCTACGATGAGGATGGCAACCACGATGAGTTCAAACGCTCGTTGTTTGCCTTGGGCGAGGCTCCACTGCCACGCTATGTGATAGATGCCCGTGAAAACCATCATGCCACAGAGGACGATATGGAAGACTTCCAGTGCGTGTTTGCAGATAAGGAAGGTGCCGTTACAGCCCCTGCCACTGGTCTCCACTTCTCTCGTGAGTTGATGAAGAAGATGGAAATCATTGGTATCAACAAGGCGTTCATCACCTTGCACTGTGGTTTGGGTAACTTCCACGAGATTGAGGTGGAGGACTTGACCAAGCATAAGATGGACTCTGAGCAGATGATTATCACTCAGGAGGCTTGCGACTTGGTGAACCAGACCAAGCGTGACGGTCACCACGTTTGCGCCATCGGTACCAGCGTGATGAAGGCTACCGAGACAGCAGTGGGTACAGACGGATTCATGAAGGCATTCGACGGATGGACCAACAAGTTCATCTTCCCTCCATACGACTTCGGTTTGGCTGATTGCGCCGTAGCCAACTTCTATCATCCAGAGTCAACCTTGATGATGAGCACGGCTGCATTCGGTGGTTACGACCTCGTATATGAGGCATACAAGAAGGCTGTGAAGAACGGCTATATGTTTGGTTGCTTCGGCGATTCGCTGTTGATTCTGCCAGACTAATCATCGCCTTGAGCGTTGATAATTTTCGATTCTGTAATGCTTTGTGAAATAACAGATTAACTGAGTTATCCACAGGTATTATCAACAGTCTAAGAAATAGTTTATCCACAGTTTTCCACATAGTGTGAATAACTTAGGGACAGAGAATAAAATGTACAACGTATATTTGAGCCTCGGCACGAATCTCGGCAATCGCAAGAGAAACATGCGTGAGGCCATCGAGAAGATAGGAGAGCAGATTGGCGTGGTAGAGCGCCAGTCTGCTCTTTACGAAACCAAGCCGTGGGGCTATTCCTCGCCCAACGACTTTATCAATGCCTGCGTATTGGTGCTTACCGAGATGGCTCCTCGCCAAGTGTTGGAGGCTACGCAGAGAATAGAACGTGAGATGGGGCGCACGATGAAGTCGGTGGATGGCGATTACCACGATCGCATCATCGACATCGACATCCTCCTCATCGATGACTTGCAGATAGATGAGCCCGACTTCAAGGTGCCTCATCCTCTGATGGAAGAGCGAGACTTCGTGATGAAGCCGCTCCGGGAAATACGAAAACAGTAAGTAAACAGTTTATTTTGGGATAATAAATTAGGTGTTAGTAGTTATGCAGTTAGAACCATTATATGTATATGCGGTAGTAGTCTTGGGATTTGTTGGTTTTAGCATTCTCTATTACATTTTGGATTTGCGCAAACGCCTGAGATTGCAGGAAGAGAGGATTCAGAATCATTTAGGTCAGAGCCATTCGTTGGAGTTCTCTGACCGTCAAGGTTCTGCGTCAGAGCATCAAGGTGCTGCGCTTGGTCATCAAGGTGCTGTGCCTGATGGACAGAACTCAGCGTCAGAGCGCAAGGATACTTCTTCGCTTCCTCGCTTGGAGGAAGACTTGGATGCTGAGCAGAAACTTTTTGTGCGTGCTTGCCAATATATGGACGAGAAGCAGCCTTATCTCAATCCCGACATGAAGGTGGACGACTTGGTGCAAGCCCTGCATACCAATCGCACTACTTTGGGCTTGGCGATGAGGAAGTGTGGACCGAAGCATAGCACGACGCAGCAATTCATCATCTCCTTCCGTTTGCGATATGCAGAAAACTTGCTTTCCGACCCTCATTCCGAGCTTACCGTATCGCAGGTGGCTGATGCCTCGGGCTTCAATTCCCGCAGTGCTTTCAACCGCCAGTTTACTTTGGCTTACCACACCACACCTACCCTTTATCGCATGCGCTCTCGCAACCAGGCGGATGGGGTAGTGCCTTCCAAGCGTGAGAATACCTTGGAGAAATAAGAGAGCGAAGAGAAGCCCACGGCGAATGCAATATCTTCCAGTTTCATGTTTTTGTCAGATTGCATCAGTCGTTTGGCTTCCTCCAGTCGAAGGCTGGAAATCCATGTACTGAAGTTCATATCGTAATTCTCCTTGATGAAACGGGAGAGATAGTATTTGTTGGTGGCCAGGAGGGCTGCCAAATCCTCGATGGTGAACTGTTCTTTCAGATAATTCTTGCTTCCAATCCAAGCCACGACCCTTGGCTTGAGATTCTCCATGTAGGCGTAGTTGGCGTTAGTTGGCTGCGCACCCTCTTTCTGTGGATGGGTACCAGTCACTTGGGTATTGGTGGCTTGTTCACCTGTCGCTTGGCTAGTCATCATCTTAGGTTTCGGTTTTTCTTCCAAGTCAGCTTTTATTTGGGCTTCTTCCGCTGTCGGTTCCGTGTCCGCCTTTTGCAAAGTGCCATATTCTGTCGCATAATTGATGAAGCTGATGGCGGTATAGACCATCACGCTGATGATATATACTTGGAAGAGCCAGTTGACGATGGCTCCAGTGTTGATGGTCAGGATGGCGATGACACCCAGCAGGTAGAGCAAAGACAGACTGTGCTTGATCCAAGAGATGAAGTGGCGCTTGTCGGTCGAAAAATAGTTGTCGAATAGCTCTCCGCTTCGAGCATAAGTCTTTCTGAAGTAAATCATAAACTTGGTGAAGTACTCTATCAATCCTAGGAGCGCAATCAGGAGCAACCATTGCTGATATTCCTTCAGCACCTCCAGTTGCGAGCTGATGGCGATGAGCGTGGTGATGCCAAACTTGGTGAGCGAGGTGATGCAGCGTCGCTTGGTGATATAGTTGCGGTCCAATAGGTTGCTGAACGAGAAGGTGAGCGTGATGCTGATGGCATAATAGAAGATGATGTCGAAGCAAGCCACCCATGGGTCGTTGGCGTTCCAATTGCCCGTAAAGGTGAAGAGCCATAGATAAACGTTCGCACTTGTTAGCCACAGACTGAGGGCTAGCAATTTCTTGGAAAGGCGGTATGGGGCATAGTCGGGGGTGCCCGGTACCTTGAAACACATCAAGACGATACCCAGCACGATGTAAATACTGCCAGCCGCATGGATGGCGGCGCCAAAATGTTGCTCTAAAAACTCTAGCATCTTTCTCTGTTTTTTTACGTTTGTTTACCTTATCTATTCATTTCGTTTGCAAAATTACAAAAAAAAACTCAAATGGGCGTTTAATATCTCACATAAAATGTCCTACAATTGCAATTATCTGTATCTCAGGTGTTTTAAATGGGGGGGTAAAAAGGAGCTTATATGTTTTTGCCTATCTTCTTATGTGTTTTTGTCTATTTTACCAACTGTAATTTTGCTGATTTTACAATTCTCCTTGTTTACTTTTTCTTATTTCTATAGCAACTTTTGCGCCCTTTGCGTAATTTTGCACCCAAATTCAATGTATATAATTGGTTCGGATAACAAACGAGGCATTTGAGAGATGCCCGTAAAACTCGTAAAAAGAGAAGCCATTAAATTAGAAAGACTTTATATAAAAAACAGTTTAAGTTTTAAGAAAACAGCAGTTGATGATGAATATGAGAAAGTTATTATTTACGATTTCTTTCTGTTTCTTATGTACCCTTTGGGTGTCTGCCCAGCAAGTTGGCATCAAGACCAATATGCTCTATTGGGCTACGACCACTCCCAACATCGGAACAGAGATAGCGGTAGGCAAGAAGCACACCGCCCAGGTGTTCTTCGGTCTGAACCCTTGGAAGCAGAGCGGCGGCGACCAATCGAGTCTTCGCCACTGGCTTGTGATGCCCGAGTATCGCTACTGGTTCAAACAGAACTTCAAGGGATGGTTTACGGGTGTTCATGCCATGGGCGGACAGTATAACGTCGGCGGCGTGAAGTTGCCGTTTGGCTTGGTCAAAGGCTTGCGCGACCATCGTTACGAAGGATGGTACGTGGGGGGCGGTGTCACTGGTGGTTATCAGTGGAAACTGGCTAGCCGTCTGAATTTGGAAGCTTCGTTAGGCATTGGTTATATATACAGTAATTACGATAAATTTAAATGTGGTGCTTGTGGCGAGAAGTTGTATGCTGGCCATAAGAATTATGTAGGTCCTACCAAGGTAGCTTTATCTTTGGTTTACCTTATCGGACCGAAACCGAAAACTCCAGAAGTGGTAGAGCAGCCCGTTTCGCCTGTTCGCCGCACCAATACCCTGCTTGCTGCTGTTCAGCCAGAAGTGGAGGCGGTGAAGATACGCCATCTCGACAAGCGAGCCTACATCGACTTCCCTGTGGATAAGATAACGCTCTATCCGGAGTATCGTCGCAATCCTGCACAGCTCGATAGCATCATCACCACCATCAATGCCTTGAAGCAAGACAAGAACCTGGAGGTGAGTGGCATCAACATCCATGGCTTCGCTTCGCCTGAGAGTCCTTATACGCATAATGACTATTTGGCTAAGAATCGTGCGAAGACCTTGACGGAGTATGTGCGCCGCATGGTGAAACTCCCAGATTCCATCTTCTCGGTGTCTTCCACCCCAGAGGATTGGGAGGGGCTCCGCGCTTATATCAAGGACAGCAACCTGGAGCACAAGGCTGAGATTCTCGCCATCGCCAACGACGAGAGCTTGAATCCTGATGCCCGTGAGTGGAAAATCAAGAAGCAATATCCATCGGAGTATCGCTTCATGCTCGATACTTGGTATCTAGCCCTTCGCCATAGCGACTATCACATTACTTATAAGGTGAAGCCATTCAGCGTAGAGGAGGCAAAGGAAATCTTGAAGACCAAGCCACAACAGCTCTCGCTCAACGAGCTATTTATGGTGGCGCAGACCTATGAGCCAGGCTCTAAGGAGTTTAACGAGGTGATGGAGACCGCCGTGAGATTGTTCCCTAGCGACCCTATCGCCAACCTCAATGCCGCCATCACCCGTCTGAATGCGGGCGATGTCGATGGTGCGAAGTCTTATCTCGACAAGGCTGGCGACTCGGAAAGCGCCAAGGAGGCACGAGAAGTTTATGAGAAAATAAAAAAACAATAATAATTTAAATTGCATGGTTATGAAAAGTTTTAAGTTTTATTCCGCAGCATTGGCAGGATTGCTGATGCTGGGGGCTTGCTCTAGCAGTGATGACTTGAATGGTGGCTCTGCTCAAAACCAAGATGGAAAGTCATACATTGCAGTCAATATTCAGAGTGTTGGCGCTGCTGGTGCTGCAAGTCGTGCTGACTACCCACAGGGTGGTAACAATTATGAAGATGGTACTGATGCTGAGGGTGCTATTGCCAAAGTACGTTTCTTCTTCTTCAACAATGATGGTTCCCCATATTTGCTGAAAAATTCTACCGTAAATTACAAAGATGTACAACCTGATTCTGTAGAGAATAATAGTGCCGACCAACTTCATACAATTGAGGGAAAGACAGATGCTATCATTATGATTGAGGGAGAGACAAAGACAGCTCCTGCATATATGTTGGCTGTTGTAAACCCTCAAACTTTAAAAAATTTGAAAGATGAGGCTTACCGTGAATCACAGTTGCGTGATGACTTTAGAGATAGTCAATTTCTCAAAGCAGGTAAAGATTTTGTGATGTCCAATTCAGTCTATTATGAGAATGGTGCGCGCGTATGTGCAAGTCCAGTATCGGGACATGTTGCGGAATCAACTGTTGCAGCACAAAAGAATCCTGTAGAAATCTATGTAGAGCGTGTTGTAGCTAAGGTAACTGCGGATGTCGATAATAGCAAAAATGCTTGGGAACAAATTTCCACCGGAGCAGATGCAGGTAAGTATAAAACAAAAGTAGGTGAAATCAATGTTTCTGAGACCGAAAAATTCCCTGTTTATGCTGTTGTTGAAGGTTGGGGATTGGCAGATGAGGATTTGCGAGCTGATTTGGAGAAGCAAATTACAAAATCAGATGTAGATAAGTGGACGAATGCTATTTTAGGTATTAATCCTTGGACCACACCTGATTACCATCGTTGCTTTTGGTCTTCATCTGTAGCCATTACTCCTGCTGGTGGAGACAATCCAATCGGTAATCATGCTTATTCCGATTATACCGCAACTTTTGGAGCAACAACTCCAAAATATACTTGTCCAAATACGCCAACTTATACTGAATTTTATAATAACGGTAACTATATAGACAAAAATGAGAACAGTTTAACCAAAGTCTTGGTTGCGGCCAAATTGGTTTATTACGACAAGGCTAACAATGCACATTTTGCTGATATTTGCAAATATCGTGGTATGGAAATCTTGGGCGAAAATTCGGTGAAAACCCAGATTGCTCAAGATTATAAGGAATACTATACCGTAGATCCATCTGATGCTTCTAAACATATTGCGTTGAGTTCTTCTGATTTGGATTATACACGAAATAATCTTGAAGGAGAAGATCCATTGAAAGGTTATGAGGTAAGACCTGTTCTGAAGAGCAATGTCAAGGTTTATCAGTTAGATGAAACATCCCATCAGTGGATAGATAAAACCACTGATTTGAATAAGAAGTTAGCTGATTCTCCAGTTCAGGTTCGTCATGAGGGTATGACCTATTATTATACACCAATACGCCACTTAGCAAGCAATGAAAAGGAATGGGGCTATTATGGCGTGGTACGTAATCATTCTTATCGAGTTACCATTAATAGTATCTCTGGATTCGGAACTCCTGTTTATAATCCAAAGGAAGTGATAGACCCAACAATTCCTAAGGATACAGAGACTTATCTTGCTGCCCG
>ERZ808242.1732-NODE-1732-length-11109-cov-11.207617_pt1 | contig 11109 bp, 8 predicted proteins | sample MGYA00521244_ERZ808242 | MGnify/ENA primary metagenome ERZ808242 (study PRJEB31516, sample SAMN03275573) | gut metagenome | biome: mammalia-associated habitat; material: feces | host: Papio cynocephalus | place: Kenya | collected 2012-07-27 ... | reverse complement strand
TCTCCCAAAACTTCTATTTTTATCAAGTCTTACCCACAACTATACATGAAGCCTCTAAATATTCAACATTTCAAGAATGGACTCAAGCACAAGGTTGTAGTTGCAGTGATGGAAAAAGGTAAAACAATAATAGAAGTCTGCTATATCTAACAAATTGTTGATTAGCTTGTTTTAATTCTAGTGGCTGTTGGAAGAAATCCAAAGTACTTCTTAAAAGAGTATGTGAAACTTGATACGCTATTGAAGCCGATAGCTTCAGAAGCATTGGATACTGTATAGTCCAATTCTGTTAAGAGCATATATGCATGTTCCATCTTATATGAATGGACTTTTTTTGCTGGACTTGTGTGGTAGAAATCGTTGCATAATCTAACAAGGTGAGTCTTGCTAAGACCCATGTACTCACATAGCATTGGAGTATCCCAAGAAAGACTTATGTTGGTGTTTACTTCTTTCCAAAGACTGATAAATTTGCTGAGATAAACATTGTTCTTTCCAGAGTATTTTATTTGTTCTATTTCTCGCTTCAAGAAAAGAAGTATCAAATTCAGTTGAGATTCTTCAATTTTTATGTATTCAGTATTTTGTTCAAGTTCCTCTGATATTATGGATTCAAAGCATGAGTATATTTCTTTTGAGTGGTTTGTTCTTGATATGTGCCAATCTTGCGGGGGTGAAATAAACAAATCGGAATTTTCTTCGATTTGTAACCAGCAGATTGTCCATTCGCTTGAGATTGGAAAATGTTTGTGTCCTTGTCCTCTAGCTGCTGAGAAGAAGAATTCGCCTTCATCTAGTTCTATTTCATTGCCATCCTCCATTACAAATTTCCCTTTTCCAGCGATTGTTAGTATGAATATATGAAATGGTCTGTTTTTTTCTCTCTGTATTATCGTATCTCCTTTTAATACGCTGATTCCACCTAGCCTGATATTCTTATTCTTAAAAGATGGAGCTTTGAAGATATTGATTGGAAGAAATATTTCATTGCTTGAACTGTGTATTTTTGTATATTCCCAGAAGTTTTGCATGCTATTAGTTTAAAACATAAATGGTCCAAAATCGACAAAAAATGATTGATAATAGAATTGTTTATTGCCTATTATGACTTAGCATGTACGTATGCAAGATAAAAAGTTTAAACAACCGAATATATTATGGATATGCACAGATCAACAGAGATTTGATACTCTCGGTGTATATGGAAATAAGTTCGTAAAAACTCCGAACTTGGATAATCTAGCTGAAGAAGGGGCTATTTTTGACAATGCGTTTTCCCAGAGCCCTGTTTGCTCTCCTAGCAGAGCATGTTTTTTGACGGGAAGATATCCTGTTACTTGCAGGATGCGCCAAAATGGTGCCGATATCCCTGATAATGAAGTTCTTGTGACTAAGATATTTCATGACAATGGATATAGATGTGGTCTATCAGGGAAACTACATATAAGAGCATGTAATCCAGAATCTGGCTGTACTACTATGGAGAGTCGTATAGATGATGGTTATGATGAATTTCATTGGTCACACGATACAGGCTCTGTATGGGGATTGAATAATGAATACTATAGGTGGCTGAATGAGAAGTATGGGGAAACATATGTAACCAAGCCTTGTGAAAAATCGAAATTTGTCAACTATGGTATGCCAATAGAAAAGCATCAAAGTTATTGGTGTGCAGAAAAGGCCATAGATTTTATCTATGACAATGTGGATAAACCATGGGTCTTTTCCGTAAATATGTATGATCCCCACCATCCTTTTGATCCTCCTAGAGAGCTTTTGGATCGTTATATGGATATTTTGGATGAAATTCCTTTGCCAATATACAAAGACAAGGAGTGGGAATCTAAAACTATATGGCAAAAACAAGATCATTTCGGAGCATATAATCATCATGCTGGGCATGCATTTTCTGAGATGAATGACACTGACCATCGAATGCAAAAAGCTGCTTATTGGGCGATGTGTGATATGGTCGATCTCCAAGTAGGAAGGATGATCGAAGCATTGAAGAAGAGTGGCCAGTACGATAATACAATCATTGTCTTCCATAGTGATCATGGTGAGCTTTTGGGTGATCATGGCATATATCTAAAGGGACCATTCTTTTACGATTGCTCAATCAAAGTCCCTCTTATCATCTTTTGGAAGGATAGGATTAAATCCAGTCGGTATTCCCAGCTTGTGGAATTAATGGATTTGCCGGAAACATTGCTCGATTTAGCTGGACTTGAGATTCCTGAAAGGATGCAAGGGAAATCATTGTTGAACTGTATGACCAATGGTGAAAAAGTGCATGATGATGTCTATTCCGAGTACTTGAATGCAATGCCATGGCATAAAGATCCGAAAGCTTTTGCATCCATGGTAAGAACTGAAGATTACAAGATTGTTGTTTCCCATAGTGGCAATGGAGAAGGGGAGCTGTATGATTTGAAAGCAGACCCCAACGAACTTGAGAATCTCTTTTATGATGAACGATATGCACAGATCAAATCGTCTATGTATAAGCGATTGCTTGAAAGATGGGCAAGAATGATAGATCCATTGCCTGTTAGGAAATCAGATTGGTAAAAAAGGAGATAAATATGAAGAAATTATTGGTTTTGTTAATCGCGATTGTATGTGCCTCTATGCTCTTTGCATCAGGCGGGGGAGAAACAAATCAGGAATCATCGGTTAAAACAATTGAATGGTGGGATCATTTCATGCCTTTAGCTGAAATGCACCAAAAGATATTTTCAGAATGCGAAAAAGAGTTAGGTATTCCAATTGTTTATACCCAGTATGATCCAGCAAAGCAAACTGAGTCATTGTTGTTGGCATTCAGAACAGGCTCTACTCCAGACGTTTTCTCAAAAACGATGCCTGTTTCCGAAGCAGCGCTTTATGAAGAGGGCTGGTTCTCTCCGATGTCTGTAGAAAGGAGTGATTTGCCTCAATATATGCAAGATGCACTTTTTGAGGGCTACACAATGTTTGATGGCAAAATCTACTCTCTTCCTTTGATGAGCATCAATCATAATGCATTGTTATGGTATAGAGACGGAGAGATTGCAGAAAGCGATGTTCCTAAGACATTTGAAGAGGCTCGAAAGTTGGCTAAACAGATTACAGAAAGCTCTGGCAAGAAACAATATGGTTTTATAGTTCCAATTGCATTTACACAACGAATGAATGATACGATGGAAGATCTTGTAATGGCATCCGGCTCTGATGGTTGGATAAATTGGACAACTGGCGAATATCAGTATGATTCAGATGAAATGTTTGAGGTCTTTGAATTCTTTACTGGTTTGTACGACGATGGCTCTGTACATCCAGCATCTGTGAATCTTGATATGAGAGCCGCTCGTGAAAGATGGGCTGCAGGTGAGGCAGCTATGCTCCTTGATGGATCATGGAATATTGGCGTTATCAAATCAAGTTTTCCAGAGATATATGATAGCGTAGAAGTGTCTGGGCCTATTACAGCTGAAGCTGATAAGGACTATATGATTTATAAGACACCACCAAAGGGAGTATTCTTTATATCCAAGACTTCGGATGCAGTAGATGAAGCGACTAAGGTCTTGTTGAAGTTTATGGGCGAGGATTACTACATTGCTCTAGCTGAGAACATGGACCAGCCTCCACTTGATCTTTCTGTTGTCGATAAAGCCAATGTCCATCATACATACAAAGAACTATGCGATTTGTTCCAGGAGACAATGGGCTACAGACCCGATCCTATTCTAGCCAATATCAATGTGGCGAAGGTACAGATGGAAATGAAAGATATTCATCCTAATCCTGCTGAGATACTTCAGGGATATTACGCAGGTGCTGTTAAAGATTGGAAGAGTGAATTGATCAAATACAATTCAGCTATTACAGCAGAAAGAGAACGTGCAATAGAGAAGCTCCAAGCAGAGGGAGTTGATGTTTCAATTGAAGATTGGATTTTCCCCAACTATAAGTATGGAGAAACCTTCACTACAGACAAATATTGATGTTAAATATGGGGCTGGACCATATCCAGCCTCTTGAAAAAAAGAGAATTATATGAAGAAGAAAACACCTTATGGATGGATATATTTGTTCTTGATGCCAACAATTGTTCTGTACGGTATCTATACTATATATCCTCTTTTCGCAACTCTTTGGTATTCCTTGTTGGATTGGACAGGATTTAGCCTGAAAGGCAAATTCATCGGATTCGATAATTATTTTGAATTATTCCATGATCCTCTATTTTTCAATAGCTTGAAGAACACTTTCTTGTTTTTGCTTTATGCTGTTCCTGGACGATTCATATTGTCTCTTCTCTTAGGACTTTTGGTTACTTCCAGGATTTGCCCGATGAAATCTTCTTTTAGAACAGTAATTTTTATTCCTGTTGTTACTACTGGAGCGATTATTGGAACAATCATGAATATGATTTTTGATCCCAATAATGGTCCTGTTAATCTTATATTATCGAAACTTGGATTGATAGATAACCAAATCTTTTTCCTTGGTCATGCTGATACAGCTTTAGCAACTTCGGCAATTATCTGGATCTGGAAATGGACAGGAACTTCTTTGATATATTGGATTGCAAGCTTGCAAAGCATTCCTAATGAACTATATGAAGCTGCGACAATAGATGGTGCTGGAGCTATTCAGAAATTCAAGTATGTGACAGCTCCGCTTCTGGTTCCATTTGCCGCTATTATCCTGATTTTGACAGTTAGCGATGCAATGCGTGTTTTTGATATGATGCTTACTTTGACTGGAGGAGGGCCTTTCTATAAGACAGAAGTGATAGAACTGTTTATTTATAGACATGCATTCTCATCCTCTGTGCCACGAATTGGATATGCATCTGCTTCTGCTCTTGTGTTTGGCATGTTCTTTGTTCTTATTGCAATTGTGCAAATGGTTGTCCAAAAGATTAAGAAAAGGAGATCTGTATGAATAAGAAGAAATTTCTCGCAACTAAAATTGTTCTTGCAGTTTTTTTGGTCCTTGTTTCTGCTATCTGGATTTATCCTTTTCTTTGGATGATTAGTGCCTCATTCAAATCATCAATGGAATTATTCAAAAATGGTTTAAAGTTGATTCCTGAGCATTTTTCGTTTGACAGTTATTCCAGAGCATGGGTAAAAGGTGGATTCAGTGATTACTTCCTGAATAGCGTAATTGTTACAGTCAGTACGATTGTTCTTGTTGTAATAAGATGTTTACTTGCTGGATATATACTCGCTATGTATGAATTCAAGGGCAAGAAAATAATACTTCTTTGTCTTGTTGCAACATTTATGATACCTACTGGAACTACGATAATCCCAGTAGTTGAGATTAGTGATAAACTTGGCCTGTTGAATACTAGAATAGGGGTTATTCTTGCATTGGCAGGGGGCGGACAGGTTGCCTCTATCCTTTTATATAAGGCTTTTTTCCAAAACACACCTAAATCGATTTCCGAAGCAGCCATAATCGATGGAGCAGGTTTCTTCTCTGTCTTTGCAAGGATAATGGCACCTATGACGGGACCAGTGACAGCCACTACGGTCATTATGACATTCATGGGAGCTTGGAATAATTTTATGATTCCTCTTGTATTTACCTTCGGTGTTCCAGAGTACAGGACTCTTCCTGTAGGGATGATGGCATTCCAAAGTGTCAATGAGACGGATTGGTCTGGAATGGCAGCTGCTGGAGTAATGTCTTTGTTGCCGATAATAATCGTTTTTATTGCATTGCAAAAGTATTTCATTAACGGGATAGCTGGCGCTGTCAAGGAATAATATGCTTTTATGCCATTGATTATCAGTCGAGAGATTGAATTGATTTTTCAAAATAAAATACAGATGGAGCGAATTTAATATGGAAAAAATGTATTACCCAAATCCTGCCTTTGAAAGAGATGAATGGCAACCATTGAATGGTATGTGGGAATTTCAATTTGATGATAATGATATAGGATTACGCAAAAACTGGCAAAATAGGGATCTTGAGCTTAAAATTCGAGTGCCATTTGTTTATCAATCAGAGATGTCGAATCTTTCTGATTCGAAAGGTAATAGGATAGAGATAAATGCTGAGTCTGATTATCATCCTGTGTTATGGTATCGAAGGAAAGTTGACATTGACAGCATCAACAAAAACACAATTTTGAATTTCAACGCTGTAGACTATTCGGCAATGGTTTGGGTCAATGATCATATGGTAACAACTCACGTGGGAGGTTACTCGCCATTTTCGATCGATATCTCTGCATATGTGAAATATGGAGAAAATACAATTGTGGTAAGATGTGAGGATTACCATGACCCTGCACAGCCAAGAGGCAAACAGATTTGGACAGATAAACATTGGGGGTGTTGGTATGCTCCATCTAGTGGAATATGGCAAGATGTATGGCTCTCCTTTTCAGATGAGAAAAACATTGCTTCGGCAATGATTACACCGGATCTTGATAAAAGGATGGCTCATTTCGAAATCGAGTATTCAAAGAAAGTCTTACAAGCAGAAGTCTTGGAAATTCAGCTCGACTATAATGGAAAGCTCTATCAAAGGGCAGAAGTATCTGTAGAGAAATATAGGCAGAATATCCATTTGCATATATCACAGCCTAATCAAGTTGATGATAAGCATGCATGGAGTCCGGAGAGTCCGAGCTTGTTTTATGTCACTTTGCTTCTTAAGGATTGCAAAGGCAACATCCTTGACAAGGTGAAGACTTACTTCGGAATGAGAAAGATAAGCACTCGCAATGGCCAGATCTTGTTGAATAATAGACCTTTGTACCAAAGATTGATATTGGATCAAGCATATTGGCCAGAATCTCTTATAACACCTCCAAGCAAAGAAGCACTAAGAAAGGATCTGGAGCTAATCAAGGCGCTGGGCTTCAATGGGCTTAGAATGCATCAGAAATTCGAGGATCCGTGGCTCTATTATTTGGCTTCGGAAATGGGTCTTGTTGTGTGGGCAGAGCTTCCAAGTGCATATAGATTTTCATTCAATGAAGTCGAAAATGTAACAAGAGACATGCTATTTGCAGTGAAATCACTATATAACAATCCTTCAATTATTACTTGGGTTCCTTTCAATGAAAGTTGGGGCATAAGAGATGTATTTACCGATAAGGAAGAGCAGAATTTTGTGATGGGAATCTATTATTTGATAAAGAGTGTCGACCCGATTAGGCTCATTAGTGGAAACGATGGATGGGAGCAAGTTGTTACAGATTTTGCTGCGTTGCATGACTATGATATCTATGACAATGAGAGTTATGAGAAAAAATGGAGCGATAAGAAGCATTTGTTTGAAGTAGCTCCATGCCACAGGCAATCATATGCAGAGGGATTTGAATACAAAAATGAGCCGGTTATCCTTACAGAGTTTGGGGGAATAGCTTTGGAAAAGGATGCCTCAGGTGATGCTTGGGGATACAGAAGCCCTGCAAAAGATGAGGATGAATTGCTTGAAAGACTCAGAAGATTAATGGAGCCTATCTTGAATGATGATCAACTTGCCGGTTTCTGTTATACACAGCTTACAGATGTACAACAAGAGGTAAATGGCCTTTTGTATCCAGATAGAAGACCTAAATGCAATGTGGATGATTTTGCTTCTATTTTCAATCCAAGGAGAGCATAAAATTGATTGGTTGGAAAAATGCAGGACGACGTAAGGTCGCAGAAGGTCTTGTAAGTGATTTTTTGTCTATCTTAAAGCAAAGCTATATGAAATCAAATTGCGATCTTTCTCTGTCTGTGCATAAGACAGAGAAAAGATTGCCTCTATCAGAGACAATATCCCTTGATAGACTTCCTATTGCGAAAGGAGATATTTGGGGGAAGAATTGGAGCAGTGGCTATTTTTATATATACACTCGGATCCCAGAAGATTTTAAAGGAAAAAAACTTGCATTGAAATTGAACCTGGGCGGAGAAGTTCTTCTGTATGATAGGTGCTGCAAACCTTTGTTTGGACTGACAAATTGTTCAGTGCACAAGGATTCCTATTTCAAAGATCTGTATTGCCTTGGCTCATATGACAAAGACGTCTTCGAAGTCTATGCAGAAGTGGCAAGCAATGATCTTTTTGGCTTGAAAAGAAACGAGAAGAAAGTTTCTAGATCTATAGAGAATCCACATGGGACATGGCAAAGCAAAGTAGAATATGCATATGTAGGAGTATTCGATGAGGATGTATGGAATTTAAGTATTGCAGTTGAATACCTCTTTTCTCTTTATTTATCAATGGATTTCTATGAAACAAGAGCTGTAAGAGTACTATCGGCTTTGTTTGATGCTGCAACAGTATTCCCGATAGAAGGTGCAAAGAGTGCATATAGTAAACTTGAGGAAGTTATCAAATCACCAGCAAATTATTCCAGTGTTCAAAATGTTGTTGTTGGGCATGCTCATATTGATACAGCTTGGTTATGGCCGATTGCTGAAACTCACAGAAAAGTTGCCAGAACATTCTCAAGCCAGGTCAGCAATATCAGTAAATACCCTGAATATAGATTTGTTGCATCATCTCCATTGCAATACAAATGGGTTAAAGATGAATATCCATTGCTTTTTGGCGATGTCAAAAAATGCATTCAGGACAAAAAGTGGGAGCCAGTTGGTGCAATGTGGGTGGAACCTGATTGCGTAATTACTTCGGGCGAAGCGCTTGTAAGGCAGATTTTGGAAGGAAAAAGGTTCTATAAGAAAGAATTTGGCATAGAGATAAAAAACTCATGGCTGCCAGATTGCTTTGGCTTTTCTGCATCGCTACCGCAGATTTTGAAGAAAAGTGGGGTCGATTATTTTGTTACACAAAAAATATCCTGGAATGCACACACTGAGTTTCCATATACAACTTTCATTTGGAGAGGAATCGACAACTCTTCTGTAATTGCTCATTTCTTGCCTGAAAAAACATACAACTCTGATGGATATCCTTCTGATTATAGAAAAGCAGAAAGATGCTTTTGGGAAAAGGATCGACTTGATAAGTTTGTTACAGCTCTGGGTATTGGAGATGGCGGTGGCGGACCAAAATACGAGCATATCGAGATGACTTTGCTTGCAAAGGACAGCGAAAATGTCCCCAAGTCCAGTTTTGGAGATGTATCAGGATTCTTTGATTATCTTGAAAAGAACAAAGACCTTCTTGAGACATACAAGGGCGAATTGTATTTAGAGCTTCATAGAGGAACAGCAACATCCCAGGCAAGGATAAAGCGCAATAACTGTCTATTTGAAGAAGGTCTTTGTGCTATTGAGGCTATTCTCTTGAATGAAGACTATTCGAAAGAAAAACTTATGGAGATTGTACAAGATGGTTTGATGCTTCAGTTCCATGATATTCTCCCAGGTTCATGCATCAATGAAGTCTATAAAGAAGCGGACTCTATCTATCAATCTATTTTTGACAGATATCTTGGGCTTTTGTCAGATTATGTTTTACGTAAATACTCGTCGTATTATGTTATCTCAACAAAATTCGGAATAACGAGGAGTAGAGGAAAATGCGACGCTCTTTCTATTTTCTCTGCCCAACGAAAAAAACGACTCAGTCTTGTTGAGATAAATGGACTTGAACATGATTCATATTTATTGGGCTCTGAATATCATTTAGTCAAGTTGGGCAAGTCTTATTATGGATTTGTACCTTTATCTCAAGGATGGACAGGTTTTGATCTAGAAGAGTCTTTGATGCAAAAAAACGATATAGATAGCCTTACGTTATCAAATGAAAACATATGTTATTTATTCAATGAACGAGGGCAAATAATCAGTGCAAGAGATCAGTTCGGAAACGAATTTATCGACTCTTCTTTTGGCAATGATTTGAAATTGTACAAGGACCAACCTCACTGCTGGGAAGCTTGGGATATAGACTATTATTATCCAGAGATGGAGATTGGTGGCTTTGATAGTGTCAGCCATGAAAAGATTACTCAATCAATCATAAAGTTTGAGTACAAGAGTAGAAACTCATCTCTTATTCAATATGCATATATATCTCCAGATGGATATGAGCTGTATTTTATAAACACTGTTGATTGGAATGAGGAAAGAGTCTTGTTGAGGGTAGAATTCCCAACAAGGGATCTTGATTATGGCACATCTGCTATAGCATTTGGAAATGTAAAGAGAAAAACACATATTCAAAATGAAGAGGATTTTGCAAAGTTCGAATTTCCGGCTCAAGGCTATGTTGATGTCAGCGATGAGCAAGGAGGAGCTGCTGTAATATCGGATGTTAAGTACGGCTTTTCTTTGTATGGACAGAAAATTGGTCTTTCGTTGCTTCGTTCGCCTATAGATCCTGATCCATATGCAGATTTGGGTGCACATAAGTTCATATATTGCTATGCCCCACACCTTGGCGACTTTGCAAACAGTAGTGTCAAAGAGATATCAGAGGGCTTGAAGAGTGTTAATGTTACAGTTGTCTCGGGAGAGCAAATTGTCGAACGTATACCTGCCTTCATTGAAGGAGATGGAATATCGTTCTCATCCATAAAACAGAAGATTGATGGCGATGGAATTGCTTTGAGATGTTATGAATATCTTGGAAAGAATTCAAAAGCAAAACTAATATGCGATGAAACTCTTGGTTTCAAGCTTGCAAGTTTGGACGAGAGAGAGGTTGATTCAAGAATCTATTATAATGGCGATATGTTGGAGTTCGGTGCATTTGAGATAAAGACTTTGATTTCTGTGGTTTGATTACTCTGTTCCTTTGTTATTTAGTATAAGGCAGGTTGCGAATGTCGAATATTAAACAGGTTGCGGACGCGATCGACATGATTGTGAACACACATGCATTCATCGACGCAGATAGGGTTACCATATGGTTGAACTTGAACCGACTGGATCGAGACGCCTTGCTATTGCTGGAAAATTCAGCTTGCCTGTAATCTGACAAAAACAAGGGATGGGTACCATTGTTAGCAACGGGAAATAAGAGCCACTGAGCAATGAGAGAATTAAGATTTCTCTTGGTGGATTAAGTCCTATAAATTATAGACGAAAACTTGCAATTGCACCATGATGGTGTCAAAGAAAACGTCCGCACTCTGAAATGGCTGTTTTATCCCGTTGCCAACACCATTTTTTCAATAATGGCGTA
>ERZ808242.1731-NODE-1731-length-11110-cov-3.161375_pt1 | contig 11110 bp, 7 predicted proteins | sample MGYA00521244_ERZ808242 | MGnify/ENA primary metagenome ERZ808242 (study PRJEB31516, sample SAMN03275573) | gut metagenome | biome: mammalia-associated habitat; material: feces | host: Papio cynocephalus | place: Kenya | collected 2012-07-27 ... | reverse complement strand
TATGATACACGTTATTCTATTACTGCTTATGCGAGTATTGTTGAAAAATACGATTTTGCAAATAATAAAGAAACAAGCTGGCCTAGCAATGTTACTGATGCTATTAAAAAGAAATTTGGTGATATTGATGTACCTTATGTTTATTTAGGAACTAAGTATCCGAAAGTAAGAATTAATGATAAGTCATTTTTTGATTATGAAAAGTTCCAAATTATTGGTAATGGTAATTCAGATACCTTTTTTACTGATGTACAAACAACTTTAAAGGATAAAGGATTTACTTTTAAGGAAGAGTATTATTCAAATTTAATAGCTACTAAAAATACTTCTAGCGGTATTCTTACTTTAACTTTCGGCGTTAGTAATGATCATCCTTATATGGGTGTTTCTTATGTAGAAATACTTAATCCTAAAGAATATACTGGCTATTCTGATGAGATTAAATCAGCTTTAAATAAGAATATGAATAATAATGAAGTACCTGTTGTTTATTTAGGTACTAAGAATCCAACTTTCACAGAGAAATCTATTTTTGGTGGTACTACTAATTTAGTACAAGTTGTTGGTTCTAAGTTCAGTAAAGAATTATATCCAGTTTTATTTGATTATTTTAAATCGCAGAATTTAATAGAAGAATGGAATATGAAATATGGTGGTTCAGATGCTTATCCTGAAATTACTGGTTATAAAATTTTAGATGATGATACTGTTGTTAGATTTTGTATTGAAAGATCATATGTCTATAGTGACTATATGAATACTGCTAATTTCTATTATGATAAAAAAATTGATACTTTAAATGCCACTTCTGATAGTTGGGAAAGTATGGATCCAAGTGATGCTACAAGTGAAGAAGAAAAGCCTTCAAATAAAATCAAAAAATTATTTAACAATGAGGCTTTAGATCCATTTATCTATTCTGATTCTACTAATACTAGTAAAACAGCAACATTTACTTTCCCAAGTGATCTAACTACAGCTAATATTAATGTTTTAATAAGAAATGAAGGAGCTAATTTTAGTGGTTATATGTTAATGAAGAGTAAAAAGGCTTTAGAAGCTCAAGGCTTTACAGTTACTTATAATCCGTTTGGTAAATATTCTTCTTATGGTTATATGCCAATTCTTAACTTTAATAAGAAAACTGAAAAAGGTTCCATTATTAGTGGATACTTATCTTCTTATTCTACTGGGAATAAAAGTACTAATGGATGGCAAACCAGTATTTATTATTTACCATCTTATAGTTTCTTTACTCAAACAGATTGGTCTGATAATACCAAGAAAGAATTAACAGACACATTTGGCACCTTACCAATTCCTTATGTTAATTTGGGTGTTAATGATGTATCTATTGTTAAATTAAGTGATGTTGGTTTAAAACTTGTAGCATTTAATTATAAAAATGGTATCATTGATGATATCTTTAGTGTCTTTAAAAAAGCTGGTTGGGATATGTCTTATGTTATTGATTATAATTATGGATATCCTCAGAAGAAGGCTTATGGTTATATAAAATACGAAGATAAAGAATATGGTATGCTTATTGAAACAAGTTCTCCTGATTTAGGAAACAATTATGTTGCTATTTCAATTTATAAGGCGTAATTAATAATTATCTTTGATAAAAGGATGGAGACTTTAATTAGTTTCTATCCTTTTTATTTAAAAAATTAAAAAACACTTGCATTAGTAAAAATAAAGTGGTAACTTATATGCAATGTTAGTTATAAGGCGGTTTATACTAAATACCTTATACAAAAGCAGGCCGAAAAAATATATCAATTTTTATTAAAAGGGGGGCTTTTTTATGTTTAAAAATTTTAGAAAAAGAGTTTTAGCAGAAAATTTATTAAGAGGCTTTTTATATGGGCTATCCATCGGGCTATTAGTAAGTGCAATTTTAATTACTACTTTCTTATTAACTGGTTTAGATACTTGGTTATATTTTGTAATTATTGCTATTTGTGGTGTTGCTAGTATAGCAATTACAATGGTTGTTTATTATTTTATTAAGAAACCTACTGAAAATGATGTGGCTAAAAGAGTTGATAAAGCTTTTGATTTAAAAGAAAGAGCTGCTACTTATGTTGCTTATCAAAATAAATCTTCTCTTTTAATTGATGCTCAAAGAAAAGATGCTATAGAGCATGTTAAAGGTAAAAAAGCTAGAAGAGTTGCTATTAAATTAGCTGCTTTAAATATTCCTGCTTTATTAATAGGTGCTTCTTTATTTACTACTTCTATTTTTACTAATGATATTAAAGCCAGTCTTACTACTAAAGTTGTTCAACCTGGTGATAATTTTGATGATGAAACAGATGAGATTATTGATGAAATTAAAGATATAATTAGTAAAAGTGAAGCTTCTGCTGCTTTTAAGGAAGAATTAATGAAAATTTTAAATCAATTAAAGAAAGATTTAGAAGGCGATACTGATGTTAATTCTCGTGCTATTAAAGTACGTGATGCTATTAAATTAGTTGATGAAGCTTTAGATAGAGTTAATACTAAGGAAGAAATTGGTCGTGAATTAGCTAAGAGTGAATCTCATTTTAAAGAAGTTGGACTTGGTATGGTTAAAGCTTCTATTGATGATATTAAAGCTGCATTTGAATTACTAAAAGCTGATTCTAAAGATGCTTTACTTATAAATCCTTTAATTAAATTATTAACTAATTGGTCTAATGATATTGATGGTGCTTTAACTAGATCTAGAGTGTCTTCTACTGATGCAATTTATCAAATATTTTCTACTTTAAGTACTAAGTTTAAAAATGTTTCTAAAAGTTTAGAAGAAAAAGAAGCTAATGCTGATATGCCTGGTAGTGAAATTACAAAGTTATTAAATATTTCTCGTGAGCAGGTAATTAATGCTTTGGATGAAGCTTTAAAAGAATTAACTGAAGATGTTCAAACTGAAATTAATAATTCTAACACAGCTGAAGAAGTTAAGAAAATGATGGAAGCTTTGATTAATCCTTCATCTAATGGTGGTTCTGGCAATTCTGGTGAAAATTCTGGTCAAAATGGAAGTCAAGAAGGTGATGGAAGCCAAGGTGGTAGTGGAGATCAACAAGATGATCAAGGAAACCAAGATGGAAATCAAGGTAGCCAGGGTGGTCAACAAGGTGGTCAAGGAGGCGGCTCTCAAGGTGAGGGTAGTGGTGAAGGCCAAGAAGGCAATGGCAATGGTTCTGGTCAAGGCCAAGGTGAAGGAGAAGGTAATGGCTCTAGTCAAGGAGAAGGTGCTAGCTCTGGTAATGGTTCTACTCAATATGGCTCAAATGATGAAGTTTACACTGGTGATGGTAAAAAAGAATATGGTGATGTTCTTTCTGACTATAAGGGTGATGCTACAAATGATGGAAAAGACAGTGGCGATAGTGATTTAGATGGTGCTATTGGTGATTACTTTGATGCTTTATATGGTGATAGCAATAAAGGTGATACTACTGGTGGAGATTCTGGTGAAGGTGGAGATTCAGGAACTAAAGGGGACTCTAATTCATCTAGTTCTGATACAACTCAAAAGTAATTGTTAAAAAGAAAGGTAAATAATTAAAATGGAAAAAGAAGCTGTAGTTAAAGAATTTGCTGATTCTGTAAGTAAAATTAAAGTAGAATTACATAAAGATATTGTTGGACAAGAGGAAGTTGTTGATAATATTATTATTGCTATTATTGCTGGTGGTAACGTTTTACTTGAAGGCGTCCCTGGCACTGGTAAAACTAGACTTGTTAGATCTTTGGGTCAAACTTTGTCTTTACCATTTTCTAGAATTCAGTTCACACCTGATTTAATGCCTTCTGATGTTACTGGTACAAATGTAATTAGAAAAGATAAAAACGGAAATTTAGTGTCTTCTTTCCAAAAGGGACCAATCTTTGCTTCTATTATTTTGGCAGATGAAATTAACCGTGCTACTCCTAAAACTCAGGCAGCTATGCTTGAAGTTATGCAGGAACATAAGGTAACTATTTCTGGTGTTTCTTATCCAATGGCTGAACCTTTCTTTGTTCTTGCTACTGAAAACCCTATTGAGCAAGATGGTACTTATCCACTTCCTGAAGCTCAAATGGATCGTTTCTTGTTTAAACTTGTTATGCGTTATCCTTCTGTTCAAGAACTTTCTAATATTGTTACTATGACTCAGGTTACTCAAGCTGAACAAGCTAGTAAAGTTATTGATGGTCCAACAATTTTGGAAATGAGAAAATTAGCAGTTGGTGTTCCTATTGCTCCAGATGTTTTAGATTATGCTATGAAGTTAGTTCATAAGACTCATACTGAAGTTGATAATTCTTCTGATGTTGCTAAGAAGTACATTAAATATGGTGCTTCTCCAAGAGCTTGTCAGGCTTTAGTTACTGGTGCAAAGATTAAGGCTTTAATGAAGGGACTTTATAATGTCTCTTATGATGATATTGATGAATTAGCTTTACCTGTTTTAAGACATAGAATTAAAGTTAATTACAATGCTATTAATGATGGCTTAGATGTTGATAAAGTTATTGGATTATTAATTAAAGAGTGTAGAAAGGAAAAGTAATATGAAACAAGTCATCGACGAGGCTTTTCTTTCTCAGGTCGAATTGTTTTCATTAACTATTAGAGATAATGTTGCGGGACTTTTTGGTGGAAATCATCAATCAAAAAAGTTCGGTTCTTCATGTGAATTCGCTGATTATCGTGACTATGTTGAAGGTGATGATATTACTAAAATAGACTGGAATTTGTATGGTAGATTTGAAAAACTTTATCTAAAATTATATTTAGATGAAAAACAAATGCATACAAAAATCTATTTAGATACTTCTACATCCATGTCTTTTTATAAAAAGAGTGATTATGCCTTAAGATTAGTTACAACATTAGCTTACTTATCTGTAGCTAATATGGATAAAGTTTCTTTGTATCTTATTAGAGGTAATCAAATAGAACCTGTTTTTGAAAAAGTTGTAGGGAAAGAAAACTTTATGTATAACATCGTTAAAATGAATAAAATTAAGTTTGATGGTGATAGTTTTATTTCTGAAGCAATAAATAAAAGTAGCGTTGGCTATGGTGATGGAAAAAGCATTATTATTTCTGATTTTTTAACAGAAAATGATTATTCTGAAGCTATTGATTTTCTTAGAAGCAAAAAAAGGGATGTATTATGTATTCAACTTTTAGCCGATGAAGAAGTTAACCCTGGTTTTCGTGGAAAAAATTTATTATATGATTCAGAAAATTATGATTCCTCTTTTAAAAAGAATATTACAAGAGATGTTTTAAAGGCTTATAACCAAGCTTTAGAATATGTAAAAAACAAGCTTTTTAATTATTGTAGTTCAAGAGAAGCTGATTACGTTTTTTATCCAACAAAGCTTCCTTTAAGAGAGCTTTTCTTAAATAATTTAGTACAGAAAGGAGTGATTAAATGAGTTTTTTATATCCATTAGGCTTTTTAATTCTCCTTGCTATTCCTGTTTTAATTATTATTTATATCTTAAGAAACAAATATAAGGAGAGTACAGTATCTTCTTCTTATATTTGGGAATTAAGTAAAAAATTTTTAAAAAGAAAGAATCCTTTAAATTCTTTTTCTAATTTATTAACATTGATTTTACAGTGTTTAGTAATTACTTTTTTAGCGATTTCCTTAGCCAATCCTGTTTTTACTTTTAAGGATGCTGCTGAAAATTATGTGTTTATTTTAGACTCTTCTGCAAGTATGCAAATGAAAGGAAAAGAAAAATCAAGATTTGATGAAGCAAAGGATCAAATTATTAACATTGCTGATCAAGCAAAAAATGGTTCGACTTTTACTTTGATTGCTTCTGATAGTGAGTCTCAATTAGTTTGTCAAAATGTTAAGGATAAGGTTGTTTTTGATTCTTTTATTAAAAATACAGAAATTGATGAACAAAACTCTTCTTTGGATAATGCTTTTAGCATTGCTCAAAAGTTTATTTCTGAAGGTAAAGGAAGCAAATGTTATTTAGCTACTGATAAGAAGGTTGCCTCTTCTGATTCTTTTACTTTAATTGATGTTTCTTCAGATTTAGTTAATTATGGAATTAGCGATATGAAGTATGAATTAGGTCGTAATCGTGATGTTAATATATCTTTGAAAGCTGCTAGTTATTCAAAGGATGCGACTGTTAGAGTTGAATTCTATATTAATGATATTTCTTTAGGTTACAAAGATGTTGAAACTAAAAAAGGTGAATTTACAGATGTTAAAATAAATGTCGCATTGTCAGATATTTTGGCTAAAGGAATTAGTATAAATACATTCACTTCTATGAAAGCTAAAGTTAAAAATACTGATGATCAATTTGATGTAGATAGTGAATATTATGTTTTTAATAATAATTCCAATGATGTTACTAATATTTTAGTTGTAAGTAATTCTCCTTATTTCTTTACTAGTGTATTTGATGCCTTAAATAAAAATGGTACTAGAATTAATTATCAAACATTTAATACTAGCCAGTACAATACTAAATTATTTTCTGGTTTTGATATTTATTTCTTTGACTGTTTTTCACCTACTGAATTACCAAGTGATGGAGCTGTTTGGTTATTTAATAGTACTGAAACTGTTCCAGAATCTGGTTTTTTAGCTCAGAAGGAAGTCGATGCGCCTGATCCAGGTGTTGTTCCAACTTATTCTAATAATACTGAGGATCTTTTATATAAGCAGCTTACTAAAAACTTAATTAAGAGAGAATTTAAAATTAAAACATATATGAGATATTCATTAACTTCTAATTTTACTACTATTCTTTCTTATAACAATTTACCATTTATTTTTGCAGGAAGAAATAATCGTGGACAAAGACAAGTCGTTGTTAATTTTGATATTCATGATTCTGACTTTGCTTTAATTGCTGATTTTATTATTTTAATGAGAAATTTCATTAATTATTCTAAACCTACAATTATTGATTCTTATGGTTATAATTCTTCCGATACTATTACATTATCTTTACCTGATAATACTTCTACTTTGGAAGTTGTTACTCCTTCTGGTAAAGTAGATTATCCAGAAATTGTAGATTTATCTACATATAAACTTACTGAAGTTGGAAAATATGTTATTAATTTCTCTGATATTTTAGGTTCAAAAAGGAGTATTAATATTTATTCTGCATATCCTTTAGAAGAAAGGGATCCTACTCCTAGTGATGAATCTTCATCAAGAGAGATTGTTTATTTAGGTGACTCAGAAGGAAAAGCTGACAGTATTTATGACGATATTTTACCAGTAGTTATTGTTGCTGTTATTTTCTTCTTAGCGGATTGGATTTTATATGGACATGAGCAATTTTAGATTTGGTAACCCTTGGCTATTATTTTTAATGATACCTTTAATTGCTGGCGTAGTTTTAGGGTTCTTCTTAATGAAAAAAGGAAAAAGGTATCAAAAGAAAAACATAATTTCATTATGCTTGCATTTAGTTATTTCTGTAGCTATAGCTTTTACTTTTGCTAATCCACAGTTCCTAACTGTTAGCAATCGTACTAGTTTTTATATTTTAGCTGATGCTTCGGCTTCTGATAAGGAATCAATTAGTCGAACTGATCAAATTATTAAAAAACTTAAAAGTGAAGCTGAAGAATTTCCTAATACAAAAGTCGGTGTTGTCGCTTTTGGTAAGGAAGCTAAAGTTTTAACTCCTTTAGGTGGAAAATTTAATTCATTAGCTGATGTATATAATGATAGTACTTTTAATTATACTGCTACTGATATTAAAGGCGCTTTGGAATTTACTTCACAACTATTTGATGGTGATGGAGTAAGAAGAATTACTTTAGTTTCTGATGGTATGGAAACTGATAATTCAGCTTTAGATGGAATGGAAGCTGTTTTAGCTAAAGATATTCAATTAGATGCTATTGATGTTACGGCTAATTATAAAAACGAAATTATCATTAATGCTTTAAAGTATTCTTCAAAAGTTTATTTAAATAGAGAAGAAAAAGTTGAGGTTTCAATAAATTCTACTAATGAAAATTTTAGTAAAGTTAATCTTTATTTGAATGGAAATTTAAAGGAAACGAAAGAAACTTCATTATCTAAAGGTATAAATATAGTTAGTTTTGATTTAGATACTTCTAAAAATGGTGAATATAAATATAAAGTGGAAGTTGTTCCTAATTCACCTACTAATGATACTTTTATTGAAAATAATACACGTTCTTTTTCCCAAACTGTTTCTGATGAATTTAATATTCTTTTTGTAGGAAGTAGTGAAAAAGAAGTTAGTGAATTTAAACGCTTAGGTGGTTTTTCAGATGCTACTAAAATTGATAGTATATTAGGTGATAATAAGAAAGTTCCTACTAGTTTAGAAGAATTAATTAAATATGATGAAATTGTAGTTGATAATACTGATGTTTCTTCTTTAAATAATTATGAACAATTTATTTCTAATTTAAATAAAGCTGTTTCTATTTATGGTAAAAGTTTAATGACATTTGATTCTACTAAAGCTGGTGATACTACTTCAGAATCTGTAAGTCAGTTTAATGATTTACTTCCTGTTCAGTATCAACCTGATGATACTAGAGCCTTAGTCTTATTAATTGATACTTCTGGCTCTATGTCAGGTAATAATATTCAAATGGCTATTGCTGGGGCTAAAGCTGTTGTTGAAAAGTTAAAAATAAACGATTCAATTTCTATTGTTACTTTTGCTACTGATGTTCAGGTTCCTGTTTCAATGACTACTTTAAGAAATGAGCAAACTAGAAAAGAAATTTTAGATAAAATTAATATTTTAAGTGGTAATGGTTCTACCGATATGCGTATTGGTTTAGAAGAAGCCTATAAGCAAATTATTGGTGTTTCTGCTGAATATAAAACTGTTATTACTATTTCTGATGGTCTTCCTGGTGATAGTGAATCAGACCTTGAAAAGCAAGTTAACTCTATGTCATTTAATAATATTTCTTGTTCATTTATTAATATTGGTAGTGGTGATGGTGCTACTTTGTTTAAAACTTTATCTAAAATTGGTAATGGATCTTATTATTATATCGATACTGAATTAGATTTATCTAAAGTTATGGTTGATGCTATTGAACAAGAAGTTATTGATACTGTTATTGAACAATCTAGTTCAACAATTCAATATCGTTTAGTAAATGATCCTAGCTTAAGAGATGGGTTAGTTGATAATTTAGGAACTATTGACGGCTTTAATTATGCGAGAATGAAAAGCGGTGCAAATACTGTTTTAACTGTGCAGTATGTTCATACAAATTCTGATAACCAAATTAATGTTATAGCTATTCCTTTATATGCTTATTGGGATTTTGGAAAAGGTAGAGTTACTTCCTTCACTTCTTCTTTAACAGGTGATTGGACAAGAACATTAAGAAATTCTGTTTATGGACAACTATTCTTTAAAAATATGATTTCACAGTCTTTACCTTCTCAGTTTGCTAGATCAATTTTAGATGTTGATTATCAAACTAATGGTTATACTACTACTTTAAAGGTTAGTCCTAATAATGGAGACTTAGAAGCTAAAATTAGTGTTAAAGTTACTGATCCTAACAATACAGTTTCTAATGATATTAATTTAGTTTTTGATGGAACTTCTTACACTACTAACTTAGATACTCCTAATGTTGGTGAATATAAAGTTGAAATCACTTATAGCCAAAAAGATAGTGAAGGTAACTATCAAGTGAGTCAGGTTGATAATGTTTCGATTTTCTATGATTTCTCTAAAGAATTTAATTTTAATGATTATAATGAAAATAAGCTACTTTATAAATTATCAAAACAAGGAAGTGGTAACTTATATTCTGAAAATCAAGCTTTAGATGATGAAAACAAAATATATGTTGTTTCTAATAGTCAATTAAATAAAGCTTCTTATACTTCTACAATGGTTTATTTCTTAGCTTTTACTGTTACTTTATTTTTAGCTGATATTGCAGTTAGAAAGACAGAGTTTAGAAGAAAGAAAAAAGAGAAAAAAGAAGAAGATAATCCAGCTTCATATTTCTAATTATTAAAGGTGCTATAGTTAGTTTCTATAGCATCTTTTTATTAAGCAAATTTTTTGCATAATTATAGTCTTGGTCCTATATTTTAATCATGGAGGATATTAATATGAACTATATTTATGCTAGTCGTTATGGAAATACAGAAGGTTTAGTTAAAGCTTTAAATTTAAATGCTTTAAGGATTGTTAATGGTGATGAAAAAAGTGATAAAGACTTTGTTTTATTTACCTATACTGATGGAAATGGAATTGTTCCAGGTATTGTAAATAAATTCTTAAAATCTAATTATCAACATTTAAAAGCTGTTATTGCTTTAGGAAATAAAGCTCATCATCCACAAACTTTTGCTGTGGCTGGTGATAAAATTTCTAATGAATATAAAGTACCTTTATTAGCCAAAGTTGATACTCCAGTTAATGAAGATATTATTAGTCATTTAAAACAAATTTTAGAAAATTATTAAAAAAGACTCTAACTTTGTATGCGAATAAAAGCATTAGTAAAGTTAGAGTTTTTTGGTCCTTATTTTTTGAAAAAAGTCACTTAAAATTGACTCACTTTCTTTTAAAGGTAAATAATGAATTTTTATATTATAGTTTTCTGGATTTATTAAGTATTTGCTAAAAGCCCCTTCATCTTTATTGAGAGTTGAAAAATATATTTCTTTAATATTTGAATTAATTAAGGCTCCTAAGCACATTAAGCATGGTTCTAAGCTTATATAGATTTTATATCCTTTTAGGTTATAAGTCTTTTCTTTTGAATATGCTAAATTTAGGCAGTTAATTTCTGCATGCTTTAATGGATTATTTGTTTTTATTGTAGTATTAAAAGCAGATGAGATAATTTTGTTATCTTTTACTATAAGTGCGCCTATAGGGACTTCTTCTTGTTGATAAGCTTTTATAGCTTCTAAATAAGCTAAATGTAAATATTCTAAATCAGTCATATAAAAAAGACCATCGCACATAAAGCTTAAACTTATGGCTGCTTCCGTCAAGACCTGACCAGGTTCGTAAAAGCCTTATCGCAATGGCATATTTAATATAGCAAACTATTTATTTTTTTTAAAGTTTTATTTTTGATTTTGTTGTA
>ERZ808242.1730-NODE-1730-length-11115-cov-3.287342_pt1 | contig 11115 bp, 9 predicted proteins | sample MGYA00521244_ERZ808242 | MGnify/ENA primary metagenome ERZ808242 (study PRJEB31516, sample SAMN03275573) | gut metagenome | biome: mammalia-associated habitat; material: feces | host: Papio cynocephalus | place: Kenya | collected 2012-07-27 ... | reverse complement strand
CGCTCCAGATAGGTCAGCGTCTCCATGAACACCAGGCCGCTGCCCACGGAGCAGGCGCCGCTCTTTAAGCGCTTGGTGTGGCGATCCCGGAGGATCATCACCATGTCGTCAATGGTTTCCTCCAGCGGCTCGATCCGCTTGGCGGCCTCGTTGTCGCCCTTGGCAAAGGCGTCCACTGTGACGGTCAGGATTTCGTTGACGGCGGCAAAAATCAGTTTCAGCTCCCGCTTTGCCATGTCGGAGAAGGTTGCGTTATCCGCAACCAGCCGCTGGGACAGCTCCACCAGATTGGTGGCGTAGTCGCCGATACGCTCAAAATTGGGCACCGTCTGCATCAGCATATCCAGCTGACGGTCGTCCCACTCCGTTTCCACCGCCTTGGACAAGCCGATGAAGAATCGGTCTGCCCTGTCCGTGAACTCGTCGATGCAGTCCTCGTCCGCATCGATCTCATCGGCGACGGCAGGGTCGTATTTTTCCAGCATCCGACAGCCTTTTTCAAAGTTGGTCTTTGCCAGCGTACCTACATCCGCTACGGCCTTGATGGCGACGGACACGGCAAGGGCGGGGGAATTGTACAGCTTTTCGTCCAGCGTATGCAGCTCCGGATGACGCAGCTGCTTTTGCTTATCATCCTTGACAATGACCATGGACAGCTTCACCAGCTGATCCGCAAACGGAACCAGCACCACGGCGGTAAGCAGATTGAAAATCGTCTGAAAATTTGCAATATTCCCGCTGTCCACACTGCGCACCCAGAAGCCCTCGCCGAATACCGCCAGCTTCCGCAGGACGGCCATGAGAATCAGGAACAGAACCGTTCCGATGGTATTGAAGGCGATGTGGACAACGCCCGTCCGCTTGGCGTCCTTGGACGAGCCGATGGAGCAGACCATAGCCGTGGTGACGCAGGTGCCCAGGTTGATGCCCATGATGACGGGATAAGCCATGGCAAAGGTGATCCCCGCCCCCGGCACGGAAGCAACCGTCTGGAGCATACCCACCGTCGCCGAAGAGCTTTGGACAATGACCGTCAGGACAAGGCCGAAGAGAATGCCAAACAGCGGATTATTCAGGAATCCCACGAAGGCGATAAACGCATCCGTTCCCACCAGAGGCTCCACGCCGCTGGTCATCAGATTCAGACCCACAAACAGGATGCCGAAGCCGATGCAGATATCGCCGATGGTATTGGAGCGCTTGGATTTAACAAACATCAGCAGCACAATGCCGATGATCAGGGCAATGGGCGCCAGGGTGTCCGTATCGAACAGCCACAGCAGCCAGCTTCCGTCAGACTGAATGGAGCCGAGGCGGATGATCTGTGCTGTGACGGTGGTGCCGATATTGGCGCCCATAACGATGGACACGGCCTGCTTCAGGTTCAGCACGCCCGCGCCGATCAGGGCGACCGTCAGAACGATGGTAGCGGTAGAGCTTTGGATTACGGCGGTGACAAGTGCGCCTGTGAGAACGCCCATCACAACATTTCCGGTGACCTTTTCCAGCACGCGTTTCAGTGCGGCGCCGGAGCTGTTTTTCAGGCCGTCGCCCATCAGCTCGATGCCGTACAGGAACAGGGCAAGTCCGCCCAGAAGCTGCACGATGGCACTTAAAATCTCCATATGAAACTCCTAATATCTCTTCCGTAGTCGCCCCAGGGTCTATCTGAAAACCGGAAATATGACCAACAGCGAGGGATTTTTCGCCTGATGAAGCCATTCTTCCGCAGGAATACTTTGTGTATTGCAAGGGAAAATGGCGCACAGCAGGCGGAAAAAGACCCGCTGTTTGGGCGTGTTGACGGTTTTCAGATAGACCCTATGCAGGCTCATTATTATTATAAAAAAAGAAGCGAAAAAAGTACAGTGACAAAATTTGCACAAATTTTACATTCGCAATACGAAAATTTTATAAAAAACGCCAGTTATTTCCCGGTAGATCCGAACCCACCTGCATTTCTGGCCGTATCCGTCAGGGTCTGGGCAATTTCATAGGCCGGCTGCAAAACCGGCGTGATCAGGAGCTGGGCGACGCGTTCGCCGTTTTCGACGGTCTGGGGGGCGCTTCCGTGGTTGTAAAGAACCACGTTGATCTCCCCGCGGTAGTCGCTGTCCACCACACCGACCTTATTGGCAGGCGCAAGCCCCCGTTTGCAGGCAAGGCCGCTGCGGGCATACACCAGCCCGGCGCAGCCCTCGGGAACCTCCAGGGCAATGCCCGTGGGGATAAACACCGTCTCCCCCGGCCGGATGGTCACGGCTGCGTCAATGCAGGCATACAGGTCAGCCCCCGCCGCGCCGGCTGTGCCGTAGGTGGGGAGCTTTGCTCCATCACGCAGGATTTTCACATGAACAGGATTCATTATTTCATACCTCTCTTTTCTCCCTGCCAGTCCTGCCAGAGAATGGTTTTTCCCGCTGCCAGGGAAGCCGGGACGTCAATCAGGCGTTGGTTTTCGGAACCCCGGAACCGCAAAGACAGATTCTTCTTTGCCTCCACAAAGGGGCCGTCCACCAGAACGTCCAGATAGCTTAAGTATTCCCGGGTATCCCCCAGCCGCCCGGACAGGATATCCTTTTCAAACAGGTAGCCGGAGAATGCCCAGATGCTCTTTTGGGGCATTTCCCCCTTGATCTGCCGGAGCAGCTCCACGATCGCCCCCTGATTTTCCGGCTCAAAGGGCTCGCCCCCCAGAAGCGTCAGTCCCCGGATATAGTCCGGGCGGAGCATATCCAGAATGGTATCGATGGTCTGCTGGGTGAAGGGTTCGCCGTAGTCAAAATCCCAGGCCACCTCGTTGAAGCAGCCGGGGCAGTGATGGGTGCAGCCGGAGACAAACAGGCTCACCCGCACGCCGGGGCCGTTGGCAATGTCGCAGTTTTTGATCGTCGCGTAATTCATATTCTTCCCCCCAAAAAACGCATTTCTGTCAGTATACCACAGCTTTCCCGGGATTTCCACCGTTATCTCGAAAAAACGCCGCCGTGAAGCTTTACGGCGGCGTTGTGAAATTTTGTCAGGTTTTCTTCGGTTCATCGTCGGGATAGTCGGCCTTGTACTTTTCCCAGACCTCGATCTGACCCTTTCTGTCCAGACCGCGGCGAACCAGCTTTTTCACGGTATCATAGATGACCCCGAACAGCGGCACGCCGATGACCATACCGAAGACGCCCCACAATCCGCCGAACAGGATGATGGTAAACAGCACCCAGAAGCTGGACAAGCCCGTGCGGTCGCCCAGAATTTTAGGACCGATAACATTGCCGTCCAGCTGCTGCAGTGCCAGGACAAAAATCACAAACCAAAGGGCTTTGATGGGGCTTTCAATCAGAATCAGCAGCGTGGAGGGAACCGCACCGATGATGGGGCCAAAGAAGGGAATCACATTGGTGATGCCCACGACGGCGGAAACCAGCAGTGCGTTGGGGAACCGCAGAATCGTGCAGCCGATATAGCACAGCACGCCGATGATGGCGGAGTCCAGAATTTTACCGTCAATAAATCCGCCGAACATCCGGTCAATGAACGCCACCTCGTCCAGCAGCAGCTCCGCCCACTTGGGCTTCAGGGCGCTGCGGATGATCAGGACACTCTGCCGGGCAAACTTCTTTCTGCTAAACAGCAGGTACACCGCCACGATCAGACCGATCAGCAGATTGTACAGGAACATCAGCACCTTCCACACGCTGCTGCCCACGCCGGAAACGATGCTCACCACGCTGGAAACGTAGGGCGCAAGGGTGTTGTTCGCCCAGTTTTGCAGGTCGGTGTTCACCGTATTGTAGATGGTGTTGAACAAAGACACCAGCTTTTCGTCCTCCCCGAAGGTCGCCATTGCCCAGGCATACAGCTTGGAGATCTTATCCGGAAGGCTGAGCCACAGGGTCTGAATGCTGGAAAAGAGCTGGGGCGCGATCATGATGATCAGAGCGTATACAATCAGGAGTCCCGAGATCATGCTGAGACCCACTGCCAGTCCGTTGGACAGCTTTTGCAGCTTTTTCGGTAGATGCTTCCGGAGCAGCCCCTCATAGAGATTGCACAATGGCCGCAGCAGATACGCCACAACGCCGCCATAGGCAAAGGGCGCAAGGATACTTCCCAACTTGTTCACCGCGTCGCCCACGCCCTTAAAGCGGTAAACGACGAAAAACAGCACGATACTCAGGCCGATGCCGCCGAATATGGACAGCATGAGATAAACGTACCGCCGCTTGACAGGATCCTTCATTTTCCCACCTCCGACTTCCTCTATGGAAAGTATACCAGCATTCGGCCGTGTCGGTATGAATAATTTGTGAATATTCCCTGTCTTTCTCCCGTCCACGACAAAAAATCACAAAATTCTCTCGTCACCTCTCCCCTCCCGGCCTTGCCATTTTTTCGCGTTTGGGATATAATAAGGAAAAACAATCCCGTCAGGAGGTTCGTTATGCCCTACTATTATTTTGACTGGACATATGTTGTCCTGGTTCTTCCCTGCGTGCTGCTGTCCCTCTGGGCAAGCGCCAACGTCAATTCCACCTTCCGGAAATATTCCAAGCAGTATTCTTCCCGCCATCTCACCGGCGCGGAGGCCGCCCGGCGGGTGCTGTCCGCCAACGGCGTGTACGGCGTGCGTATTGAGCGCATCAGCGGCAATCTGACCGACCATTACGACCCCAGAACCAACGTTATCCGCCTGTCCGACGGCGTGTACGACAGCACCTCCACCGCCGCCATCGGCGTGGCCTGCCACGAGGCCGGACACGCGGTGCAGTATGCCGAGAGCTACGCCCCCATCAAGCTGAGGGCCGCCATCATCCCCGTCACCAACATTGGCTCCAGACTGGCCATGCCCCTGATCCTCATCGGCCTGCTTCTGTCCTATGCGGCAGACGTTTCCTATTTCTTCGTATATCTGGGCATTGCCTGCTTCGGCCTGTCGCTGGTGTTCCAGCTGGTGACCCTGCCCGTGGAATTCAACGCCAGCCACCGCGCCTTGGTCGCCATCGACGAGGGCGGACTTCTGACGGAGGAGGAGCAGAAGGGCGCAAGGAAAACCCTCACCGCCGCCGCGCTGACCTACGTCGCCGCCACCGCAGCCGCTTTAGCCCAGCTTCTGCGTCTTTTGGTCATCTTCGGCGGAAACGGCCGCAGCAGAAGAGACTGAAATTGAAAGCGCAAATTCTTCCGTCCCGGTATTGACAACCGGGACGGTTTTTTGTATAATCCGTTGGTGTGAAAAATATGAAAAGTGTGATTGGAGGCGGTTTTATGCCCGGAGGCAAGCATGTCCTCGGCAAAATCAATCAGCAGCGGGTCTTCGGCACCGCAAAAGTGGGCGACCGGGGTCAAATCGTCATTCCAAAGGAGGCACGGGAGCTGTTCGGCATCAAGCCCGGCGACACCCTGCTCATACTCGGCGAGGCGGAAACGGGGCTGATCGTGTCCCGTCCGGACGTTCTGAATCATTTAGCGGACGAAATACTGAACAACGTAAAAAAAGAGGATTGAATATGGACGAATTATTGGAGCTTTACGAAACCATGGGGATCTCTCCCGGGGTGTACGCCTACGGCGAGCGGACGCTGGAGAAGCTGAAAGACCGCTTCGCCGCCATCGACCAGGTCGGAGAACACAATCAGGCCAAGGTGCTGTGGGCCATGCAGAAAAACCGGGTCTCTGCCGCCTGCTTCACCGCCACCACCGGCTATGGCTATGACGATTTCGGACGGGACAATCTGGAGCGGGTCTACGCCGACGTGTTCCACACCGAGGCCGCGCTGGTGCGCCCCCAGATCACCTGCGGCACCCACGCCCTCACCGTCGCCCTCAGCGCCAACCTGCTGCCCGGAGACGAGCTGCTCTCCCCTGTCGGTATGCCCTACGATACCTTGCAGGAGGTCATCGGCATCCGGGAAAGCCCCTGCTCTCTGGCGGAATACGGCGTTTCCTACCGGCAGGTGGATCTGCTTCCCGACGGCCGCTTTGACTATGACGGCATCCGCAAGGCCATCAACGAAAAAACGAGGCTCATCACCATCCAGCGCTCCAAGGGCTACGCCACCCGCCCCACCTTCTCCGTAAAGCAGATCGGCGAGCTGATCGCCTTCTGCAAAAATGTCAAGCCCGACGTTACCGTCATGGTGGACAACTGCTATGGCGAATTCGTGGAGACCATCGAGCCCTCCGACGTGGGCGCGGACATGACCGTGGGCAGCCTTATTAAAAACCCCGGCGGCGGCCTCGCCCCCATCGGCGGCTATATCTGCGGCACGAAAAAATGCATTGACCGGTGCGCCTACCGGCTTTCCGCCCCCGGTCTGGGGCAGGAGGTCGGTGCGAATCTGGGGCTGATGCCCGCGCTGTATCAGGGCTTTTTCCTCGCTCCCACGGTGGTGGCAGGCGCGGAAAAGGGCGCGATCTTCGCCGCCAGTCTGTATGAACCCCTGGGCTTCCGCTGTGTTCCCGGCGCGGAGGAAAGCCGCCACGACATCATTCAGGCGGTGGAGCTTGGCAGCGAAGCGGGCATGGTCGCCTTCTGCAAGGGCATTCAGGCAGCGGCTCCCGTGGATTCCTTCGCCACCCCCTACCCCTCCGATATGCCCGGCTACAGTGACAAGGTGATTATGGCCGCCGGTGCCTTCGTTCAGGGCAGCTCCATCGAGCTTTCCGCAGACGGCCCCATCCGTCCGCCCTACGCCGTGTATTTTCAGGGCGGCCTGACCTGGAACCACGCCAAGATCGGCATTCTCATGAGCCTGCAAAAAATGGCGGATGCCGGGCTGGTGACACTATAAGATTACGATTAAGAGGTAGATAATATGAGTTGGTTTTGGTTTTCCATTATTGCCCTGCTGTGCTGGTCCGGTTCCGATTTCTTTTCCAAGATCGGCTGCCGGGACGCATCCGACAAATACAGTCACTGCAAGATGGTCACGGCCGTCGGCGTGGTCATGGGCATTCATGCCGCCTTTGAGATCTTCGTCGGCGGCGTAGAGATCTCCTGGCAGGTCATCTGGACATATTTGCCCGTTTCCCTGCTGTACATCGGCTCCATGACATTGGGCTATGTGGGACTTCGCTACATCGAGCTGTCCATTTCCTCCCCCATCTGCAACGCCAGCGGCGCACTGGTCGCCATCATCGCCATCGTCACCGGCACCGCCGAAAAAATGGCGATTGCCCAGTACATCGCCATCTTCCTTGCCTGTGCCGGCGTCATCGGTCTCGGCTTTGTGGAGGCCAACGAGGACGATGCGCTTCGCGCCGCCCGGCAGAAGGCCTCCAATTACAAGTACGCAAAATCCTGGCTGGCTCTGGCGCTGCCCATTGCCTATTGTATTCTGGACGCAGCGGGAACCTTCGCCGACGATCTGGTGCTGGAAACCCTGAACGAGGATTCCGCCAACGTTGCCTACGAGCTGACCTTCCTGATCGCGGGCATCGTCAGCTTCGTCTACACCGTCGTCATCAAGAAGCAGAAGCTGCTGCCCAAGGCGGAAGGCCCCAAATATGTCGGCGCAGCTTTTGAGACCGCCGGACAGCTGGCCTACATCTACGCCCTTGCCAGCGGCGATTCCGCTCTGGCCGCCCCCATCATTGCTTCCTACTGCATGGTTTCCGTCCTGTGGAGCCGCCTGTTCCTGAAGGAAAAGCTGAGCTGGAAGCACTACGCCTGCATTCTCATTACCTTCGCCGGTATCCTGATCATGGGAATTTACGATATGTAAGCAGTTGCCAAGCCCTCCGGAAATTTTCCGGAGGGCTTGCTTTTCATCACGTGGAATGCTATAATTCGGGAGGAAATCTGAAAAATGACCGAAAAGAGACTGATTCCGTGAAAAAGGCCGCGCTAAACTCCAATCAGCTGAAGCTCATCGCCATTGCCGCCATGACCCTCGACCATCTGGTCTGGACGATCTGTCCGGGGTATTCCCGGGTCTGGTGGGTGCTGCTGGCCCACATCATCGGCCGGCTCACCGCGCCCATTATGTGGTATTTCGTCGCGGAGGGTTATCACTACACCCACGATGTCAGAAAATACGCCGGGCGGCTGTTCGCGCTGGCGCTCATTTCCCACTTTGCCTATAATTTCTGCTTCGGGATTTCCTTTATCCCCTTCCGCAGCTCGGTGTTCAACCAGACCAGCGTGGCGTGGTCGCTGGCATGGGGACTGGTGCTGCTGTGCGTCAACAACAGCGACAAGCTAAAATCCTGGCAGAAGACCGTCATCATCCTGCTGGTCTGCGTCATCGCCTTCCCCTCTGATTGGAGCTGCATCGCCGCCATGGCGATCCTGTTCATCGGCACCTATCGGGGTGATTTCCGCAAGCAGATGCTCTGGATGATGTTCTGGACGCTTCTCTATGCAGTGGTTTACTTCTTCTTTATCGACCGGGTTTACGCCTTAGTTCAGCTGGGCACCTGCCTGACCATCCCGCTGCTGCGGCTGTACAACGGCGAGCGCGGCTCCTGGAAGGGCATGGGCAAGCTGTTCTACGCCTACTACCCCGCCCACCTGGCCGCCTGCGGCATTCTGCGCATCGCGCTGTGGGGCGTTGGCTTCGTCACCGCCGCCGGGAATTTCTGATACATACAAATTATAAAACGCCCTGCGGGTATTCAGGCTTTTGGAAAGCCTTGGGATGCCCGCAGGGCGTAACCGTCACGGCAACACTGCACAATTGCGTCTGCAAATCTCAGCTACCTTTTTGCCCCGCTTCCGCGGTTCCAAAAACGGGAAATATTACAGTATTCCTCCATTTTGGGGACTTTAAATTGGGGCAAAGATCCTGGCTGAGACTTTTTGCCGAATTGTACGGTGTCTCCTTAAATATTCTGCGGAAGTGCTTCCTGCACTGCGCACATTTTTTGAATTCGCTTCGTCATACGAACTGCCAGCGGAACCGCCAGAATCAGTGAGAGCAGATCCGCGGCCGCCTGCACTCCGGCCAGGCCATATGCACCCCAGAGCTTTCCCATGGGCGCAACGATGGGAATAAAGCAGGTGCCTTGCCGGGCGGTGGACAGCAAAAGCGCGCCCTTTGCCTCGCCCAGACCGACGCAGAGCATATTGACTACCACCACCCATGCGTGAATGGGCAGTGCCAGACATTGCAGGCGCAGGCAAAGCGTTGCAATTTGCAGCATATGGGGATCCTGCCCGGCAAACAAACGGATGATCCCCGGTGCCGTCACATACAGCATCGCACCCAAAGCAATGCTTCCCAGGGTAGCCGTCAGGGAAGAAAAGCGATAGCTCTCGGAAACCCGATGGTACTGCTTCGCCCCCCAGTTGAAGCCTGCTACCGGCTGAAAGCCGCTGCCGAAGCCCAGAATGATCCCGAAGGGGAACATCATGATCTTGTTGCATACCCCGATTCCCGCCAGCACGGAATCCGATATCTGCCCCGCGATTTTATTGAGCATAATGGCAGACACAACCGCGAGACCGGAGCGGAACATGGAGGAGGAACCCACGCCGATGATTTCCTTCATAATATCCATGGACATATGGAAATTCCGGATGGAAAGATGCAGAAGGCTCCGCCTTTTCAAATAGGGAAAAATCAGGATGGCAAAGCTCACCAGTTTGCAGATTGCTGTCGCAAGGGAGGCACCTGCCACCCCCATTCCCAGACATGTAATAAAAATGGGATCCAGAATGCAATTCAGAATACCGCCGATTCCCATGCCCATCATCGAAAGAAATGCATTTCCTTCAGACCGCAGGCACTGATTCATGACAAAATTGGCTGCCATAAATGGTGCCGCCAGCAGCACATAGGTTGCGTACTCAATGGCGTAGTGCTCGCAGGTTGCCGTAGCGCCCAGCAGTCGAACCATAGGCGTCATAAAGATGCTGCCAAAAATTGTCAGCGTCAGGCCAACGCCAACCGCCATAAAAAAGGCGGTGGACAGAACCTTGTTTGCCTTTCTGTCATCGCCCTTTCCCAGAAGGCGGGCGATGTAGCTGTTGGCGCCCATAGCCAGCATGGAGCCGCACATCAGAATCAGCTGATCCAGCGAGGAATTGACGCTGACTGCCGCTGTAGCGTTTGTCCCCAGGCCGGCCACAAAATAGGTATCCGCCAGGGAGTAGATGGAATTGATCAGAAATGCGATGATGGTGGGGATGGCCATTTGAGGAATGATCCTCCGGATCGGCTCATTGAGCATTAATGTGCGGCGCTGTTCCTGACTTTGTACATTTTTTTCTGTTCCCATCGACAACCTCTTTTTCTGCAATTTTCCCTGTCAGGACATCTGAATCGTTCCGTCCTTTTTCCTGCGGAAGCGCTTCATAAAATCCCACGCCGCCTCGGTTTCCTCCCAGATTGTTCCGTGGGGCATATTCTTCATGACCGTAATGGCAATGCGCGGCTCTCCGGAAGCATTCTTGTAAATCCACGTATCAAACCGGTCTGCTTCCCGGAATCCGAAATTATCCCGATACCACCGGGCATCCCGGTGTTCATCCGGCTGATAGTACATGGGACTTGGTTTCTCCGCCTTTTTCGGTTCGGTTCCCGCCAGCTTCAGGAGGGTTTCTATTGTCTCCGAAATCGCGGATGCAGGATCCTCCGGGTGCTCCGTAATCCATCCGTCATTGTCCCCGGTGACCCCGAACATGGGCATTTCCAATCCGTGCCGGCGCAGACGCTCCAAATCCGGTATCTGTCCCGGCTCCGGCGGGAACATGGATCCTCCTGCGGCACGGCTCATGGGCCACATGGCGGCAAACAGCTCCGGATGCGCCGCAGCGGCACCATAGCACTGCATATTGCCGTTGCTGAAGCCCGAAATATAGATTCTCTCCGGGTCTATATCAAACTCCCACAGAAGCTGCTCAACCAAGAAGGCAAAGCTCTGACTATCTGCTTCCCCATACCAGCGGTTCTTGCCGTTGTCCTGGGGCGATACGATCAGAATTCCCTCCCGGTCTGCCAGCTGCGGCCAGCCGTTTTTGCTGAGGAACATCCATGCCGGTTCCCCATGGCCGTGAATGGTGATCACAACCGGCGCTTTCGGAGGCAGATTTTGAGGCCGGTAGACATAGAAGCTGCGGTCACGGCTCTCTCCCGGTACACGGAAGGTATGTCTTTCATAGGGAGATTTCCCTTCTGT
>ERZ808242.1729-NODE-1729-length-11125-cov-4.686811_pt1 | contig 11125 bp, 8 predicted proteins | sample MGYA00521244_ERZ808242 | MGnify/ENA primary metagenome ERZ808242 (study PRJEB31516, sample SAMN03275573) | gut metagenome | biome: mammalia-associated habitat; material: feces | host: Papio cynocephalus | place: Kenya | collected 2012-07-27 ... | reverse complement strand
TGAAAATCCATATCGGCATGGGGCTTACGGATGAAGTCACCGAGGACAAAACCCTTGACATTCAGATACGCATTGCCGAAATCGACGCTGAGTTTCAAAAAATGCTCAAAGCGGTATCCGCCGACAATGCAGACGGCATAGATGAGGAACGCATCACCGATCTGATGAACGAAAAGCAAAGGTTGACTGTACAGCTCGAACAATATGCAACCATGCGGCAAAAAAGAGAAAGCGCAAAATCCCGACTCGATGAGATTTATACCATACTTGACGGACTGCAAAACCACCCCATGGAATATGACGATAAACTCGTCCGGCAGATCATCGAATGCATAGTGGTGGAATCAAAAGAGAAAATCAAGGTAGTCTTTATCGGCGGTACGGAATTCGAGATGACGCTGTAAAAAACCTTGAAAACAGAAACGGAGTGATGTAAAATGATTGTGCTGAGAGTGTTCAAATCAAGACAGCGAAAACGCAAAAACATCTCTATTGTCCTGTCTTCACAAAGTCAATTTATCCGAACATTGTCATCAACGGTGACGCGTTCGGATTTTTGATTTTTATAAGCGACTTAACTTAACATTATAGCACAGTGGGCAGAGAGTAAAAATTCTCTGCCCTTGTGTGTTTTAAGCTGTTTTATCGGCTCTTTGTGCCTTTAATTCGGCTTGTTCTGCCTTCCATTCATCAAACTCTTTTCTGCCTTGCTCGGTCTCAAAAAATGCTTGAATTTGCGGAAGGAAGTGCCGTGCGAGGATTTCCAATTCATGTTTTGGAATATTACTTCTGTTCGCTGCCATACGGCAACACGGCTTTTATTTGTTGTCGGTCATTCCTCCTTTACATATTCATTTGCATACCGCCATCATCATGGCTGTCTTGAATTTGTTTTTTCTTTTGTCCGTGTTTGCGTTCACGGACAACTTTAGGTTTTTGTTTATCATTATTGCCCATTTCTCCTATCATCGCAATATCAGCTGCAAGATATAAAGCATCGACGGTAATATTGCTCCAACCGCCACCCATTTCAGCTTGAGCTTCCACGGTGTCAAATCCTTGGCTTTCAGCTCGTTCATCATTCGGCATATTTCCGTGTGCAGCTGCTCTTTCAAGGAGTCCGTCTGCCTCGATAATTTGTCCTTGGTTGAATACTCTATCGAGTCCATCTTGTCTGTTGCCGCCTTGCGCATTTCCGTTAAGCACGGTCTTAGCGTCTGTATGATCAGATCGTTCAAATTTTGATGCGTCGGAAGTTCGGATATCAAATCCGTGTTTCTTACAATGCTGTTCCCAACTGTCGAAAAGTATTCCGCTATTTTGTTGTACTGTTCCAATGTCAGCAGCAGATACCGGGGCTGTATCGGTTCGGTCAATGCTGCTATTGTCCTGTCTTCACAAAAATCCTCATTCGTTAGAATGGGTTTTTTACTTTTTATTACTTGGCAATGTTAACTTTTCTCTAAAAATGCAAAATATCTATATTGTACTTTCTTTACAAAAAACAATTATAATCAAAACAACCTACTGCCACCGCAGTAGGTTGTTTTGATGAAATCTTATATTAAAACCTTTGAGAATGCAGATTTTCTGTAATTTTCCGAGCGGTCGGAGTTGATGCGAGTCCGCCGCTTCCGGTTTCTCTGAGCGAAGAGGGGAGACTGCTTCCGATTTCGCCCATTGCGTCGATAACCTCGTCTGCGGGAATAATGTTTTTAATTCCCGCAAGCGCCATATTTGCGGAGCTTACGGCATTTATCGCTCCTATAACATTTCTTTTTATGCAGGGAATTTCAACAAGCCCTGCTACAGGGTCGCAAACAAGTCCTAAAAGGTTTGACAGCGCCATGGCGAAGGCTTCTGCACACATTTCGTCGTTTCCGCCTAAAATGTGAGTAAGCGCTGCCGCCGCCATTGCCGAGGCAGTTCCTATTTCCGCCTGACAGCCTCCCTCGGCGCCTGAAATGCTTGCTCTGTCGGCGGTTACCTCGCCGAAGCCTGCCGCAATGTAAAGCGCTTCTTTTATTAGGCTTTCGTCGATTTCTTTTTCTTCGCAAAGCGGAATTAAAACGGCAGGCAACACTCCGCAGCTGCCGGCGGTTGGAGCCGCAACTATTCTTTTCATACAGGCGTTGCATTCGCCGGTTTTAAGCGCTTCCTCGGTTACTCTTAAAAGAAAGTTACCGCCGATAAGCTTAGGCTTGCTTTTTTTAATCTTTTCCGCGTCTCCGCCTGAAAGTCCGCTTTTTGATTTTTCATCGGGAGAGTACTGCTTAGCCGTGTTTTTCATTTCTTTCCATAAGTTCAAAAATTGCAAATCGAGCGATTTTAAATCGGTTCCGTTTTCAAAGCAGTCCTTTTCGGCTATTATAAGATAAAGCGGTTTTTCCTGCGCTTTCGCGTCATTTAATAATGAAGTTATGCTTTTCATTATGTGTCCTCCTGATTGAATACGGTTATCTTCTTTATACCTCTTATATGTGAAAGATATTTTTCAATATCGGGCGGAATCGGCTCGTCGCACTCTAAGATCATAACCGCATATCCGCCGTGCTCGCTGCGGTATAACTGCATTGTCGCTATATTTATATCTCTGTTCGTAAGCGCGCTTGATACTGCCGCCACATGACCCGGGACATCGAGATTGTGAACGATAAGAGTGTTGTGCTCACAGTAAAAATTAGCCTCTATTCCGTCAATATGGCTTATGTGAATTCTTCCTCCGCCTATGCTTTCGGCTACGATATCAATTGTTCTTCCGCTTATTCCTTTAAGCTTTAGCTGAACGGTATTAGGGTGCGCGTTTTTAATATCCTTTACAAAAAACGAGAAATCAAGCCCGCGTTCCTTTGCAAGCTCAAAGCTTTTCGGTATCCTCATATCGTCGGGCTTAAATCCTAAAAGCCCCGCAACGAGAGCAAGGTCTGTTCCGTGACCCTTGCCTGTAAGCGCAAAGCTTCCGCTTAAATATATTTCTGCCGCTTTTGGAGCTTCGCCTAAAAGCTTTAACGCTACATTGCCGATTTTAACCGCGCCGGCGGTATGGCTGCTTGACGGTCCTACCATTACGGGACCGAGTATATCTGTAAGCCTCATTATTATCACTTCTTACTTAATTTTTTTAAAATTATAGCACTGTCTGCCGCTTATTACAAGTGTTAAAAATAATTGCTTTTCGGACATTTAATTATTTAAAGTTCCTAAACTTGACAAAATTAGATTTATGAGGTTGACAAACGCGAAAAATTATGTTACCATAAGCTTGTAAAATTTAATAGCTCACCGATATAGGTTTGGATAAATGGCCCAAATGTTTCTACCGCAGCGCCACAGCAGCGACTATTGGTTGATTTATAAAATACGCATGTATATTATATGTGTTGTGCGTTGTTTCTATATCGGTAAGCAGACTTAATTTTTAAGTCTGTTTTTTTGTTTTTAATTTTATATTTAATATGATTTAAGGGAGGCGGCATTATGAAAGCTCTGGAAGAGAAGATTATCAAAGAGGGTAAGGTTCTTCCCGGAAATATTCTTAAGGTCGGTTCTTTTTTAAATCAGCAACTTGATGTTGATTTTTTAAGCGAGATAGGCGAGGAAATCAAGAATATATATAAGGACTGTAATGTCACTAAGATTTTAACAATTGAAGCTTCCGGTATCGCGCTTGCGGTTGCGGCAGGTATGATTATGCATGTTCCCGCGGTTTTTGCAAAAAAAGGCAAGAGCGCGAATGTTAGCGGAGATGTTTATAAAACAATAGTTCATTCATATACACATAACAGCGATTACAATGTTATTGTTCCTAAGGAATATCTTTCCGAAGACGATTGCGTTGTAATCGTTGATGATTTTTTAGCGAACGGTAAGGCTTTAGAGGGTCTTATTGATATCGTCAATCAATCGGGTGCAAGGCTTGCCGGCTGCACCTGCGCTGTTGAAAAAGGCTTTCAGGGCGGGGGAGACGCTCTGAGGAAAAAAGGCATAAGGGTTGAGTCCCTTGCCGTTGTCGAAGAAATGAGCGAAAGCGCAATCCGTTTCAGAGACATTTAGAATCGGTGTAAATTTAATTTACATATAAAAAATTTTGGGGGAAAACAAAAATGAAAAAGTTATTGGCAGTTCTTCTCGCCGGACTTCTTACTGTCGGATGCCTCGCAGGCTGCGGTAAGAGTTCGAACAAGTCGTCAAAGAAGGGTGAAGGTGCAGAAATCCTTCCCCGTCAGGAAATCAAATCGGATGTTACGGTTCCGGATGATTTCAAAATCGGTATGATTTGCTTACACGATGAAAACTCAACCTATGACAACAACTTCATTCAGGCTCTTAAGTCTGTTCAGAAGGGTATGGGTCTTAAGGATGATCAGGTTGTAATCGTAACCGGCATCGGAGAGGACAGCAAATGCTATGATACAGCTGTTGACCTTGCTAAGAACAAGGGCTGTAAGGTAATCTTCGCAGATTCTTTCGGACATGAGTCCTTTGTAAAGCAGGCTGCAGCAGAGTTTCCGGAGGTTCAGTTCTGCCACGCTACCGGTACTTCCGCAAAGCTCGCAGGCCTTTCAAACTTCCACAACGCTTTCGCTTCTATCTATGAGGGCAGATATCTTGCAGGTATTGCGGCAGGCATGAAGCTCAATGAAATGATTGATAACGGAAAAATCAAGGCTGACGAAGCTATCATCGGTTATGTAGGCGCTTATACCTATGCTGAGGTTATTTCCGGTATGACTTCATTCTTCCTCGGCGCTCGCTCTGTTTGTGAATCCGCTACAATGAAGGTTCGTTACACCGGTTCTTGGTATGATCAGGCTAAGGAGCAGGAGGCTGCTACCGCTCTTATCGAAAAAGACAAGTGCGTTCTCGTAAGCCAGCATGCCGACTCTCTCGGCGCTCCTACCGCTTGTGAGCTTGCAGGCGTTCCGAATGTTTCTTATAACGGAAGCACATATTCTGCAGGAAAGAATTCATTCATCGTTTCTTCAGCTATCAACTGGGCTCCTTACTTCCAGTACATCATCGAGTGCGCTGTTAAGGGCGAGGCTATCGACGCTGACTGGTGCGGAGATATCGCTACTAACTCTGTAGTTCTTACAGGTCTTAATCAGGATGTTGCCGCTAAGGGAACAGAGGAAAAGATCAACGAAGCTATCGACGCTTTCAAGGCAGGCACTCTCCATGTATTTGATACAAGCAAGTTTACTAAGGACGGCAAAAACCTTACAGAGTATCTTGCTGATGTTGACGGTGACTTTACCGGTGAGACAAACGTTATTCACGACGGATATTTCGATGAGTCAAACGCTAAGGACTTCCGTTCCGCTCCTTACTTTGATATGATTATCGACGGTATCACAAACCTTAACGAAAAGATGTAATAATCTTTCTTTAAAATTTTCTGCACAAGGGGAAATTATTCCCCTTGTGTGTTTTGATTTATAATAAAAGGAGGGTATTTGTGAACGCGCTCGAAATCAGGAATGTTACAAAAAGATTCAGTAAAATAGTTGCAAATAAAAACATAAATCTTACTGTTAAAAAAGGCGAAATTTTAGCAATACTCGGAGAAAACGGCTCGGGTAAGACTACACTTATGAATATGATTGCCGGAATTTACCATCCGGACGAGGGTGAAATTTTCGTTGACGGCAAGCAGGTGCTTATAAATTCGCCTAAGGATGCTTTCGATTTAAAAATCGGAATGATTCATCAGCATTTTAAGCTTGTAGACGTTTTTGACGCTACGGAAAACATAGTTCTCGGAATAGAGGACAAAAAGCGCTTCAATTTAAAGGAAGCCGCTAAACGCGTCGCCGATATTTCCGAAAAATACGGATTTGATATCGACCCAAAGAAAAAGATTTATCAGATGTCTGTTTCCGAAAAACAGACCGTTGAAATTATAAAGGTGCTTTATCGCGGCGCCGATATTTTGATTTTGGATGAACCGACCGCGGTGCTTACTCCTCAGGAGACCGAAAAGCTTTTTGCGATTTTAAAGAGAATGAAGAACGACGGAAAGTCGATCATCATTATAACCCATAAAATGCACGAGGTGCTTTCCGTTTCCGACAGAGTTGCAATTCTTCGCCGCGGCGAATATATAGATACCGTTAATACCGCCGAAACAAACGAATCCGAGCTTACCGAAATGATGGTAGGCAAAAAGGTTTCTCTTAATATCGACAGAACAGAACCCGAAAATGCGGTTGAAAGACTTAAAATCAAGGGTCTTGACCTTTATGATGAAAACGGTGTAAAGGTGCTTGACGATATTACATTTACCGCCAACAGCGGCGAAATACTCGGAATTGCGGGAATTGCGGGAAGCGGTCAAAGAGAGCTCTTAGAAGCGATTGCCGGTCTTCAGCATATCTCGGGCGGAGAAATAACCTATAATAATCCTAAAACAGGCGAGGAAGAAAATTTAAGAGATAAAACTCCTATGCAGATAAGAGAACTCGGCGTAAGGCTTTCCTTCGTTCCTGAGGACAGGCTCGGTATGGGACTTGTCGGGAATATGGATATTGTCGATAATATGATGCTCAGAAGCTACAGAAAAGGCAAATCAATGTTCTTAAACCGTCAGTCTCCGAAAAAGCTCGCAGAGGATATTATCAAGGACTTAGAGGTTGTAACGCCCAGCGCTAACACCCCTGTAAGAAGACTTTCAGGCGGTAATGTTCAGAAGGTACTCGTAGGCCGTGAAATTGCTGCGTCTCCTACGGTTTTGATGGCGGCATACCCTGTAAGAGGTCTTGATATAAATTCCTCTTATATGATTTATAATCTTTTAAATCAGCAGAAGAAAAACGGCGTTGCCGTTATCTTTGTCGGCGAGGACCTCGATGTTTTGGTCGAGCTTTGCGACAGAATTATAGTCGTCAATTCGGGAAGAATAACCGGCATTGTTGACGGCAGGGAAGCCACCAAGGAAGAATTGGGACTTTTAATGACTAAATCGGGAGGTAAAAAATGATGAAAACCGAAAAGAAAAAGCATGAACCTCTCGCTTATATTTCAAAAAGGGATAATGTTCCGCTAAGCTCCCGTATTCTTGTCCGCGTTGTCGCAATTCTTATTGCGCTTGTGGTTTGCGGAATTGTAACAAAGGTGTTAACCGGCGATAATCCCATTTCAATTTTCAAAACAATTTTCCACGGCGCTTTCGGCAAGGGCAGAATGCTTGTAACGATTCACGATATCGCAATCCTGCTTTGCATTTCCCTTGCGGTAACTCCGGCTTTCAGAATGAAATTCTGGAATACAGGCGCCGAGGGACAGGTCCTTATCGGCTGTCTTTCAACCGCCGTTTGTATGTTCTATCTCGGCGGAAAGGTTCCGAACTGGGCGCTGATTATAATTATGACGGTATGCGCGGTATTTTCGGGAATGCTTTGGGGCGTAATCCCCGCGATATTCAAGGCAGAGTGGAAAACAAATGAAACGCTGTTCACACTTATGATGAACTATGTAGCAATTCAGCTTGTTGAGTACTTCCTTAAAATCGCTGATAAGAGCGGCTCAAATGTTGTAGGACCCGACCTTTTAAGTCACGGCTGGCTGCCGAATCTTTTCGGTGTTAAGTATCTGCTTAATATCGTAATCGTAGCTATTATCACGGTCTTAATGTATATTTACCTTAAATACAGCAAGCACGGATATGAGATTTCGGTTGTCGGCGAAAGCGAAAACACCGCAAGATACATAGGAATAAATGTTAAAAAGGTTATTATCCGCACAATGCTCGTTTCGGGCGCTATATGCGGAATTGCCGGACTTCTTCTCGTAGGCGGTTCTTCGCATTCCATAGATTCAAACCTTGTCGACGGCAGAGGATTTACCGCAATTATGGTTTCATGGCTCGGTAAATTCAATCCTTTCACAATGATTCTTACAACCCTTCTTTTGGTGTTCTTAGGGCGCGGAGCCGATGAGGTTACTTCAAACTTCGGCTTAAACGGCGACTTTTCCGATATCCTTACCGGAATTATCCTCTTCTTCATAATCGGCTGCGAATTCTTTATCAATTATAAAATCAATTTCAGCCACCGTAAAAAGGAGGAAAACTGATGATAGTAACTATAATCAATTTTATTCAGCGCGCTATTTTGCAGGGGACTCCTTTGCTCTACGGTTCAACAGGTGAAATACTTACCGAAAAGTCCGGTAACTTAAACCTCGGAATTCCCGGAATTATGTATATCGGCGCTATTTCGGGTGTTGTCGGCGGATTTTTGTATCAGAGCAATTCAGAAGAGGTTGTTCCGTTCCTCGCGGTGCTTATTCCTCTGCTTTGCTGCCTTGCAGGCTCGCTTCTTGTTTCGCTCCTTTATTGCTTCCTGACCGTAACTTTAAGAGCAAATCAAAATGTAACGGGTCTTGCGATAACAACCTTCGGTATCGGCTGCGGAAACTTTTTCGGCGGCTCGCTTATAAAGATTATCAAAAGCGATGTTCCTTATCTTTCGCTTGTCGAAATCGCAAGAGCGTTTAAAACCACACTTCCTTTCGCTGAGGATATGGGCGATGTGGGCAAGCTCTTCTTCTCATACGGATTTATGGTCTATCTTGCCGTAATTCTCGCGGTTATCGTCGCAGTGTTCCTTAAAAAGACAAGACACGGACTGAACCTGCGCGCAGTGGGCGAAAATCCTGCCACTGCCGACGCCGCAGGTATAAATGTTACAAAATATAAGTATTTTGCGACTACCCTCGGCGGAATGATTGCGGGTCTCGGCGGTTTGTTCTATGTAATGGATTATTCAAACGGAATTTGGTCTAATAACGGTTTTGGAGACCGCGGCTGGCTTTCTATCGCGATAGTAATTTTCGCCACTTGGAAGCCCTCGCTCGCAATTGTCGGCTCTTATCTGTTCGGAGCGCTTTATATTCTTTTCAACTATATAAATGTTCCTATGCAGATGATTCCGATTATCCAGATGCTTCCTTATGTTGTAACAATTATAGTTCTTATAGTTGTAAGTATCCGTAAGAAGCGCGAAAATCAGCCTCCGCAGGCTCTCGGTCTCTCTTATTTCAGAGAAGACAGGTAAAATATTATAAAAATCTCTCCGAGAGTGTCGACAAAGTCGACACTCTCAAGGCCTAGAATGCCGTTCGCTCGAAAATCATAGATTTTCGGACTGCACTCTATCCCCGTGAGTACCCCACCCCAGTGTTCTTGAAAAACCGCTTGATTTAGCGGTTTTTCGCTTATAAGGTGTTTTTTCGCCGCGCATGTCGCCGAAAAAACAAAATGCGGCGTAAACGCCGCGACACAACCTGATTTATAGTTTGTCTACAATCTGAATCTCTCCTTTGCTTTTTTTAAAAAGGAGAGATTTATTTTTAATGTAAAAAAATAATATTTTTTTGTTTACAAAGGTCAAAAAAAGTGTTAATATATATTAGTATGATACTGCTTTGCGGTATTAACGGATATAAATCTTATTTAATTCTTAACAGGAGGAATTTTCCATGGCAAGAAAGTTCAAAACTATGGACGGAAATAACGCCGCGGCTCATGTTGCCTATGCGTTTACCGAAGTGGCCGGTATCTATCCGATTACACCGTCCAGTCCGATGGCTGATTATGTTGACCAGTGGTCCGCTCAGGGACTTAAAAACATATTCGGCACAAAAGTCAATGTTGTAGAAATGCAGTCCGAAGCAGGCGCAGCAGGTACTGTTCACGGCTCGCTCGCGGCAGGTGCGCTTACTACCACCTTCACCGCTTCTCAGGGTCTTTTGCTTATGATCCCGAATATGTATAAGATAGCAGGCGAATTGCTTCCTTGCGTATTCCATGTTTCGGCTCGCTGTGTAGCAAGCCATGCGCTTAACATTTTCGGCGACCATTCCGATGTTTATGCTTGCCGTCAGACAGGCTTTGCAATGCTCGCTGAGACAAATCCGCAGGAGGTTATGGATCTTGCTGCTGTTGCACATCTTGCTGCAATTAAGAGCAGAGTTCCTTTTATCAACTTCTTTGACGGTTTCCGTACCTCTCACGAAATTCAGAAAATTCAGGTATGGGATTATGAGGATCTTAAGGAAATGTGCGATATGGACGCAGTAAAAGCATTCCGTAAGCGCGCTCTCAATCCTGAGCATCCCGTTATGCGCGGTTCTCATGAAAACGACGATATCTTCTTCCAGAACAGAGAAGCATGTAATAAGTATTATGATGCTGTTCCCGCTATCGTTGAAGATTATATGGATAAGGTAAATGCTAAGCTCGGCACCGATTATAAGCTCTTTAACTATTACGGTGCGGCTGACGCAGAGCGCGTAATTATAGCTATGGGCTCTGTTTGCGATGTTGCGGAAGAGGTTATTGATTATCTTACAGCTAAGGGTGAAAAGGTAGGTCTTGTAAAGGTTCGCCTTTACCGTCCTTTCTCTGCCGAAAAGCTCGTTGAGGCTATTCCGCAGACAGTTAAGAAAATAGCTGTTTTAGACCGTACAAAAGAACCCGGCGCTCTCGGCGAGCCGCTTTATATGGATGTTGTCGGCGCTCTTGCCGCTACAGGCAGAAAGGTTGACACCGTTATCGGCGGACGTTACGGCTTAGGCTCTAAGGATACTCCGCCCGCAAGCATTTTTGCGGTTTATAAAGAGCTTTCTAAGGACGCTCCTAAGCACCAGTTTACAATCGGCATTGTCGATGATGTTACTAACCTTTCTCTTGAAGAAGAGGAAGCTCCGAACACCGCGGCTGAGAGTACGATTGAATGTAAGTTCTGGGGTCTCGGCGGCGACGGAACCGTAGGCGCTAATAAGGACTCTATCAAGATTATCGGCGACCATACCGATAAGTATGTTCAGGCTTACTTCCAGTATGACTCGAAAAAGACCGGCGGTATCACCGTATCTCACCTGCGCTTCGGCGATAAGCCCATTAAGAGCCCTTATTACATAAATAAGGCTGACTTCGTTGCATGTCATAACCCCTCTTATGTTATTAAGGGATATAAGATGGTTAACGATGTTAAACCCGGCGGTGTGTTCCTTATCAACTGCCAATGGACCGCAGAAGAGCTTGATAAGCACATGCCCGCTGAAGCTAAGAGATATATCGCTAAGAATAATATTAAGCTTTATACCGTTAATGCTATTGATA
>ERZ808242.1727-NODE-1727-length-11140-cov-8.235363_pt1 | contig 11140 bp, 22 predicted proteins | sample MGYA00521244_ERZ808242 | MGnify/ENA primary metagenome ERZ808242 (study PRJEB31516, sample SAMN03275573) | gut metagenome | biome: mammalia-associated habitat; material: feces | host: Papio cynocephalus | place: Kenya | collected 2012-07-27 ... | reverse complement strand
GAGTAGTCCGCTAAGTAGCTGACTTTGGAAATAACGAGAGGGAGGGGGTAGCCTTCCCTCTATAAACATTTAAAAATATGAACGACAAAGAGAAAGAACTATGGCGAGTGATAGACAACGTAGTGAAGTGTTGCGCTATGGAGATGCCCGATGGAAGTCTGAGCATCACGAGGGAGGACGTTCTAGGCAAGTCCAGAGCCGAGAACCTCGTGATGACCCGATGTATGGTCGTGGAACAGATGACACACGCAGGATTCAGCATCACGACCGTTGCGACCGTTCTAAACAGAAGCGTACCAGCGGTGCGACACCTGCGCAAGATGGCTTACGATTATATCAGCACGTCAAGGGCTTATCGACTTGCCACGGCACAAGCGACCTTGCTAAACAAGGACGTGGAGCCGATTTGTGTTTAATCGGAAAATAACAAGTAAACAAAAGAAATCGTTCTTTGAAATAATTCGATAACAAGCCAGCCGATAACTTTTTGCCGATGCCAGCAAAATGATATATCTTTGCACCAAGTTCCGATATTGGAGCGAGATATTTATCATTTAACTTACAAAATTATGGCAGACACAATCGAGAAAGTTTATTGCACTGGGGACGGTGGCAATGACAACCTAGCGGCAGCCATGCTTGCTAGAGGCAGAGACAACGACCCAGCGACCATGCTGGCAGCGATGAACGGAGGCATGGGCGGTGGTTGGAACAACCCATTCGCTTACATGATGATGTTAGGCATGTTCCGCTTTATGTACGGCGACGGATGGAATGGTGGGCAGAACGGAAACGTTCAGAGAGCCGAAATCCAGTCTCAGATAGACAGCCTGCGCAACCAGATGAGCGACAACCACAACAGCGACTTATTGATGGGAGCCATCCAAGGCAACAATCAAGACTTGAAGACGCTGGCGGCTAATCTCAACTGCGATTTCAACGCATTACAGGCAGGTGTATGCAACGTACAAGCAGCCATTCAGCAGGTGAGCGGACAAGTCGGCTTCAGTGCCGAACGAGTAATCAACGCAGCGAACCTCGGCAACCTCAACATCATCCAGCAGTTGAAGGACTGTTGCTGCACAACGCAACAGAACATCACTCGCATGGGCTACGAGAACCAGCTGGGGCAAAAGGACATCGAGAACTCAATGCAGCGAGGCTTCGAGTTCAACAACCGCAGCGTAGAGCGAGGCTTCTCGGCACTCGGTTTCCAGTTGCAGCAGGACAAATGCGACATTATCCGCTCCAACCAAGACAACACACACAGCGGATAGTCGACGTTCTCAACCAGCACTGGCAGCAGGATTTGCAGCAACGCTACAACGACGCACGCCTGGAACTCTCACAGCAGAGACAGAACGCAGCACTCATCGCAGCGTTGAAGACCACCACGACCACCACGGCAACAGCCTAGGATGGTTGGAACGGAAACAGACAAAGGGGCAACTCGCCGTGCTATCGGTGAGACCCCTATTTTTGCATTATCGAATTATTAACTAAAAGAGCGCATCATGGAATTTAAAAACATACAGAGAAATCACCCAGTCTATGTACTGGATAAGCAGCAGGTGGAAGTGAGGGAAGGCAAGGTAACTGACAATCAACCGCACATCAACACTGGCATCGCAACCATATCGGGGAGCGGACAGCCCATGCGAGACGTAACAATCGACGTGGACGGAAAGCAGACCATCTACACCATCCCCGAGCACCTATCGGTAGCCCTTGCCGGCGACCTTGTTTTGGCGACCGAGAAATCAGACCTTATCCCCGAAGTGGGGAAAATGGTTAATGAAGCCGACGAAATCATCAAGGCATACGAGCCAAGCAAGGAGCGGAAAGCCAAGGGCGAGGAACTACTTGCCACCCTTAACCCAGCCATCAAGGAGAAGCAGGAAACAGAAAAGCGTTTCAAGGCGCTGGAGGGCGATATTAGCGGCATTCGCGGTATGGTTAAGCAATTACTCGACAAGTTAGGATAGGAGGGCGCACAATGAAGAAAATCATCGTTATGCGCCATTCTTGCGATAGCGAGGAAGAGCGACACCAGCACCAAGGGAACGAAATCATTCACGGCTTGCCATACGAGACGGCGGCAAGGGCGTTGATGGGAGCCAGTGGATATTCGGCATACGTCGCCAAGCATGGCTACCATTTCACGAAGCAGCTTGCAGTCTGGGCGAGCGAACAGATGAGGAACGTGGACGGAACGAGCCACCGATGGACGGTTGAGCAAATACGTTTGGCGACCAACAACGAGATAATACCGAAGGGAACGACTATCGGGGACATTCTCTATTTGGCTAACATGGCTTATTCTGATTTCTACCCAAAGGTAATCAAGACCGAAAGCGACTGCATACAATACGCAATAGCCGTAGCCAGCGACCCCGATGGTTACGAGGGCATGGCATTCTGCAGGTGGACGGCAGACCTTATCGGCAAGGGAGCGACCATCGACTGGGAGAAGCTAGAGTAATTTAATCAAAAACAAAAAAAACGATATGACAGAAATCATCCAAACTTTCATGGTGGAGCACCTTTATCGGTTCGCCTTCATCGTAACACTTTGCATGGGCTTGATGCTCATTGCCATGGTCGTAGATTTGGTTTTCGGAGTTCGAAAAGCCAAGATTAATGGAGAAGCTACAACCAGCACGGGGCTGAAGAAGACCTGCGACAAGGCAAGGAAATATTTCTCGCCCTACATGGCAACCGTCTGTATCGACACCATCGCAGCATGCGCAGATTGCCCGATACCCATTTTCTCAATGCTGTGGGCAGCTTATTGCATCTTTTGCGAGTTCATCAGCATAAGAGAAAAGGCGTGGCAGAAGGCAGAGATACGGAAGCAAGAGCGAACGATGAAGGTAATCCTAGAAAACAAAGACGACATCGCCAAGACATTACTCCAGCTACTCAACCAACAACAAGACCAAGAAGGAGGGCAGAAAGATGAAAGTAAGTAGAATTCAGTTGGCGGCAATCATGCCCAACGCAGGTTGCCGCATCGACACCTATCTACCCATCATCAACGGATGGAGCGAGCATTTCCGCATCAATACCCCACTTCGTATGGCACACTATCTAGCGCAGATTGCCCACGAGAGCGGAGAACTCCGATACACCAAGGAGCTAGCAAGCGGCAGGGCATACGAGGGCAGGAAAGACCTCGGCAACACCCAGCAGGGCGATGGCGTGAAATACAAGGGGCGTGGGCTGATTCAGATAACTGGCAGGGCTAATTACGAGAAGTACGCAAAATATTGTGGCTATGATGTAGTGAAGAAGCCAGAGCTTCTTGCACAGCCCTTCGGATCCACACGCTCATCCATGTGGGTATTTGATACCTTTGGGTGCAATGAATTAGCAGACGAGGATAATCTGAGAGCAATCAGAAAGAAAATTAACGGTGGTTACAATGGTCTAGACAAATGCGAGGAGTATTTGAAGAGAGCCAAGCAGGCACTGGAAATTTAACAGTGTTTGCACAATAAACACGACCATTTAGCGTTTATATAGCATGAAGACAACAAGAAAAGGCGAAATTTTGCGTTCTGCGGCTTTATTTCTCGCGGTGCTTGTAATTACCCCACTTTTGGTTTTGAGCTGTTCCTGCGCAAAAACAGCCCAAAATAACACGATTTTCCGTGATAGCTCACAGGTGAGCCGCAGGACGGACAGCATTAACAAGCGCACATGCCACTGGCAGGACACCCAGCGGCACGATAGTATCTACAAGCAGGACAGCGTTGTCGTATACATCAAGGGCGACACCATCATCAAGGAGCGGTGGCACCTGCTAACGACCACCAAGTGGAAGACAACGACCAAGACGGACACCATCGTTGGAGATACATACGTTTGCATGACCGATACCATCAAGGTCAAGTATTACGTGAACCGATACAAGACCAAGCAGGTGGAGAAGCCGATGAGCACATGGAAGAGAGCAAGATTATTCGTTGGCGACTGCGTATTGCTTTTCCTAGCACTCGTTGCCGTGAACTGGCTAAGGCTGCGCATCCAGAGAAAAGACGTTCAATAGGTTCAATCATAAGCAAGTGTTAGAACTTCAATTCATTTTTTATCATGTTTAATTAGTGTGTGAGGCAAGGAGCGCAAGCGAGCGTTTCCCCTGCCTTTTTTGTTCGGAAGGACTTTTATCAATCATTGAGAGAAGAGGGTAGGGAGATAAGAGTTAGAGATAACGCATGCACGCACACAGCTTGCGCACGACAGAGGCGCACCTGCGCTTGTATGCGTTATTATTATATACAAGTGTGGACAACTAAGGCAACCGATTGAGTATCATTCACTTATGAACGACCGAAACGACCACAAGAACGACCGAAAATGACCGAAAATTGCCATGTTTTCATAGTAAACACACAAAATTTGTTAAAATATTAATATCTTTTGCTGAAACTTTTGGTGGAACGGAAAAATATTAATATCTTTGCAGTGTGTTTGGAAGACAAGCACAAGTAAACATTCAGTAACATTTAAAAACATTCAGAAATTATGAAAAAGTCAACAGTTAAGGAAAACGTTTTAGAGTTCACAACCAAGTTTATTAACTCTAACTTTCGCATCAAGGTCTTCGGACATGACGAGAACGGAAAGAAAATAAACACCCTCGTAGGAGTGAGCGGTATCTTGAAGCTCATCGGAGCGGAACTTTTCAACAAGTTCATCAAGAGAGCATTGAAGGCAGGTTTGGACGCTTGCCGCTGCGCATTGAGAAGAGGTTTGGTAGTAACGCTTTATGCTAAGTAATCAATGGAGGACGGTATAATGGGAAAGACATATTACATATCAGAGGTTGAGTACAACGAGGAAATACACGACTATTGCCTGATTGGTGAGCCAATGCCAACAACCTGTAAAACATTGAGAAATGCGGTTCTGATTGCAGAGGCGATGGGGGCAAAAAAAGAGTTCTCTTTCAATGACAATGGAGAAAGAAAGGTTATATTGAGCCATCACTACGAATTCTCCGATGGAACGACAGAGGACACAACCGAAATGGTATATAAACTAGTATATTAACCAGCTGGGGAGCAATCCCCAGCACTAAACATCAAGATATGACACAGTACATTTTGAACGGCAAAAGTTCCACTGGAACAGTCGATAGCCACATAGAGGATTACAGAACCAAGGAGAAGATGGAGCAGGAGTTTGCACGCATCAAGGAAGTTTTCAGAAATAATCCGTTTATGGAGGTTTTCGATGAGCAGGAAAGAAGCTTCAAGGCAAAGTGCGGAAACGTAATATTTGAGTATTACATAACAGAAAGAGAGGTGGGCGTATGAAGAAGTTTATCTTTGAAGCCAAGGATATGAACGGACAGACATTCTTCCTTGGTGGATTCGAGACGAAGCAGGAAGCAGTCGAGGCTCTAAACCAAAACCGCAGATGGCTGGCAACTAGCGAAATGGTCAAGGTGACAGACCAAGGGGAAAACAAGTTCAGAGCCGACAACACCAAGTATGGCGATTGGGCGGAGTATTATATCAAGGAGAAATAGATATGGAGACATCGGTATTTTATCTAAACGAAAGATGGAGTGCTTGCGATTGCAGTGACAATCCACGTTATGCAGAATACCCAACCTTGCAGCAAGCAAGGGAGGCTTTGGCAAAGGTCAAGAAATCATTGACCGATGGTTTCCTTGCTGGAGAACTTATCGAGGAAACCCAAAACTCGGTCAAGGTAATGATGACCGTCAACTGGGTGGAGCACTACATAACAGCAGAGTAAAATCAATTCAGCCCTAGCGCATCACGGTTAAGCGCAAGAGAAATGGACAAGAAGATTAAGAGAACGAAGAAGGGAGCAGGGGCAACGGTTACATTGGTAGGCATTCAGGTGGATAACGACCTTTTGCCCTGCTTGAAGGCACTCCCGAACAAGTCACGTTTCATTAACGACTTGTTGAGACGGAAATTTTTCGGCAAATGATTTGGTGGTTTCAAGGAAAAATCGTACCTTTGTACCACTGAATGTTTAAACGGAAACGTTTGAGCCTCGATGGTATTCGACTTTTTCGACCATCGGGGCTTTTTTGTTGTCTTTTTGCAAATAAATATTAAAATAACAATAAAATGAGAAGAAAATCGTTTAAACTTTTGGTGGAACGGAAAAATATTAATATCTTTGCAGTGTGTTTGGAAGACAAGCACAAGTAAACATTCAGTAACTAAGCCCTAGGCATCACGGTCAAGCCAAAGAAAATGAAAAAGTACAGAGTTTACATGGATAAGAACATCGAGTTTGTCAAGGTTGCAGAATTTGACACCTTACCAGAGGCGAAAAACTATTGCAAGGAGAACACGATGGGGCTAGATGAAGTTGGCGACTATGACAACTGCACCGATGGGAATGGCAGAAATTTTCACTATGAGGTATTCGACGGTGAACCTTATATCTTAGATGAAGATGGCGAGCTTGTAAAGAAAAGAGAAAGCCTATACGAGACGGAACAATACTATTTCGCATAAAGACGCAACAAGGGGACTGACGAAAGCCAGTCCCTTTTTTTGTTCCACAAGTAGCCCGACCACCTGCATTCCACCTATGCTTTGCGCTCTTTCTTTCGATTTACCCCGAAATTTGCGTTCTAAGCTGTTTGTGTAGTAAGCACGTAAAACTATGCCGCAATACAATTTGAGGTGTTTCTGCGCAAAATCAGCAAAAAATAAGGGCTATTTCTTGCCGTAGAGCACGTAATCAATAACTCTGCGGTTTGCAGCGTCAACTCGGGCAAGGTCTGCGTTGATGTAGGTATCAGTGACTCGAACCCCGAACGAGTGACCAAGCGCAAGCGATACAACGTCCTTAGATATTCCGAGATTGAAGGCGATGGATGCCCACGAGTATCGGGCGTAGTAAGACGTGAGACCATCACGGACGGAGTGAAGAGCAATATTCATCGAGTAGACGAACGAGCCATACGACTTGAACTCCTCGCAGAATGAAAGCAGCTTATCTTTGCCCTTGTACTTTTCCAGCAGGGCGACCGCTTCGGGCTGGAGCAACACAGAGTATTTCTTGCCAGTTTTCAGTCGGGTGTAGACCAAGCGACCGTCCACGACATTCTCGGGCGTTAGGTTGAACATATCGTGCGAGTTGATACCAAGCAGCAGGAAAGACAGCAGGAACGCATCGACGAACCTTTGGCGTTTGGCAGACAAGCCAGCGGTAGAAATCACGGAACGGAACTCGCCCACCTTCAAGTCACGATAGGGAGTTTCATTCATCGAGACCTTAAAGCGACGGAACGGATATTTCTCCGTATACTCATTATCGATTGCGTAGTTGAAGACCGCACGCAGGCAGCGGAACTTAGCCACGATGGAGTTATGGGAGATACCTGCATCCGTCAAGAAACCCTTGAACCTTTCCAGCCAGTCAAGGTTGACATCGTCGAGGGCTAGAGCGTCGGCACCATCGCAGAAAGCCTCTATGCTATGCCACGTCGACGTATAGGATATTCGGGTGTTCGGGCGCATATCCCTGGCGATATATTTGCCGAAGACAGAACGCAGGGTGACGGGCGCATCCTTATCTGGGCAAGCCTCACGCAGTATTGCGTCCCTTAGCTGCCTTGCAGTTATATCCCCACGGTAATCATCACGACACTGCACACGCATGAGCATGCGATTGTAAAACGTGAGCCTATCCAGCAGGAACTCGTTAACGAAATCTTTATCGGGGCGTTTCTTCACTTTGCACAAGCGTTTGTCCCACTCGTCGGGCTTGCAGTATTGGTTGAGCGAGATGAAAGCCGTCCCGCCATGGTGATTGACAGCCAGCCGAATGTTCGACGTACCGTCGGCACGCTTTATTCTAGTATCGAGATATAGACGAAGTGTTGCCATTTCCTTATTCAGTTACTATGCAGTTTTTCCGAAGCGCAAGGGAGCTGCATGGTGCAGCGTGGTGCAACCTTTCCGAGAAGCGCACCAGCAGCAAGCACCAGCAGCCACCGAAAACACTGGGAAAATCTGCTAAAATTAGCCAATTTGCATGCAAAAATCTAGACCTTTTGCAAGTGCACTGAAAACTAACTATTTACAGAGGGCTTTCTTTCTCGTGCAGTTTTTATTCAGATTTTTCACGATTTCCGCTGTGAAGCCAGCCGAATAGAACTCGCCCGAGCCAAGCAGCAGCCAGTATGGGCTAACGTGGTAATCACGGACTAGGAACTGGAGCCACGACGAACGAAAGCTAGCTACATGTTCCGACGGGGCATCACGCAGCGTTATTGCGTTCCAGCGGTTGAAGCCATACCTATCGGTTAAGGTTTTCAAGCCACCGATGCAGCCATCAGCCCGAAGCCTTTCAAGGGCGAGGAAGAACCGATTTACAATATCGACATCAACGGACATCAGATTTTTCTTTTCCATATTTCTTGTTTATCTTTTCGTAGGCACGACCAAAGACAGCGTCTAGCCGTGCCCGATGATTAATCAACCTTTTCTGCCACACCTGCAAGACAGCCAGCGATGGGCGAGCGACCGCCAAGCCTTCCAGTTCCGCAGGGGTGAGCACTGGGATATATTTCTCGTAGGCGAGCAGGTTATTTAAAGTAGCCATCATCGCCAAGTTGTTTCTTTTGTTTGGGCTCGCTTCTCTTCGTATGTAAGCCATCCATTTTCTCATCGTAAGAAGAGACTTTCTTCTGCATCAGATAATGAACCACTGAAACCTTTGCAATTCCACTATCATGTAGAACAGAAAAAGCGGAAACCACAGACCAGCCCAGCCGCTCAAAATAAGAAAGCGCATCGACCGAGGATTTGAACTTTGTCTTTTTGCCGTTCTCATCCAACAATTCATCAGCACCATCGTTTCCAAAATCAACGGATATTGTTGCCTTTCCGACACCCACACCGAACTGCATTATCTCACAGTAGACCGTATGTTGTGCACGCACGCCCACGCACATGATCGCAAGCGCAAATATCATTATTATCTTTTTCATTGTGTTACGATTGATACGAATAAACAACAGATAAATATTGCGAAGCCAGTGTATAAATATATCTTAGCTATCTTTTCATTTATTCCCATTTGGTAATCATCAGCAGGAACTTTGATTTTGCGTCTAGACATTTGGTGTCCGTCGTATCTTTCTCCACCACGATAGCGACCATCAGCCACGTAGACTGCCCTTGATTCATATTGCCAGGCACTGACAAGATGTTTGTTCTTCAGCTTTCTGCAGCCCACCACCATCAAGATGATGGCACCGATGAAATTGAAGAGGAAACCGACCACGCACCACGCGATAGCCTTTCCAGTGGAGGGAGCTATTATCTCCATACCCTCGTCCTCGACCTTTCCGACACTGGAGATACGACCAGCACCCGAGACGTTGCGGTGTGGGATTGAGTGAGCGTCCCCGTAGATTTGGTTGCTTACGACACGACCGCCATCCCTTCCAACTTGATTGACAGCCGAACGAACGAAACCTTTTGCCAAGCCTTTTATGAAACTACCCATATTGCCTAACTGTTTAAATGATTAATATTTCTATTATAAAACTCATTCCACGCTTTCTTTCTGACGAAGACGAAGAAGAGGAACAGACCGAGGGCGACCATCAGCAGGTGGAGGGGCGAACGAAGAACCCCGAACCCAAAGGAACGCTGGAAGTCGATGCAGAAGGAAATCAGAACCCCGTAGGTAATGAAAGCCCGATGCACCCAGCAGAACCCATACGCAAGCGAGATGGCTATCCAAGCCACGAACCCGAACAGAGAGCAATCGAACACCCACTCCGTGAGCTTTGCCTTGTACCCAAGAGAGAGCAGCGTGCAGTGCAGCAGCATAACCATGGCACCAACTGGAGGGATAACCCCGACAATCAAACGACTGGCTTTCCACAGCCAGCTTTTCCCCAAAGCAGACAGAAGAACTTTCTCCTTCCGCTCGATGTAATCTTCATCTTTCATAAGTCACTTAGAATTGAGTTATTTATATTTGATAGATATTTTATTTAGCAGCCACGATTGCCATCAGGTTCTCGACTTGCTTTTGCAGGAACTCATTTTGTTCACGCAGCAACTTGTTTTCCGCTTGCAAGGCAGCGTCGCCACCGATGGATTGGGAAACGTTCGGGCTATGAGAACCATTCACGTTAGATGCGATAACCGCACTTTCCATTTCAGCTGGGAGTGCTGGGGCGCACTTATCAATTATTTCTTTTATCTTTTGGATGAAATCAATCTTTATGTTTTTGCGTCCAAGGCGAGCCTGCACGTTTTGAGGTGTTGTCCCCATTTCCCTTGCTACGTCGCTCATTGTCAAGCCCGAACGCTTAATATATTGCTTTAATTCTTCTCCACTCATAATTGTAAATCAATTAAAAACTATTTAAAAACATATTAAAAACAACTGCAAAACAATTGTTTTTCAATTTTCTTTTTGTATTTTTGCAACCGAATTACAAAACGGGTTATAAAACTCTTTGGCAAAGATAAACAAAATAATCTAAAATACAAAGAAAATGGGAGAAAATTTCAACTATGATTTTCGAACCCCGTTGCAAAAGCAGCAGGACGAAAGAAGAAAGAACATCATTGCGATGTTTGCCGATTTCCGAGCCAAGGCACCTGCCGAGACCACGGACAACCGCATCATGATGGCAGTATCAACGCAGGTTGGTTGCACGCAGCAGAACGTGAGGGCTTGCCTCGTCAAGGCAGGTATCATCGTGCCGAAGAGACGCAAGGCGACAAGAAAATAGAACATGTTGAACCGTTTAAACATTTGAAATTATGAGAAGATTTCTATCTGACGAGAATTTGGTTATCGTGGCATTTGCCATCATGTTGGTTTCACTTGTGATAATGAAAGGGTAAGGCTATGGTAAATCTAGAACCAAAGGTAGCAGACGAAGGACGCTACACCGTGACAGAGACCTGCAAGGCACTGGGCATCCACCGAAACACATTGAGACGATGGACGCTGGCAGGAAAGATTCAGTGCAAGTTCAGGCGCATCGACCACTGCAAGGTTTTCGAGGGAAAGGAGATTAAGAAAGTTTGGAGGGTTGCACTATGAGCAAGTTATCAATCAATATGCGCCGCTTGATCGTGAAGTGGACGGATATTCGCTGGCTGAT
>ERZ808242.1717-NODE-1717-length-11212-cov-4.742045_pt1 | contig 11212 bp, 7 predicted proteins | sample MGYA00521244_ERZ808242 | MGnify/ENA primary metagenome ERZ808242 (study PRJEB31516, sample SAMN03275573) | gut metagenome | biome: mammalia-associated habitat; material: feces | host: Papio cynocephalus | place: Kenya | collected 2012-07-27 ... | reverse complement strand
GGTTAGCTAAACATCACCGGTTAGCTAAACATCACCGGTTAGCTAAACATCACCGGTTAGCTAAACATCACCGATGATGTTTTGTGGCGTAAACATCATTAGGGCCCTCGATGATGTTTTACAAAATAAAAAATCATCAGTGTGGCCTATTATTTTAAAAAGATAAAACTATGTTCCATAGTTTTATCTTTTTGAGACGAATTTCTTATTTTTTTATTAAATAAGATGTTATTCGTCTCCTTTGGAGAAGTCTCATCGATCATGATCAATTCTTGATTATGATTGATTGCTGTTTTCCTCCTTTTTCCCGCAAAATCCTTTTCCTCTTTTTCTCGAGGAAAAATCTCTCACCACTTACAAAAACTTTTGCCCAGGTGAAGAGACTTTCTGCTCAATTGCTCTTCACTGCAAAAAGTGTGTAAGTTCGGTTCTTCTCGAACCGATGGTGAAGTCTCCGGGCAATTTTCCATTGAAATCTCTGACCGAGACCTTACAGGCCTTTGGCCAGAGAAATCTCTGGCCAAAGGGCCTGTGTTTTCGGCTTTGATCAGAGAAAATTTTCTCTGGAAATTTCGTTTTTGTTTCGGAAATTTCCCATCTATCTCTGACAAAAGGCCTTCACCTAAGGCCTTTGTCTGACCAAAGGCCTTACGTGAAGGCCTTGGGTCGGAGATAGTGGCATTCATTCTGGCACAAAAGTGCAGCTTTCGTTTTTTATGATGCAGAATTAATTCTGACACAAAAGTACAACTTTCGTTTTTTATGATGTGTAATAAACTTGACACAAAAGTGTAGCTTTCGGTTGATATGATGCAGAATTAATTCTGGCACAAAAGTGCAACTTTCGTTTTTTATGATGCAGAATGAAAACTGACAAAACCGAAAAGTTTCGGTTTTGTTAGAGATGTTCAGTGTAATCTCTGACACAAAAACGAAAGATTCGTTGTGTCAGAGACTACAACCTCCAACAAAAATCTTAAGCCTTTCGTTTTTGTGTCAGAGGATAAAACCTCCCAAAAACGAAAAGGATTCTTGTCGGAGATTTGAACTTCCGAAACAAAAAATCGGAAAACACTTCTCCAAAGACAGTTCAAAAGACAAAGTTTTTCCATGGAAGGAAATAGAAGCTTTTCTTTTGAACTGTCACTGCCGCCCCGGCGGCAGTCTTGTGAAAGGCGATCAACGAACAAAAAACTTTTAAGAAAAGACGGGATAAATCTCAGAAAATCGTTTCGACCTCCGCAATAACAGACGAGCTGCATTACTTTGGTCATTGAAACTCTTAAACTTACAATCCCCGCTTTTGTCTTCATCGTCTATGAAGGTTCAAATCCAATTTTCCTGACTTTAATTGATCCGACAGATGCATGATCGTTCGCCGATCAAAACAACACGAATCTTTGAGAATTCAAGTATTTTTTCTTCTCTAGAAACATTGAATGGAAAAGATTGAATACAGAATTACTTTTCAGACATGATTCTGGCTTGAGAGGCTTTCAGCCATTATCATAACACATGTTAGATTCCCATCACTGATTGCACAAACAAATGGATAATCCAGTGGTGTGGTTCAACAGTTCCTCTCGTACTAAGTTGAACTTCTGTCATTCTGTATCCTAAACACCGTTCGAAACGGTAGGATAAAACTAACCTGTCTCACGACGGTCTAAACCCAGCTCACGTTCCCTATTAAATGGTGAACAATCATACCTTTTTTCAATTCTGCTTGAAATGGATAGGAAGAGCCGACATCGAAGGATCAAAAAGCAACGTCGCTGTGATCGCTTGGCTGCCACAAGCCAGTTATCCCTGTGGTAACTTTTCTGACACCCCAAACCTTATTACAAAAGGTGATTATTGTCTTGCAACACTTTCGTGTTAATTCCTTCTCGGGTCAATCCCTGAAAGGAAAAGAACAATCCAACAATCGATCTTAGGGATCGTTAGGCCATCTTTTCAGAGTTATTCAATGTACTGGATTGAATAATCAAACGGACTTTTACCCTTATATTCAACATGAGGTTTCTGTCCTCATTGAGTCCATCTTTGGACACCTGCGTTATCTTTTAACAGATGTGCCGCCCCAGCCAAACTCCCCATCTACATGAAATTCTTTCACATGTCTCTCGAACGTATGTTCGATTTATGCTTTTGAGTGGCTTAAATCGTAAAACGATATTTGACACATAATGAAATGAGTAGAACAGATGCAGATGTAATGGTATTTCACGTTTGACGAATCTCCCATTTAGCCTACATCACCCGATCCGTTTTACAACATATAGACTAGAGTAAAGCTCAACAGGGTCTTCTTTCCCCGCCGTTTCAATCAAGCCCGTTCCCTTGACTGTGGTTTCACGAGAATGTAGATAGGGACAGTAGGAATCACGGTGATCCATTCATGCGCGTCACTAATTAGATGACGAGGCATTTGGCTACCTTAAGAGAGTCATAGTTACTCCCGCCGTTAACCCGAGCTTAAGCAAATTTCATTACCTTGACTTTCAGAGCACTGGGCAGAAATCACATTCTGTTTTGAATCCTTAGATTTGACAGAATGCTATGTTTTTATTAAACAGTCGGATTCCCCTAATCTTATCAAGTTCTCACGTCGGTTCATAGTTTAATCCGAAGATTAAGAACCGTTGAGAGCTACTCTTTCTTGCGAACGTACAGAGCCATGTTGCCGACTTCCCTTACCAACGTTCTTCTCTTTGACTAGAGCTTATTAAGCTTGGAGACCTGTTGCGGTTATGAGTACGATCAAATAAAATCTTTTTGGTATTTAGACTCACTTTAATTTTTATCAAGATTGAAACGCTCCATGAATCGAACATATGTCGATTCTATTACAACACAAAGCAAAACCGTTTCTCTGATTGATTCAAGCTCAACGGTCTCGAGTGAATTGTTAAAAGGAAAAGTGGGCTCCTCCATGGAGATATTCAATCCGTTTTAAAGCTCGTAATTGTTGCCAATTTATTCATTATTGAACACACAAGTGTGATCAATGATGATTTTATTTGATTAAGGACTATTAACCTTATCCCCTTTCAAAATTCCTTTTGAACAGAAAATGAAACATTTTCCATTGTCAAAATTTTCAAAAAGAATTTCATCCGTTATTTAGGATCGATTAACTCTTAACCAAGTAATGTTGTTAAGAAACCTTTCTCCACTTTAGTCCTTGTCGATTTCAGACAAATATTTGCTACTACCACCAAGATCTGCACTAGAGACTGTTCCAATCCCAATTACTTGGGATCTTTGCAACTTGCATAATTGTAGTCTCCACGCCATTTTGTTTCCTTACTCGTTCAATTTTCAATTTGTTTAATTGAACGGTTGAGTATTGGTATTTCATAGAAATTAGAATGCCATTCATTTTCAGGACTCATTCATTCGATAGGTAAGTTGTTACACACTTCTTAGCGAATGCCGACTTCCATGGCCACCGTCCTATTGTCAAGATGAATGAATGCCTTTCATGGTGTTCATTATGTTTCTTATTTGACACCTTAACTCACACGTTTGGTTCATCCCACATTGCCAATCCTGCTTACCAGACGTGGCCGACTCAAAATGTGTTTTATATCAAACAAGGAAAATCATAATTGGTGATTATCCTTTTTGTTGCCTCTTCATAGTTTGAGAAGAAGATAAGGACATAAATATCCCCATTACTTCTAATCATTAGCTTTACCAGACAATACTATTTAACATTTTGGCCTTCCTAAGGGAATATTCAGGTGGAACCAGCTACTAGATAGTTCGATAAGTCTTTCGCCCCTATACTCAAATTCTTGCAAATGATTTGCACGTCAATACTGCTAAGGTCTTCCATCGGAGTTTCCTTCGACTTCAACCAATTCAAGTATAGTTCACCATCTTTCGGGTCCTAACATGTCTACTTTATTGCTTGAAAAAAACAATTTCATTGCATCATCCCCGAGGGAATGAATCATGAATATATTTTTTTACTTTCGTTTCATGTGTATGAGTCACTCATTTCACATTCGCATCCATATTAGACTCCTTGATCCGTGTTTCAAGACGGGTGGGTTATCCATCCAGGAACAAAATCATTTCGTGCCTTACATTTTGTAAGTTTGTCCATGATCTATCAAGCTGTGATTGTTTCTTTCATGTTCAAGTTATGTCTTCAATATTGAACAATCCCATCTTGTGTTTGGAAAAGTCCTACCGAAAACATTCATGAATATATCACAACCCGTATCCCTTTCAACCCTCTCCAATTACATTTCCGTAAGACACAGCTCCATCGTTTGAAATGTCCAAACTTTGGTTAAATGCCACTGGGATTTGTAATCTTTGGGATTAATTGAATGAATAATCCGTTCCAACAATGTCATTTCAGGTCTTTTAACTCTTTTTCCAAAGTACTTTTCGTCTTTCCCTCGCGGTACTTCTTTGCTATCAGTTTTCCCATAGTATTTAGGCTTTGGTGTGTACTATCACCATTTCAATTTACACTTCCAAGTAAATCTACTCTTTTTCTTGATAAATACTACCAGACCAAGTCACCGAGATACAAGGCTTTCACTTTGTATCGCTGGACTTTCCATTCCTATTCCTCGATTGACAAAGTCTTCGATTTATCAATTCATTTTGGTTACACTTCAAGACGCATGACCCGGCCATTGAGAACCGAAGCCCTCTCCCTCCAGATCTTTGCTACGTCCTGATTCTACCAACTTGGCCTCTGTCTTGTTCACTCGCCGTTACTGGAGACATCACTGTTGTTTTCTATTCCTTCCCTTATTGATATGCTTAAGTTATGGGAGTTCTCTTACTCATTTCAAATTCAATTGTCAATGTGATACAAATTCAATGTTCGATTGACTGTACTATGCATCGCACAAACATTTCATTTGTAAGTGGTATATAAAACACAAAAATATGCACTCCGAGAAGTGATATTTTTTTCAAAATTTTATATTTTGACACGAATATTGAAATGAATATACAAACAACTAGTTGTGTTTGTACTTTCATGCATTCAAAGAATCGTCATTCTGAGCTCGTAAAAGATCCTGACGATTTTCGCAATTATATTGCGTTCTTCCTCGACTGGGAAACTGAGACATCCGTGACATTGTCTTTAAAATCTTTTCCTTTTAAAGAAATGTTTTTCAAAGTCGATTTTATTTTGTTGAAAAATGAATTTGACAAAATATTTTAATTGTTGCCGAGACAACAAACATATGTTTTAAGAGAAGATAAACTTCTTTTATGAATGATCCTTCCGCAGGTTCACCTACGGAAACCTTGTTACGACTTCTCCTTCCTCTAAACAAAGAGATTTACTATCATTTTCCCAGTGACAAGTCACCAAAATCCTGACATTTCACCTCTTTATTCAATCGGTAGGAGCGACGGGCGGTGTGTACAAAGGGCAGGGACTTATTCAGCGCAAGGTAATGACTTGCGCTTACAAGGAATTCCTTGTTCAGAACAAATAATTCCAATCATTCATCCCAGTCAAGAATTAAAAAAGACATTAGAGCTTTCCTTGGCCTTTCGGCCTAGGAAAATGTTGCCAGCAATGAATCAACGTCCCGAAAGACTCAACCCATTGCCGACAACGGGGACTCGTTAGTACTTTCATTGTAGCACGCGTGCAGCCCAAGATGTCTAAGGGCATCACAGACCTGTTATTGCTTGACGCTTCCTTCTTCTTTTTTTCAGGTATTCATATCATCTAAGGGCAAGCCCAAAGAAACCAATGAACACCCGAAAAGATTAAAGATGTGTCCCTTTAAGAAGTAAAGGCGAAATTTAATTCCACCAGTCCACCTTACGGTGGTAAGCAAAATCATCCGAAAATGATTCTTGCCCAACTAATTAATAAGTTCAAGTCTCGTTCGTTATCGGAATTAACCAGACAAATCAGTCCACGAACTAAGAACGGCCATGCACCACTCCCCGATGAATCATGAAAGACCCAGTAATCTGTCATTCCTTACACCGTTTGGTCTTGGTAAGTTTTCCCGTGTTGAGTCAAATTAAGCCGCAGGCTCCACTCCTGGTGTGCCCTTCCGTCAATTCCTTTAAGTTTCAGCCTTGTGACCATACTCCCCCTGAAGTCCATTCACTTAATGATTTCTCATCAAGTCCTGAATAAGGGAAGAATCGAAGCGAAACGCTTTTTTCCAACAAGTTGGAGAAAAGTGCTCATACTTCTATGTTTCTTATCCAATCCTTAGTTGACATCGTTTATGGTCAGGACTACGACGGTATCTAATCGTCTTTGATTCCCTGACTTTCGTTCTTGATTAATGAAATGAATTCAGTGAAATGCTTTCGCTCTCGTTTATCTCGAAACGATCATGGAATTCCACCTCTCCCGTTCCTATCTAAATCACCCTAATCATTTCTCTTAACCTTGTTTTAAACAAAACAAAAATAAATAAATTTCGAATGGTTGCCCATCTCCATTTATTCGTTATTCTTTCTGTTCTGTTTTAATTCTATACCATGCTTCATCATTCATTAACAGAAGATTTTGCTTTAAGCACCTTGATTTAATCAAAGTAAAAGAGTTTGGAATTAATTCCACCCTCTCGCTTATAGTAGGACATTGTTTGATTTTTGATCAACTCAACCTAATGGACGAATCCACCGTATGGAAGAGAGATCGTAAATCATGTCCCGATTGTTTTCATTCAACTACGAGCGTTTTAATCACAACAACTTTACAATACACTATTGGAGCTGGAATTACCGCGGCTGCTGGCACCAGACTTGCCCTCCAATTGCTTTCTTTCGATATTTTAAATCGAAATCATTCCGACGATCCTCGCCAAAAGACGAGGATAGCGTTAATTGTCGTCACTACCTCCTTCATTTGTTAAGATTGGGTAATTTTCGCGCCTGCTGCCTTCCTTAGAAGTGGTAGCCATTTCTAAAGCTCCCTCTCCGATGTCGAACCCTTATTCCTCGTTACCCGTTATCACCTTGGTAAGCCACTACCTTACCAACAACCAGTTGATAGGTCAGATATTCTTAATGATGACTTGTGAAAATCTCTCGATTTCTACAATTCTCTTGGCATATATTCCACCCTTATTCAAAAAAAAGTGGTAATATGTAGAGGATACGTGAAGCATCCCCCACCCTCATCGATTACACTCCCAGAGGGAATGGACTCGACAAGGGGTGAAAACCGTCAAGTATTAGCTTTGACATTCTCAAAGATATCCTTGTACGTACTTCATCAAAAAGATTATAACTGTTGTAATGAGCCGTTCGCAGCTTCATCATACTAGGACTTTGTGCTTAGACATGCATGGCTTAATCTTTGACAGAAGCATATAATACTGGCAGGATCAACCAGATATCACATAGTGCAGAAACACTAGTTGCCCCCTTTGTTTTGTCGATTGCTCAACTCCACAAAAGAAGCTCTATTTGTTTTTGCTTTCTTTTGCCTTTCATTAATTGAGAGGCTTATATCCTCGAAAAATACGATCAATATGAAATTCTTTTGAATTTCATTGATAAGCAGATGATATTTCTATCATCTCTTTTTGTGTTGAACAGATTTATCTTGCGATATTTATCTGTTATCCACAGGACCGTATTTCCTTTTCCCGTCTTTCTTGACAGGAAATTTGGTTTTCACCGAATTGACTCCATTTCGCGTCTATCGCAAAATGTTGTTGGCACCCAACCAAAAATCTCTTCAGATATCAAAACGGACAGGTCCACCATCAAGACAGTTGCGAAGCCGTGCAAAAGCACGTTAAATGTGAAAATTGAAAAAATGAAAAATGTCGCCGTAAAAAATGTCAAAATGACTGTTATCGCCAAAAAGCGCAAGATGAAAAATGTAAATCAACATTGTATTGCATTAGCTCAATACGAAAAATGAAAAATGGGAAGTGTGAACTGTAGTGGTGAATCCATGAAGCCGAAGTTTGGCCCCCCGGAGAAGACGCTGGACTGACGTCCCGAGGACATTGTCATCCAGGCCCAACACCGGAACCTCTTCAACTCCACTTCATTTTCACCACTCTACATAGTAAAAAAAACCCAGTTTTAGTACAGGGATCTGAGTGCCAGAATTGTAACAGACTGATAGACTTTGGCCCAAGTATAATACATTTTACTAGACAAGGATATTTGATATAATACAGGGGAATCTATAGTGAAAGTCTTAGAGTGTTCAGGAGGAATAGTATCAAAGAATAAAAGACAAAATCCATACCGGGACAAAACACAAAAATTTCCCTAAGTTTTTTTGACACCAATTTGGAGGTGTTTTGGAGACTACGCACTTTCAACAAGTAAATACAATTAGGAAAGGATACAATAAAAGGCCTAAGAACAATATAGGAAGCCAAAGTCCAACGAGAGGACAGGAAAGCCTAAGATGAAGAATTGAGGAATCGAATAGGGGATAAAAAGTACAAAGGAAGTAGTTCAAAGTCGGGATGGTCGAACCTATAGATAGGCTACGAAAGAGATACGATGCTCATGAATATCTCGGATGTGATGTCGAATGCATGTGTTTGAGAGACCCCCCAAGCAGCACCTCAAAATGCTCAGAATTTCAATCCCAACAAACATGGTTTCAGAGGTAGTTGTGGAGGAGGGTATGTCGTGACCACAAGACCCCCCAAGCAGCACCTCAAAATACTCAGCGTGAAAGCCTCATCATTTGTAGATCAAAAGTTCGATGATGGATATGGGGGTTCGAAGCCATCGAGTAGATCTCAGTGAGTAGGTAAAACGTTCCTTTGAACGTCAAGATTTTTACTGACGAGGATTCGAGATAAAGGAATTGCATTCCTTTTTAATCTAAAAATCACAGCGTGAGATGAATGAGATCCAAAATCCATCACCGACATATATTATCAGTTCGGCGAATCAATTGCGAGTAAAACTTTGGCAAATGAGCCAAAAATGAACGAGATAAAAAAGGGGAATAGGTGAGACAATAGAGGACAAATCTCTAAGATAAAGACGAAAAAGTGCCAAAAGCCAGCAAACGACTCACCTCGGGACGTAGGTGAAGTGGGTTGAAAATTGGCCATTCAAAATTGGATTCACTTTTACTGTGAAAAAACAACAACACTACTGTTAGAACAAAAACTGTAAACACAGAAACGTTCGAAATCATGCGTAGAGGAGGGGATATTCACGAAGAAAATGAAATGAGAGAGAAGGAACAACGAGGGAAGTGAGACAAAAATAGAAATTTTCGAGGGAAATAAGTGCCCAGAATAACTCACTTGGAAATAGACCAATGAACTGAATGAGTGGAGAGAATTCTTCTAGAAGATCACGAGGGAAATGAACGGGTCTGAGCAAAGTTTTATTTTTAGAGGTGAGTAATAAGGTGAGTAATAATATAAAATATTAACATAGGTGAGTAATAATAAAACTATAAATGTAATAAGTGATTTACGAAAAAATTAGCGAAAAAGTGAGGTTTTAAGACGCACAAAACATCATTAAAGGATCCAAATACCTCATCGATCATGTGAAAAACGGCACTTTTCGGAGATACAAAACCTCATCAACCCCATAAAACCTCATTTTTCGGAGATACAAAACCTCATTTTTCGGAGATACAAAACATCACCGGTCAATAAACATCACCAATACGAGCTAAACCTCATATTTAACAGTAATACATCACCATTTAGCAGTAATACATCATCAACCGAAAGTAATACATCATCGATTGTCAGTAATGCATCACCATTTCTAGTAATACATCACCGTGACATAAACATCACCGAATTTCATAAACATCATCAATTTCATAAACATCACCACAGATACACAAACATCATCAGATGACCATAAACCTCATCGATAACTAGGGCCCACGAATTTTCCAAAATTCACGGAAAATACAGTTCCAAAATTTCCACATTTTGCAAACCCTAGGAAACCCTACTAGTTTTCCCCCGAAAAGGGCAGGGTGCGAAATGATGATGTTTTCCTAAAACATCATTTTGAACTCAAATTTAATTTCTAGTTCCAAATTCCTATTTATAGACCAATACTATAAATAGAGTGATCTGGAAATAATTACCAGATCACTCTAAACATAGAAAATGTGATCTCATAAATCCGACATAAACCTCATCGAAGAACTCAAAAACCTATTATTAGCAAAACTAGGGCCCTAGCGGGAGATCTAAATATAGAAAGAGTCTATTTTTAGCAAATTCTATTTTTAGGAGCGTAGCTCCGTTTTAGTTTCAAACCGCACTTTTTTTGCGTAACGCTCAGAATTGAATTCTCTACTCGTTCTATTTTTGGAAATCGGAGTTCTCCTCAGTGAGTTGAGCATTCAGGTAAATTTTTTTCGCTTGGAAATTAAATCATATGGGGGACCACCCGCGAACGCCCGGGGAGCGCTAGGGCCCTAGTTTTGCACGTTTGCGGTGAGGTTTTGCTAAAAATAGCGTCAAAATGATGTTTATAACGCGGGGAACTCGAAATTAATTATCAGTTCGCGCCATTTTCAATCGCAATGGGACTCGCAGCGGTGAGGTTTTGCTGAAAATGCTCGGAAAACATCACCGCGGTGATGTTTCACTATTGCGGGGATTGCGCGTTTCTATTTTTAGAATTATCAGATCGACGATGAGGTTTATCTGGTGAGGTTTGCCAAAATGATCGCGCTTTCATTCTGAGCGTTTTCCGGCGTTTTTTTGCTTTTTTCCAAAAAACACGTAAAAACGCATTTCGCGGTGGGAACTTTAAAATGATTTTGAGATCCGATGACGTTTATGCCAAAATGATGAGATCTAGAAACTGGATTTTTGAGATCCAGTGAGGTTTATTGGAAATCAGTGAGGTTTGACTCCTGATGAGGTTTGGCGAAAACGGTGATGTTTTGAGCTCGCGGTGAGGTTTATGATTCGGTGATGTTTTCGGTTTTGGTGAGGTTTATTGACGAAAAGTGATAAAAACCTCATCGAAAATTCGTAAACCTCATCGGGAAACGCGAAACCTCATCGGCTCTCTGGAAAACATCACCGGGCATAAAACCTCACCAAAAACCGAAAACATCACCGAATCATAAACCTCACCGCGAGCTCAAAACATCACCGTTTTCGCCAAACCTCATCGTGATGAAACATCATCGGTGAGGGATTAGCTAAACATCACCGGTTAGCTAAACATCACCGGTTAGCTAAACATCACCGGTTAGCTAAACATCACCGGT
>ERZ808242.1715-NODE-1715-length-11219-cov-4.162218_pt1 | contig 11219 bp, 7 predicted proteins | sample MGYA00521244_ERZ808242 | MGnify/ENA primary metagenome ERZ808242 (study PRJEB31516, sample SAMN03275573) | gut metagenome | biome: mammalia-associated habitat; material: feces | host: Papio cynocephalus | place: Kenya | collected 2012-07-27 ... | reverse complement strand
ATAATGAAAAGAATGTTAGGAGCGGTACTGGTAGCAGTACTGATTGTATCATCTACTGAAGTACCTGTATATGCAAGTTTTATACAGACAGATATGGATGTAGCAGGTAATCCGCTTAGCGCAAATGATGTAACAGAGGAATATGATGTTTCAGAGAATGATGTGCGTGAGATTGAAGTGGAAGGAATTACGGATATTAACGGCTATCTGACGATTGAGGATAAAAATAATGTGCTTGAGGCAGATGTGCGTGAAAACCTGAAGATGGTATTTTCACGTACATGGAAGCAAATTTGTGATTTCTTTAATAATGGAAATATTTTGCAGGTAAAGCTCATTGTAGATAAGACATACGTAGGGGAAGGAGATGTAGCTTATACACAGGGGCAGACTATTACAATTAATCCTAATTATTTTAATACACAAAAAGCGGATTATGATGCTTTTACACATGAATTGATTCATGTCGCGCAGAATTATAAAGGGTATGTAGATGGCTGGCTGATAGAAGGAATAGCTGATTATGGGAGAAACAAGTATGGCATTAACAATGTAACAGCCGGGTGGAAGTTGGAACCGGTTGATTCTACAAGTGCCAATTATACGGACGGATATCGGACAACGGCAGATTTTTTATGCTTCATAGAGAAAAACTATAAATCGGATTTTGTATATACATTAAATCAAAAAATTAAGACCGGCGAGTATTCTAGTGAATTGTTTAGAATATATACAGGATTGGATATTGATGATCTTTGGGAAGTTTATTTGAAAAACTGTGGTATTCAGTTAGAAGAAATTGATTGTAATCTGAAAACATTCCAAAGGCTGGATGAAAGTATGGATGTCAGTTCTTATTTGGAGCTGACAGATGTACATAATCTGGTGGATAATAAAACGAAAGCCAATATACGAAATCTTTTCAATGCGAGGTATGCAGCGATATGCAATGCATTTGGTATGGGAAAGTTGAACAAAGTGAAGATTGAAATTACAAGTTATGATGGCGTGGCATATACAGATGTAAGTCAGAACTTAATTGTTGTTGGCGGAGCATATCTGAAAGCCAATCCGGAGGATTATGATTGTATTACGCATGAGCTGGTTCATGTTGCGCAGGGATATACGAAGAATATACCGGGATGGTTAGTAGAGGGTATTGCAGATTATGGCAGAGATCAGTTTGGCGTGAATAACCGAAGGGCTGGATGGGATTTGCCGATTGTAGCATCTGTTGGGGGGACTTATGCAAATGGATACACGACTGCAGCCGGCTTCTTGAAATGGGCAGAAGAAAAATACAATCATAATTTAGTACAAATCTTAAATCAGCTATGTAAAGAATATGATTACAGAGGGGATTTTTTCAAAAAAACAACAGGTTATGGCGTGAATCAATTATGGTTACAATACAAAAAGGACGTTCCAAAACATCTAAATAAATTAGGACAGACATGTTCTGATCTGAACTTCAAAGATGAAAATGGGGAAATTGTAAAATTGTCGGACTTTGGAAGCAAACCAGTTTTGATTTATTATGGACTATGGGATGCAGATATGATTGAGGAAGAGTTAAAAGATGCGGAAAAATATCAGGAAGTGTTAGGGAATAAGATAACAATTTTGGTTGTATACATGGCTCAAAGTTACGAAGATGTGAAAAAAATAATGAAAGAAACTTCTATAAAAAAATCTTTTACAATGGTATTTGATGCATCTAATAGCATGATGTTTAATGTGGTCGGAAAACAAACAGACGACGGTTATGAACTCGATATGAGAGGTAAGCTGCTGCTGGATCAAAACCGAAAACTGCGCTATGCAAGTGTTGACTATATGAATGTTTCTGTAACATTAGAGGATAGCCTTCGTAAGCTATTTCCTAAAGTTGATTTTAACTGCCGCTATAAGTCATCTACAAAAGCGGTCATAACAAATGATGCAACTCGGGTAAGGAAAAACCAGTTCAAAGGTCAGAAAAAACTGAAACAGATCACAATCGGAAAAAATGTAAGCTCGATAGGAGCAAATGCATTTAAAAACTGCAGCAACTTAACAAAATTGACGTTACCGGGTAAATGTAATAAAATTGGGACAAGTGCTTTCTCAGGATGCAAAAAATTGAAAGTACTGACAATTAAATCAAAAAAGCTGACAAATAAAAGTGTTGCAAAAGGTGCCTTTAAGGGAATGTCGAAAAAGACAGTGATCAAGGTCCCGAAAAGCAAATTGAAGGAATATACAAAATTGTTTCGTAAAAAAGGTCTATCTAAAAAAATAAAGATAAGGGCAATCTAGAAAGTATGGAAAATAGACAATACAATCGTGCAGAGCTACTGTACTCTATTACTCTTTTTATATGGCTTCTGCTTTCGTTTTTGCGAACAACCTGCATAGGAACACTGGTGGGAATAAAAAAATATTCAAAAGAAACCTTATATGTTGTACTCTTTTTGACAGTATTGGATCTTATACTTTATCACAAAAAGGAAATGAAAAGTTTCCTGATATTATTGGTATGTGCGGGTTTTGCCCTGCTGGCATATAAAAGAGTTTCTCTGACTTTGGCAGTTTCGCTTTTGCTTATTTATACAGCCGGAAGATTCCCTTTTCAGAGACTGGCAAAAAGGTTGCTTATATTTTACAGCACTATGGTAAGCCTGACGATTTTGTTGATGATAACAGGCATAACAGAGGATATCCTTTTTTATGAAGATATGGGAGAACGAGTACGTCATAGCCTGGGGTTTACGTATTGTAGTTATGCAAGTCATTATATGCTGACACTCACAATGTTATATCTTGTAGTGAGAAAAACTGTCCGGGTCTGGGAAATTATTCCGATCGTGGTGGTAAATTTTGTGATTTATTGCCTGACAGATACACGGGCAGATTTTGTGCTTTGTATACTGTTATTGCTTTTTGCGGCTCTGGCTGGTGTTTGGGGTGAATATTTCAAGAAAGAAAAATGGTATATAGTTCCCGGAGGACTTCTTCCGCTTTTCCTTTTAGTGATCAGTTATGTGAGCGCATGGAAGGCAGACTTTAATCTGGGGATCTGGTGTAAAATAAATGAAATGTTAAATGGAAGATTACAACTTGGACAGAGTGCAATTTTGCAGTATGGGGTACATCTGTGGGGGGAAAAAATAGAATGGATAGGCGTTGCACAGGCAGCAGGTAACCCGGGATTGCCATATAATTATGTTGATAATATTTATTTGCAGACATTGCTTTCAATGGGAGTTGTATTTACAATTATTATGTGCCTGATATTGGGAAGGATGTTTGTGGGTAGTCTTAGGCAGAAACATACGATGCGTGCAGTTGTGATTGTTGTATTTCTGCTGCATGGACTTGCTGACCCACAGCTTCGTTCACTTTGTTATGATCCGTTTTTGTTACTTGCATTTAGTGCAGAGTGTGATTGTTTGTATACAAAAAGAAAGGAATAGAGAAAATGGTTAAAGTTTCGGTGGTTGTAACTGTTTACAATGGAGAAAAATATTTAAAACAATGTCTGGATAGTGTATGTAACCAGACACTAAAAGATATAGAAATTATTTGTGTGGATGATGGATCGACAGATTCTTCGCCTTTGATCCTGGAAGAATATCAAAGAAAAGATGACCGAATTCAGATATACAGACAGCAGAACCTTTATGCGGGGGTAGCAAGAAATACAGGAAAAAGTCACGCAAGTGGTGAATATATTATTTTTTGGGACTGTGATGATTTTTTCGCGTTGGATGCTCTGGAGAAAATGTATGCGAAAGCAATAGAAACAAAGGCAGATGTAGTAGTGTGTGGTGTATATCAGTACCTGGAAGAAAAGGGGCTGCAATTTTATAATACTGCTAATATGAATGTGAAACGCATACCAGAAGAAGAGGTGTTTAACAGGCAGACAAACGAAGCTTATATTTTAAATTTTACCAATGAGGCAGCATGGAATAAACTATTCCGCCGTGCATTTGTTGAAGAACAAAAGCTTGCTTTTCAGCCGGTTCGGAATGGAAATGATCTTTATTTTACAGTTAGCGCACTGTGTCTGGCTGAACGTATTACAACACTTGCAGAGCCACTTATAACATATAGAAAGAATCAGAAACAGAGTCTTGTGGGCACTCTTTCAAAAGCACCGACAACACCATTTCAGGCATGGATGGATGTTGCGGAAAATCTGGAGTCCAAAGGGGTAATGCCGGAACAGAGCTATGTAAACAAGGTGATCGGCAGTACAATCTATCTTCTTCGTAATATCAGCCAGAGAGAAGCTTTTTTGTCAACAGTAGCTTTTTTGCAAAATGGGGGACTCACAAGGCTGCACATATGTGAGCGTGATGAAAGCTATTATTATATATCCTGGTATACGGATTTTGTATCGCATATTTTAAATGATTCTCCCGAGGATTTTCAGACTTATCTTGCGTTTATGACATACATCCAGCTGACAGAACGCACTGGGGAGAAAAAGATAAAAGAATCTGATCTGAAAGAAGCCAGACAGGAGATACGAAATGTAAGGCAACAGGTCAGAAACGCGAATCAGCAGGTTAAAAAATTGAATAAGGAATTAACAATTTTACAAAAAAAATATGATGACCTTGAGAATTCTGTAAGCTACAAAATGGGGCGGACTATTACATGGCTTCCAAGAAAAATAAAAGATCTTTCTGGAGATAAATAAAACCGGAAGCAGAACAGGAATAACTATGAACATTGTATTATTATCAGGCGGATCAGGAAAGCGCCTGTGGCCGCTTTCCAATGATGTGAGAAGCAAACAGTTTATAAAAATATTTAAGAAAAAGGACGGCTCTTATGAGTCTATGGTGCAGCGTGTTTATCGGCAGATCAAGACGGTAGATGCGGATGCAACCGTCACAATCGCAACCTCCAAGACGCAGGTTTCAGCGATCCATAACCAGCTTGGTGATGGTGTAGGAATTTCCATAGAGCCATGCAGAAGAGACACCTTCCCGGCGATTGCGTTAGCGACAGCTTATCTTGTTGATGAAATGAAAGTCAGCCCGGAAGAATCGGTAGTAGTCTGTCCTGTCGATCCTTATGTAGAGGATGACTATTTTGCTGCGCTGAAAGATCTGTCTGAGCAGGCGGACAAGGGCGAAGCCAATCTGGTACTCATGGGAATCGAGCCGACTTATCCGAGTGAAAAATATGGATATATCATTCCGAAGACGGCAGATCATACATCTATGGTTGAGACCTTTAAGGAAAAGCCAACGGCAGATGTGGCAGCGGAATATATAAAGCGCGGTGCGCTCTGGAATGGCGGTGTTTTTGCGTACAAGCTGAAATATGTGCTTGAGAAGGCGCATGAACTGATTAAATTTACAGATTATCAGGATTTATTTGATAAATATGAGACGTTGACAAAAATTTCTTTTGATTATGCGGTTGTAGAGAAAGAGGATAAGATCCAGGTACAGCGTTTTGCCGGACAGTGGAAGGATCTAGGTACATGGAACACGCTGACAGAAGCGATGGAAGAATCTGTTGTCGGAAAAGGTGTTTTAAATGAGACCTGTTCAGATGTGCATATCGTCAATGAGATGGATGTGCCTGTACTTGCAATGGGACTGCATGACGTGGTCATTTCTGCTTCGCCGGATGGTATTCTGGTATCCGACAAAGAGCAGAGCAGCTATATCAAGCCTTATGTGGATAAATTTGAGCAGCAGATCATGTTTGCGGAAAAGTCATGGGGAAGCTTCCGGGTATTGGATGTGGAAGGGACTTCCATGACGATCAAGGTAACTCTGAATCCGGGGCACAGCATGAATTATCATAGCCACAAAAACCGGGATGAAGTCTGGGTAGTTATTTCCGGAAACGGCAGAACAGTCGTAGACGGATTTGAACAGGCTGTGAAAGCAGGCGATGTGATCACAATGTCTGCAGGCTGCCGCCATACGGTGTTTGCGGATACAGAGCTGCGTCTCGTAGAGATCCAGCTTGGCAAGGATATCAATGTGCATGATAAACAGAAGTTTGAGCTGGAAATCTGATCAGGTACCCCACATTCTCCGGTACTCACTGATGCTGCAGCCTTCTACTTTTTTAAAGACGCGGCTGAAGTAGTACAGCTCATGAAAACCAACCTCAGCCCCAATCTCTTCGGCGGACTTGCCGGAAAAGCGCAGCTCGCGTTTGGCATGGGTGATGCGGACGTTTAAAAGGTAATTGTTGATGGTAACACCAAATTGTTCTTTAAAAATTCTGGTGAGATAATATTTGTTGATGAAGTATCGTTCGGCGAGATCGTCGAGCGATATTTTTTGTGCATAATTCTGATCAAGATATTCCCGGACATGCCACAGGCTGGTACGTTTGGTATGGGCAGGCATACTGTCCGGATGCCAGCTATCTTCCATCAACAGGGTTAACAGAGCAGAAAGTCCTTCGTTGATCTGCATGTCCCGGACGTAAGAATTGCCCGACACCATGCTGTAAAGATGGTTAAAACAGTCTTCATAAAGGGCAAATGCATTTGCATGAAAGGCGGGCAGACCGCCGCGTTCCTTATACTTCTGGTAAATCCCATCGATCGATGGACCGTTGAAATGCACCCAGGAAAGACTCCAGAGGTCGTCCTTTGTTTCGTGAAAATAGGCGGATCTGCAGTCGATAAAGACACAATCGCCAACTCCGAGTGGATAGGTATTATGTGCATAATGCAGCTCGCCGGAGCCGGATCGTACCATAAAGAAGAGATAGGAATCCAGATCCGCACGTTTGCTCATATGCGGTTTTTGTGCCTGCAGGGTGCCAATTTCCTGTACATGTAAAAGGGAAGTTTTGGCAAACTCCGAGGGGGTATAAATGATCCGGGTTGTATTGACGAGATCCCCGTGAAATAATGCCTGCTGTTCCATGAAAAAACTCCGTTTCTGTCATATCTTTTCTCTATATATTATATAAGTTCAAAATAAAAGTCAATATAATGCAACTGAATGTCAATACAATGAATGGATAAGGCAGAAAAGTGGGTATATTATTAGAAAAAAGAAATAGCAATATCGTCATACATGAATAGTAAAGGAGAAATAATATGGCAAAAAAGGCACTTATCACAGGTGTGACCGGACAGGACGGCTCTTATTTAGCAGAGTTTTTATTGGAAAAGGGGTATGAAGTATACGGAATGATCCGCAGATCTTCCGTGGATTTCAGGGAACGTATTGCCCATCTGGAAGGAACACCGCACTTTCATTTGAAATTTGGTGATCTCGGAGATTCCATCAGTCTTGTAAAGCTGATCGGAGAGATCAGACCGGATGAGATCTACAATCTGGCAGCACAGTCCCATGTGCAGGTCAGCTTTGATGTTCCGGAATATACAGCAGATGTGGTAGCAACGGGCGTTCTCAGAGTACTTGAGGCAGTCCGTGTCTGCGGGCTGGAAAAGACCTGCCGTATTTATCAGGCTTCCACTTCAGAGCTTTACGGAAAAGTAGAAGAGGTTCCGCAGAAAGAGACAACACCGTTCCATCCGTATTCTCCATACGCAGTTGCAAAGCAGTATGGCTACTGGATCGTAAAAGAGTACAGAGAAGCTTATGATATGTTCTGCTGCTCCGGTATTTTATTTAACCATGAAAGCGAGCGCCGCGGTGAAACTTTTGTAACAAGAAAGATCACACTGGCTGCAGCAAGGATTGCACAGGGCAAACAGGAGAAGTTGTATTTAGGTAACCTTGACAGTCTGCGTGACTGGGGGTATGCAAAAGATTATGTGGAATGCATGTGGCTGATCCTGCAGCATGATAAGCCGGAAGATTTTGTAATCGCAACAGGTGTACAGCATTCTGTCAGAGAGTTCGCAACACTTGCTTTCCATCATGCAGGTATCGAAGTGGAATGGCAGGGAAGCGGAATGGATGAAAAGGGCATCAATAAAGCCAACGGCAAAGTGATCGTTGAAGTCAGCCCTGATTTCTACCGCCCGACAGATGTGGTAAATCTCTGGGGAGATCCGACCAAGGCGAAGACAGAGCTTGGATGGAACCCGACCAAGACAAGCTTTGAAGAACTGGTTGCCCTCATGACAAAGCATGATATGGAAAAAGTTGCAGTAGAGCGTGCGGAAGAACACATTAAGATGAATCTGGAAGAATATCTGGAAAAAGGCGTTGTAAAATAGACATAGTTTTTGAAAAGGGAAGAAGGAAGAAGAGCAAATGATGGAAAAAGACGCAAAGATCTATGTTGCAGGCCACAGAGGAATGGTTGGTTCTGCGATCGTAAGAGAACTGGAAAGACAAGGCTATCACAATATTGTGACAAGAACCCATAAGGAACTGGATCTGACAAGACAGGATGCTGTAGAGGAATTTTTCGCGCAGGAAAAACCGGAATATGTGTTTCTGGCAGCAGCCAAGGTAGGCGGGATCGTGGCAAACCAGAATGCACTGGCTGATTTTATGTATGATAATATGATCCTGGAGATGAATGCGATCCACAGTGCATGGAAGAACGGCTGTAAGAAGCTGGAGTTTCTTGGCTCTTCCTGCATTTATCCACGTATGGCACCACAGCCGATGAAGGAAAGCTGTCTGCTGACTTCAGAGCTGGAGAAGACAAATGAAGCATATGCGCTTGCGAAGATCTCCGGTCTGAAATATTGTGAATTTTTAAATAAACAGTATGGAACAGACTATATTTCCGTAATGCCGACCAATCTGTACGGTCCAAATGATAATTACCATCCGACACATTCCCATGTACTGCCGGCACTGATCCGCAGATTCCATGAGGCAAAAGAGGCAGGCCTTAAGGAAGTAACCTGCTGGGGAGACGGTTCACCGCTGCGTGAGTTCTTATATGTGGATGATCTGGCTAACCTTTGCGTGTTCCTGATGAACAACTACAGCGGAGATGAGACAGTCAACGCCGGAACCGGTAAGGAGCTGACGATCAAAGAGCTGACAGAGCTTGTGGCAAAGGTAGTAGGCTATACGGGAGAGATCAAGTGGGATACGAGTAAGCCGAACGGAACACCGAGAAAGCTTCTGGACGTATCAAAGGCTGAAAGCCTTGGCTGGAAATACAAGACAGAGCTGGAAGACGGTATCAGACTTGCTTATGAAGATTTCCTGCACAATCCGATGCGTGCAGAGCGGTAAGCCGGCGTATGAACATCTATTTTGCACCACTGGAAGGCATCACGGGATTTGTTCTGCGCAATGCATATGAATCCTGCTTTCCGGGAACGATCGACCGGTATTTTGCACCCTTTATCGCAGCCAGTTGTCGAAAGAAGCTGGCTGCCCGTGATTTAAGGGATGTCCTGCCGGAAAATAATACGGGGATCTGTCTGATCCCACAGCTTCTGGCAAATAAAGGAGAGGATTTTATATCCACTGCGCAGATGCTGTATCAGTTTGGCTATCGGGAACTGAATCTGAACCTTGGCTGCCCTTCAGCAACTGTTGTCACAAAGAAACGCGGCGCGGGACTGTTGGCAGAACCGGAGCTTTTAAAAGTATTTCTGACAGAATGCTATGACTGGGCCGCGGGAAAAGGCATAAAGCTTTCCATTAAGACAAGGATCGGAATGGAGGAAGAAGCGGAATGGGAAAAACTTCTTTCTCTGTATGAGTCATTTCCTGTTTCGGAGCTGATCATCCATCCGCGTCTTAGGGAAGATTTCTATCAGGGGAAAATCCATGAGGAAGCGTTTGCACAGGCTTACAGGAAGATCTGCGCGGAGCAGAAACGGACAGACATACAGATATGCTACAATGGAGATATCATAAGCAGGGAACAGATACAGAAGTTAGCAGATACTTATCCGGAGCTGCCAGCCGTGATGATCGGAAGAGGCTTTTTGATGCGGCCGGGGTTTGCGGCGGAGCGGTCATGGCAGAACGGGGAAATGCCGGAGAAAACAGCGAAATCTGGAAACTGGAAAACAGAAAAAACCGCGGATCGGGAAAAACTGTGGCTGTTCCATGACCGTATCTATGAAGGTTACCGGTCTTATCTGCAGGGCGATAAGCCTGTTCTGTTTAAGATGAAGGAGCTGTGGAGTTATCTGCAGGTTGGACTTAGTGAGCTTGCAGGAGGAAGCAATCCCAAAACAGACAAGCTTATGAAACAACTGCGGAAATGCAGTACATGCGCCGATTATGACAGCGTGATCCGGCAGCTGAAACTGCTCTGCAGAGATAACTAAAACAGAACTTAAAATGAACTTAAATGGTGAAAGAGGTTTTGCACAAAGCAGAACCTCTATTTTTGTGAATTTAGTCAGATGAAAAAAGACAGGCGATGAAGGATAATGTTGTTATGCGTGGACTGACCGGAAGGACAGCCGCATGATAAAAGAGGAAGCATGAAGAAGGGAGAAAACATGAGAAAGAAGAGTTTGAACGGAAAACGCGTAATGGCGCTTGCGCTTGCTTTTTCTCTGGTACTGGGAGAAGCATCGGCAGTGGTGGCTGCACCTGCAGAAGAAGCTGTGGCACCGGAAAGCGTGGAAACAGAAGTGCAGATTCCGGATACGGAAGAGGCAGAGAATGCAGCACCGGAAGACGATCCTGTGGCAGAGGCAGCAGAGGAGACAAGCGTCTCAGAAAATGATACAGAGATCACTGTTTCAGAGAATGATGCGGATCTGGATGCAGATGAGGCATATGACGGAAGCATTTCAAAAGTGATCGGTCTGGAGGCAGCAGGAAGAAGCTATGACGGCAGCTTTAAGGATGATAATGGGAATGTCGTATATCGTTATGTTACGGTCCAGGATGTAGCCACATGCGTGGAAGCACCGGGAAAAATCGACGCAAATGCCGCAACGGGGCTTTACAGCTATAACGGAAAACTTTACAGGTATGCATCATATGATAAATATCTGAATGTTACAACTTTTAGATCCTATAATGAAATTGCATTGCTGGGCAGCCCAAAATCAGCTTATCTGGATGCTGCAACCCAGTTATATAAAGTGAACGGAACCTATTACAGCGACCTTGGTACAGTTAATATAAACGGAAAAGAATGCGCTTATTATCATGTAAAGGCAGAAAACAATATGCCGATGTCAGGCAGTTTTTCCGATGATACAGCAGGTCTTCGGGCTTTCAGGAAGCAATATGGCCGTTATACAAAATCAGATGCTTATTATCAGAAACAGGGGCAGAATAAATATGACGTTTCACCGGATTATTATGCAGCAGGCGGCAAATGTTATA
>ERZ808242.1714-NODE-1714-length-11225-cov-3.840018_pt1 | contig 11225 bp, 9 predicted proteins | sample MGYA00521244_ERZ808242 | MGnify/ENA primary metagenome ERZ808242 (study PRJEB31516, sample SAMN03275573) | gut metagenome | biome: mammalia-associated habitat; material: feces | host: Papio cynocephalus | place: Kenya | collected 2012-07-27 ... | reverse complement strand
CCGATCTGTGTCTCAAGGCACTTCTGGTAGGAATAGAGCCCGAGGAACTTCACGGAGTCCTTGTAGTCCTGCTGTGCTATAGGATCCTTTATCTTCGCAGCCTGGCTGTCATAGTACTTTGTGGCAACCGAGAACGAGAGATAGAAGATACTTGCAAGCGTCAGAAGGACGGCTGTTACAATTACAATACCTTTGTTCTGCATTTTTTGATTTTTTATTTTTGTTATTATTTATTCTCTCTTTAAGTTTTTTTCCTGCTATATAGGTATGGATAGCGTGCAAAGTTACTTATTTTTTCACGTTTTGCGAAATTTATAGCTTTATTTCTTTGTTTTATAGATGTTTAAGTTAGATTTTTGTGTCTTCCTTTGTCTACTTTTCTGTTTTCCATGTACTCCGCCCCACTCCGTCAGCGTCTTTTCAGCCAACACACGATGGGATAGTGGTCGGACGCCGAGATGCTCCGGTCGACGTGGCAGGCATAGGGCTGCCACTGGCTGGAGCACATAATGTTGTCGATGCGCACGTAGAAGCAGTTGTAGTGATAGGATATGCCGGGGCCGTTTGCCGACGCCACGTAGCAGTCGGTAAGCTCCGAGGCTATACGACGGTGGGTATAGGAGATGGGCGAGTCGTTGAAGTCGCCGGTGAGGATGATGCTTTTCCCTCTATTGGCGGCGAGGTATTCCGCCACGGCATCCGCCTGTGGGGCGCGTTTTGCCGATGCGTCCCCGAGCTTGCGCCATAACCGTTGCGACACTTTCTCCGCCGAGGTGTTCTCCAGATTGCCCTTCACCATCGACTTGAAGATGGTGCGGTCCTCGGGCGAGAGTCCTGTCGTCTCGAAATGGCAGACGACGACGAGCGTCGTGTCCTTGGCGCCTGTCTTGAGCTTATATGCCACGGCGTTGTACGTTTCGTCGCTCTTGGATATCTGTTCCTTGCCGAGAATGGGCATCTTGCTGTAGAGATTTATCTCGTCGGCACCCGTCTTCTCCACAGCCACCCTGCCGTTGTAGGCATACTTCGTTGCCATCAGCGAGTCGACAATGGCGCGCTTGCGGGTGTCGGTTTCCGCCTCCTGTAGACACACGATGTCGGCATCCTGTCCGAGGATGTAGTCGACAAACTGGCACGGCTCCGACGTGTCCTTCCACGTGGAGAAGCAGAACGTGTTGTAGGACAGCACCTTTATGCTGCCCTTAGGGGCATCCTCAGGGAAGTTGAGCGGGGCATACAGGCGCACGGGAGAGAAGCCGATGATGAGTCCGGCAAACGACACGAGCGCCCACTTCTTGCACACGACGAGCCAAAAGGCAAGAAATGCCACGTTGAGGAGAAGAAACAACGGGAATAACAGTCCGAGATTGGCGAAGAGCGGATGGGCTACAGGATTGAAGCGGTCGCTGAAGCCCACAAGCAACATCATCGCCACCGTGGCGGCGTTGAAGCCCGCCACGATGCGCGTCACTACTAATTTCATTTGCACGAAAATAATGTGTCTAGTCAAAAAAAAGAAGGCTGCCTACTTGCGGCTTGAATCGAAGAGCCGCTGCTTCTCATCACGCGTCAGCGAGTCGTAGCCCGAGCGGCGTATCTTGTCGAGAATGGTGTCCATCTCCTCTTGCTCGCGCTTGCGTCGCGCGTTGTAGTCCCAGTCGCTCTCGTGGCGCACGTCGGCGCCTCTGCCGAAGCTGTGGAAGTCGTCGAAGCCGCCTGCCTTGCGGTGGGAGCGGCGCTCCCAAGCAGACCGTAGGGAGTCGAAGAACTGCTGTCCGCCGCGAGCATTGTAGCTGATGTTGGGATGGCGGCGCCAGTAGCGTATGAGGAAGAAGCCGAACACCATGCCGCCGAGATGGGCAAGATGGGCGACGCCGTCGCTTGTCGTGGAGAACGCCAGGAAGAGTTCTATGGCGGCATAGCCCACCACAAACCACTTCGCCTTTATCGGCACGGGCAGCGGGAAGATGAAGAGACGCTCCTCGGGATAGAGCATTCCGAAGGCGAGCAGTATGCCGTAGATGGCGCCTGAGGCGCCGACGGTGGTCCATAGATTGAGAAAACGCGCGTTGGCGTCAGCCACCATCATCGTCTGCGACAGATTGAAGCCAGCTATCTGGTCGTGGGCAAGCACGTAGAACTCGCCAAACTGCGCAAGCTCCTGAAACACTCCGGCACCCAAGCCGCACACGATGTAGTAGAAGAGGAATTTCTTCGGGCCCCACGTGCGCTCCACGATGCATCCGAACATCCACAGCGCGAACATATTGAAGAAAATGTGGCTCCATCCGCCGTGTGCGAACATGTACGTGAAGAGTTGGTAGAGATGGAAGTCGGGCGCAAGGAAGAAGTGGAGTCCGAGCAAGGAATTGAGGTCGATGCCCATGCCTTGAAAGAGGAAAGTGGCGGCAAACACAGCCACGTTTATGAGAAGGAGGGTCTTGGTAACTGTCGGGATATTGTTCATAAATACATATATAAAATTAATAGTCAAGCCAGCCATTGACGGCAGCCGTTTACTAAAGGCAAAATTACGAAAAATCCACGTAAAAGGGCATAAAAGCCACATTCTCACCACTTTTTTTCATTAAATTATGCACTTTTTTCCGTTTTTTGTTTGATTTATGAAAGGAATAGTCTAAATTTGTCATTGGAATTGTGTCAGTTACACCGATTGACACGGCTTTTTTTAGGACAATAAAAACTAATTATAAACATTTAAATACCAGAAGTAATATGAACAAGACAGAATTGGTAGAGAAAATAGCAGTTGGTGCAGAGCTTAGCAAAGCTGACGCAAAGAAGGCTCTTGAGGCTACTCTTGAGGCAATCAAGAACGCCCTTGTTGAGGGTGACAAGATTCAGCTCATCGGCTTCGGCACATTCAGCGTGAACGAGCGTCCCGCACGCGAGGGCATCAACCTCCGCACAAAGGAGAAGATTCAGATCGCAGCAAAGAAGGTTGCCAAGTTCAAGGCTGGCGCCGAGCTTGCAGACGCGCTCAACTAAATTGCGCGCAAGCGTGGGCTGAAAGCCCTGAAAGCCCATACCTTTTTTGGGTATGCGAATATAAAAAAACAACGCGCCCTGTAAGGCCAAAAGCATTTCTTTATTTATGCTTTTTCCCTTACAGGGCGCGATGCGTTATTGGCGGCTTTTTATTTTCTTACCTTGTAGCTGCACATTCCTTCCTTCACGACATAAACGCCATGAGGCAAACCGTCGGTGGTGTTGCCGAGCAGTACGCCCTGCAGACTGTAGACACGCTTCTCTGGCTTTGCGGCAGAGTAGTTGACGTCAGAGATGGCTGTGGCAGGATACTTGTGAAAGTCGCCATATTTCTCCACCTTCGTTACAACATCCGACAAAGAGCCGTCGGAATTGTAGCCTGTGTATTTGTACACCTCATCCGTCGGGCAATCGTTGGAGTCGAACGTCTTGCTGACGCTGACCGTAGACGAGAGATACATCGCGCCGCCGGCACTGTCCGACTGCCGCGTCTCTATCTCGTAGCTTCCGTCCGGCTGGAACGTTGCCTTCGCCACTCCATCTCCGCACGACGTTGCCACTTCCTTACCGTCTTGCCTATAGACATTGTACTTTCTGAAGTTACCAACGTAACTGCCGTTCTCGTCGCTCAACGCATAGGTGTCGACAATGAATGAGTACTGAGAATCGTTGACACTGGAGATGTAAGTGTTGGTAGTCACGACGAACTCGCTGCCCACCTCATACTTGCCACTGCGCGTCACGTCATTGGCTGGCTGATAGAAACCTCCCCTTACAATGTCATTGCTGTTGGCATACTTCATGGCCTGCACAGACTCCGTATAGTAATGCGTGCAGCCGCTATTGAATTCTTGCAGCCAATTGATCCAATCGGAACTGAACTTCTCTGGCTCTCCGACAGGCTTACCGTCGAACTTTATGTTGTCGTAGACTCTCTCCAAGAAAATGGCACGCTCGTCTTCGGTGTCAAGGTCATAGTAGGTGTAGTTGCTCCTGTACACCTGTTTCTTCACGTTGCCGTCGTCACCGTACTCATAGAGATATTCTTCCACAACGCGCGGATTAATGAAAGACGAGGCATTGTCAGTACTGGGGAAATAGTACATCAAGGCATAGCGCACGGGGCGATTCTGTGAGTCGCGCTCCGTCTTCAATGCTTTCATCCACTGCACTTCCCATGTGCCGTTGTTCCATGTATAGTAGAATGTTTTGAAAGGCGTCGTGCCATACTCGTCATTATAGTTCCAAACAGTCTTGTTCAATGGCGTTCCAGCTTGGAATGATTCCTTGTCTAAATAGGCAATGCACTCATTAGTGTTGCCGTCACTGTCGAAATTGTAGACGGAGTACTGATTCGTGGTTTTCTGAGTGTCGCCGCTTTTGTAGGTGTAGGTGTAGTCCCTTTCAGTGGATTGCAGGGTGCCGCTCTCGTCACGGTTGAGTATGCGGTTGTCCACTTGGTTAAGGTAGTAGTAGATCTCGCCGTCCTGATAACTCTCCACCGTGTAGGTGTAACTGTAAGTGCCGTTCGCCCATACGCTACCATCATCACTGCGCGTCACGGGAGCTTTCATGACAGGAGCAGCCTGGCTGCCCTGCCCCACCATGAACTTTTTTTCTACGCCGTTCTCCTCACCACACCTGTTAAGCCCCTGTCCATTTGCCACCACAGGCATTGCAGCCAGCAGCGCAGCTGGCACAAGAATAGAAAAAATCATCATAGCTTTAGTTTTTTGTTGTTAAACTTCAGTTTTTTATCACGACAGCTCAAGCATCCGCTCTATCGGCTTCACGGCGTCCTTGGCAATGGCGGGATCCACCTTCACCTCCGGCCAGCCGTACTTCAGCGTCAGATAGATTTTCTTGAGCGTATTCTTCTTCATGTACTCACACTCGTTGCAGGAGCAGCCTACCCCACCCTCCGACACTTCCGGCGGCACGGGATAGAACTTCACGCCAGGACAGCCACGCTCGAGTTCGTGGAGGATGCCAGCCTCGGTGGCGATGATGTATTCCTTGTTCTCGGGATGAGCCTTGGCATAGTTGAGCATCGTCGCCGTAGAACCCTTCACGTCGGCTATGGCGAGCACGGGCGCCTTACACTCCAGATGAGCCATGACGAGTGCGCCTGGATGCTCCTGCTTGAGCTTCACGATGGCTTCCACGGAGAACTTCTCATGCACGTGGCAACCGCCGTTCCAGAGCAGCATGGAGCGTCCTGTGACGCTGTTGATGTAGTTGCCGAGGTTGTAGTCGGGCCCGAAGATGATCTTCTCGTCCTTCGGGAAAGAGGCGATGACCTTCTCTGCATTGCCCGACGTCACCACGCAGTCGGTGAGCGCCTTGACGGCTGCCGTCGTGTTGACGTAGCTCACCACCTTATAGCCGGGATGCTCTTCCTTGAACTTCCTCAGATCGTCGGCGTTGCACGAGTCGGCAAGCGAGCATCCTGCCGTGAGGTCAGGACAGAGCACCGTCTTGTCGGGCGAGAGCAGCTTGCACGTCTCCGCCATGAAATGCACTCCACACATCACCATCACCTTCGCGTCCGTCTGCGCCGCCTTACGCGCCAGCGCCAGCGAGTCGCCCACGAAGTCGGCAATGTCCTGTATGTCGCCCACAGTGTAGTAATGCGCGAGGATTATTGCGTCCTTCTCCTTGCACAGGCGTCTTATTTCCTTCTTCAAATCCAGCGAGTCGTCAACCTGCTCGTCGACGTAGCCCTTTTCCTTCCATTCGTTTTTCATATTTGTTTTCTCTGTTTCTTTAATTTTTCTTCAATTTGTCCTGTCCCTGTCTGTCCTGTCAATTGCGAAGCCTGTCCTGTTGCCACGGTGTACAGGTTTTCCACAACCTATTCTTATATTATCTCTTTTTTTTTTAAAAGAAAAAAGAAATATGATGTGTATGATGGTCTGTTGATATGTTGGTAACTTATTGCCTGTTTTCTTGGCTTTTCGGTTTTCAACATTTAGTACAGGTTTACTAACAGAATGTGTTTATATCTTCTTACTGATTATGAACGTCATACATGAGTTTTCAGCAAAGTTGTTTCCACACGTGCAAAGTTAATAAGTTTATATCTTTTTCTTTTAAAAACATGTGGAAAACTTTTAAATAATAGTTTAATAACTTCGTCAGTTATCCACATTGTGTGCACACACTGCCTGTGCCTGTGGATAACCTGTGAGTTATCCACAATGTTATTAACAGGTTATCAACAGGTACAGGCGGGTTATCAACAGGTTGGTAAGCATAAATGATGAAACTCTCCTTGTTCTTGCTTGTATCTTTTCTGCTTGTCTACTGTGGGGGTGTACTAAAACCATCCAAAGGAAAACGAGTGGACAAGATTTTTTTATTGCAGCTTGTAGCGGAAGACAGGCATCCCAGCAACGCTTGAATTGTTGTACTGGCGAAAACTGCAGTACAGGCGTTTATTAAATGTATTGCCAACAGGGTTTGTTTATATTTACTCTTTGCCTGTCAGTTAGTTATGGAGTTATCCACAATTGTTGATAACCTGTGGATAACTCTTATGTTCGTACATGGGCGGTTTTGATTATCAACACACTTATCAACACTTTTGTTGATAACTTCTTATTGATAATCAGTCTGTTACTTCTGTTATCCACAATTTTCCATAATTAATAGGCAATTTGAATGATGTCATGGCAAAAATAGCTCATTAAATAACTGGGAGAGGGGGCGCCCTCGCCCCCGACTAAAGGCTCGTAATGAGAATATTTTTGTTTGTTACATCTTTGTTCCTGTATCGGGGGCGAGGGCGCCCCCTCTCCCAGTTATTGATGCTAATGCGTCTGACTTTGCTTATACCACAAGATAAGCTTGTGCTGCTTCTACAACGACTTTGCGTCTTTTCAAATACCTGATGAACCAAATAACTGTCTTCGATTGATAGCAGTTATTAACAGGCTTTTCAACACTTTCTGTTGAAAACTTGTCATTGCCTGTCAATGAGTTAAATGAGTTATCCACAATTTCCTTAGCGGTAAACATTGCTTGTCTTATATTTGCACGTACAGGAACTCTAAACTTGTGTCATTTTGAAACAGGAAAGGTTTTTGCCAGGATCTTCTTCAAGCATTGCTTGAAGCGCGTAGATGGTTGTAAGTCAGAGCGTTGCAGACTATTGCTGTCGTGAGCGGGAAGGAGATGGAGTGGGGAAGTGAAAGGCAGGTTAGCTAAAGCGCCACTTTACAGTCCCTAAAGTGGCGCTTTAGAGAGTGTAAAGTGGCGCTTTAGGGAGAGTAAAGTGGCGCTTTAAAAATCGGGCTTTCCCGTTGTAATACTTGTGCGCTTCGCCTGTCGTATATTTGTATCGTTTGAATAGTGGATAAAAGTGTGGACAAGTGAGGATAAAAAGTGATGGAAAGTGGGTACAGGAGAAATAAATCAACAGTCGTTGTTGATAACAAAAGTCTAAGATACAATGCGTTGCAGAGTTATCCACAGGTTGTGGATAAAAAGAAATTTCATCTTGAATATGGAGTGATATAATAATAGGTTTATCCAGCATTATGAACAAAGAAGAGTTATTATTTTACTCGTGGCGGAGGTCTCCGGCCTCCGCAGCACCCATTAATCACAATTAATAATGTATCAAAAACATGAGCAATGTTTGCTTGCTGCGGAGGCCGGAGACCTCCGCTACGGATACGACTATCATTTGTAACGGCATTACTCGAAATGTGGAATTAGTCAAAAAAAGCGGCGACCAATCGGCCGCCGCTGTCTATTCGTTAATGTTGAACAATTCTTAGGTGTCTTTCTATTCGTTGATGTCGAAGCCAACGTCGTGTTTCTTTATGTACTTCGTCCAGAATCTGCGTCGAGCCTCAAGAGTCTCTCTGACGCATGTTTCTTCGTCCATATGACGTGCTTGGGCGTAGGTGCGGGCAATTGTTTCGAAGAACTTCTTCGTGCCCCACAGACGCGCGAAATTGGCGCATCCCCGCTTTAGCGACACCTTGCCGAAGTACATGCGGTTGATGTCGACCACGGAGAAATGGAATGAGCCGTCGGAGTCCTGTTGCCAAAGGATGTTGCCAGGCGAATAGTCGCGGTGTACCATGCCTGCCTCGTGGATGCGTGCCGTGAAGCGAGCGAGTTCCTTGGCGAGTGGCACGTAGAGCGACTCCGGCTCGTGCGGGATGTTGTAGAGGCGGTTGGGGTAGGGGCATTGCAAGCTGACGAAATAGGAGAGTCCGATGATGCCGCAGCAGCGCTCTTCGATGTAAGCCACTGCCTCCGGCGTTTCCACTCCGGCACGCAGCAGCAAGGCAGGGTAGTCGAAGGCGCGGCGGCCCTTGGGATGGCGCAGGCCGGTGGAGTAGACGAAGGCGTTGATGAAATGCGGACGGTGGTAGCGCTTGACGTTGAGGCGCAGTCCGCCGGGTGCTGTGAACACCTTTATGAGGTTGCGTCCGTCATGGATGGTTTCGCCCTCGCTTTCCATGCGTGCCGGGAGCGACTCAAGGAAGGAGCGGAGAGCGGAGTATTTGGGGGATATGGTAATCGTTGTGGACATAGTTTTTGCAAGTGATTTAAGCGAGGTGGCTTATTTGAGCAGTCGGGAGTAAATTTTCTCCACTTCCAGTGCGGTGTTGTTGTTCTCGAAGCGTCGTACGTAGCGTTGTGCGCGTTGGATGCGCTCGTCGCGTCCTCCTGCGCCCTGCAGCGTCTGCCTTACGGCGAGGGCGAGAGCCTTGGCGTCGTCGGGCGAGACGTAGAGACAGTCGGGCCCGCCTGCCTCCTCAAGACATGAGCCAGTACATGCCACGACGGGCAGTCCGCTCTGTATCGCCTCAATGATGGGGATGCCGAAGCCCTCGTAGCGCGAGGGGTAGACGAAGGTCTCGGCGAGGCGGTAGATGGCAGCAAGGTCATCGTCGCTGACGCCGGAGAGGATGTGGAGGCGATGGGCAACGCCCAGCTTGTGTGCCGCGCGTTCCATGCGGTCGGCGTATTTCGTGCGTCGTCCGACAGCCACGAGATGCACGTCGTCGGGTAGGGAAGGGAGAGACTCTACAGCCAGCAGCACGTTCTTGCGCTCCTCGATGGTGCCCACGCTGAGGATGAAGCGTGGCGGGAGCTGGAGGCGTGAGCGTACCTCGTCAGCGGCTTCCATGGATGGCATGTTGTTGGCAGAGAAGCGCTTGGCGCAACTCTGGTAGACCACGTCGATGCGGTCATCGGGCACGCCGCCAAACTCCATGATGTCGCGCTTCGTACATTCGCTGATGGCGATGATGCGTTGTGCTTCGCGGCAGGTCAGGAGAAACTTCGCGCGGTAGACAGCGGCGTCGATGGGGTTGTAGTATTCCGGATGGCGCAGGAAGATAAGGTCGTGAATGGTCACGACGGTTCTGATGCCTGCTGCCCTGACTCCGATAGGCAGTTCGCCGGAGAGTCCGTGGAAGATGTCCACGTGGTCGCGGCGCAAGTCCTTCACGATGCCCCAGGAGCGCCAGAGGGCGCGTGTCAGGGAGTTGCGGGCGCGGTCGGGATAGACGAAGTGCAGGTTGGACGATTCGGCAATCTGCCCCCTGAGGTCGTCGCTGCCCCGGTCGGGAGCGTAGAGAAGCATCGTCGTGTTGTGGGGTAGGGCGGCACGCAGGTCGTTGACGAGCGTGCGCGAGTAGTTGCCAAGTCCAGTGCGGTTGCGCACGATGCGCTTGGCGTCGAAAGCTATTGTTGTCATTTCTTAGGCACTACTTTTCCGTTTTCTATTTTATAGTATTTTTCAAACTCCTCGTGCGTGCGTTTCCAGCGCTTGTGTGTCCATAGATAGAAGGCAGGCTGCCGGCGGATGGTCTGCTCAAGGAGTGTGAAGAAGCGCCGTGTCAGTTCATGCTCGGGAAGGTCGCCGGGCTTGCGCGTGATGAGTCGCACGTCGACGTTGTAGTAGCCTCGCTTCGGACGCGACATGTCGAGATAGAACACGGCGTCGTTCATCTTGCGCATGATGCGCTCGGCGCCCGTGAACACCCCCGTGTCGTGGTGGAGGAAGTTGAGCCACAGGTGGATGTTTATATAGCGCGGTCCCTGGTCGGCGATGTAGCCGAAAAAGGAGCGTGTGTTCTCGCGGCGCAGCTTCACGAGCTCGCGCAGGATGTCGTTCTTTGGTACGACGATGCTTGAGGGCTGCGAGGAGCGTATGTGGCGGAACAGTTCGTCGAACGCCTTTGAGCGCAGGGGCTTGTAGATAAGGCCCATCTTTCTTCCCTCGGGGAAGGCGATGCCCATGCAGGAGAGCCATTCCCAGTTGCAGTAGTGGCCGAGTAGGGCGGCGCAGTCCTGTCCCTCGCGGAAGCACTCCTCCACCTGTTCGGCTCCTGTGATGCGGAAGCGTCGGCGCAGTTCACTGTCGCTGATGGAGAGCAGCTTGATGGTTTCCACGCCGTAGTCGCACAGCCAGCGGTAGAAGCGTCGCTCGATGAGTTTTCTCTCCAGCGTGCCCTTCTCCGGGAACGACGACGCGAGGTTGGCGCGCACGACGCTGCGGCGATAGCGCACGACATGGTAGACAAGGACGAAGGCGATGTCGCTGATGGCGTAGAGCAGGCGGAAGGGAAGGTGTGAGAGTAGGCGGATGATGGTGAGCATTATCTTTTTATTTTTATTTGTTTCGCGTTATTTCTGCATCTCATGCAGTTTCTTGTAGTAGCCGCCGAGGGCTATCAGCTCTTCGTGCGTGCCGCGTTCCACGATTTGTCCGTCGTGCATGACGCATATTTCGTCGGCGTTCTTGATGGTGGAGAGTCGGTGGGCGATGGCGACGGTGGTGCGCGTCTTCATGAGTCGCTCCAGAGCGTCTTGCACGAGTCGTTCGCTCTCCGTGTCGAGAGCCGACGTAGCCTCGTCGAGGATGAGAATGGGCGGATTCTTGAGAATGGCGCGTGCGATGCTCACGCGTTGCCGTTGTCCGCCCGAGAGGCGTCCGCCCCGGTCGCCGATGTTCGTGTCGTAGCCGTGCTCCGTGTGCATGATGAAGTCGTGGGCGTTGGCGATGCGTGCCGCCTGTTCCACTTGGCTTTCGGTTGCGTTGTCGACGCCGAACGTGATATTGCCGCGGAAGGAGTCGTTGAAGAGTATGGCCTCCTGGTTGACGTTGCCGATGAGCTGCCGGAGGTCGTGGATGCCGAGGTCCTTGACGTTGATGCCGTCGATGAGCACCTCGCCCTCCTGCACGT
>ERZ808242.1713-NODE-1713-length-11230-cov-3.509441_pt1 | contig 11230 bp, 11 predicted proteins | sample MGYA00521244_ERZ808242 | MGnify/ENA primary metagenome ERZ808242 (study PRJEB31516, sample SAMN03275573) | gut metagenome | biome: mammalia-associated habitat; material: feces | host: Papio cynocephalus | place: Kenya | collected 2012-07-27 ... | reverse complement strand
CTACTGTTTTCCGGCGTCGATATTCACTTCTCCGCGCCGCAAAAATACGGCGTTTCGTATGGTTCTATTATACAGCAAATGCCGGAAAGGTCAATCACCTTTCCTGTAAAATTTGCCTGTAGGTGCTTTTCTGCCGCCTCTTTGATCCCATTTTCGGGCTTGCGATCGGCTAGTATGAAAGTGCCGGAGTTAGAGTCGTTGAACCCGTCTTCGGCGGAAAACGAAAAAACGAGGTGGCAGAAATGTTCTGGGATCGGGTCGCGGGGGTCTATGATATTTTCGCAAATGTTGTGAACCGGAGAACGCACAAAAAGCTGCGCGCGGTGCTCGCGAAACTTCTGCCGTCCGGCGGCAGCGCGCTCGAGTGCGCGTGCGGAACAGGGCTGCTCACGGGCGTGATCGCGGGCCGGTGTGATCGCGTGTGCGGTCGCGGTTTTGAAAAAACGAGAACAGGAGAATGGCAATGCTGCTGCACACGCTTGAAGAGCGCTATATCGAAGACATCGGCCGCGCGTTTGGCTATTACGATTACGGCGAAGAATCCGGGCTTGTCTGTGTCTTCTCCGGCCCCGACGCGGCAGATCTGTATATCCGCGGCTATGCGCGGGGGATGCTGCGCGGCGGCTTTCTGCACGCGACGAGCGAAAATTACGAGGGCTTCATCGCCTACAAGCTGCCGGGCGAAACGCTCGGCCTCAAGACGGCGCTTCCGCTCTTAAAAGGCGTTTTCCAATCGATGCGCCTTCCGGAGCTCGTCCGGTTCGCAAAGGCCGCAAAAAGCGGCGGTCCCGGTCTTCGCGACCGGATGGACAAGGAAAAGAAGCCCTACATTTTCGTCGGCATGGTCTGCGTGCGCGAAGCGTTCCAGCATCGGGGCTTCATGCGAAAGCTGATGGAGCTTGTCTATCAGGAGTCGGACCGCCTGAACGTTCCGGTCATTTTGGAGACCGACGCCGTTTCAAAGCTCGAAAAATACCGGCACCTCGGCATGGAGCTCGCCGGAACGCGCGATTTTGGCGCAAACGGAAAGCTGTTTGATCTCATCCGGTATCCAGTTCAGCCGAAGTAAGTGGATATGAAAAAGAGCCGCCCGCGGGCGGCTCTTTTTACAGTCAGTGTGAAAGCTTATAGATCATATACTGGTTCAGACTGACGCCTTCCATTTCCGCTTCCTTCTTCAGAAGCTTGTGCAGGCTCTTGGGAATACGAAGGACAAGGCGTCCGCTGTAGCCGTCGAGTTCTCGTTTCAGCGTCTCCAGACTGACGCTTGTGCCGTCGTCCACTGCTTCGGCCGCTGCAAGAGACGCGGCTTCTTCTGCACTCAAACTCTCTGGCTCTCTGGCGTTGATCGCCGCAAAGCGCTTTTCGATTTCTGCGGCAGTCAGATCCTTTTTCACAGGAATTCCTCCTTAATACTTCACGTTGGTGCGGGTGTTGATCTCCACAACGACAATGACGATCTCCCCATGTACCCAGTCGAAAACGATGCGGTAATGGTCTATTTTGTATCGGTATCTCGACTTGTATCCGCCCAGACGGACGATATTTCCTTCGAGTCTGGACAGCTGGTCGAGCGCTTTATAGAGCTTTTTCCGGGTTTTCTCATCGACACTGGCCAGATATTTCTGCGGCTGCTTTTTTAATCGTATCTCCATTCCCACGCCTCGCTTTCTATATTTATGATACTGCATATAGTATCATATGTCAAGCGTCAGAAAAATACCCGCCCACAGGAAGATAAATCCTGCGGGCGGATGTTTTTACTGCAAAAGGGCCTCGAGTTCTTCCTTCGGGCGATAGCCGACGGACGTGGCCTGGATCTCGCCGTTCCGGAAGACCATCACGGTCGGGATACTGCTGACGCCATAGTCGATGGCAAGCTGCCGCGCATCGTCGACATTGACCTTGCAGACCTTGACGCTTCCCTTCTTTTCCTCGGCGATCTCGGCGATAATGGGCGCCAACATCTTGCACGGGCCGCACCAGGTGGCCCAGAAATCCACGAGCACGGGCTGCTTGGAAAGCAAAACCTCTTTGTCAAAATTTTCTTCTGTAACAATGATCTCTGCCATGATTATTTCTCCTTTTCGCGGGATTTATAGTACAGCATACAGTGGCAAAAGCCCTCAAAATTGGGATCCGCGATCTGCTCGCGGAATTCCTTGCACATACATTTGGTGTCTTCGTTCCGCTCGAGTCTGCACGGGCAGTAGCCGCCTGTGCGCTTGAGCCCTTCCTTTACCGACTGGACGATCTGCTTGTCCGGGTTGAGTGTGACTGCCATCCGGGTGCCCTCCTTTCCGGCTTTCCTTGCCGGGTTCAGTATACCACATTTCGCGAAAAATAGCCAGTCTCCGCAAAAAAACGCACGGAAGCTTGCCTGCCTCCGTGCGCTTGTCTTATTCGTAGCCCTGGCTCACGCCGCTTGCGCCGACGTCGACTCCCAAATCGCAGGAATAGACCCACTCGATGGTGTCTCCTGCCTGCACGCCATAGCGGCTCGAGCCGTAGTTCGGGAACCAGCCGTTCACGCGGTACATCCAGCCGGAAAGCGCCCCGCAGTCAAACTCGTAAATGCCGCCGATGCCTTCGATATACGCCGTGTCATAAAGTGCCGTGGCCTGATATTCCATGTGGATGGCGTTTGCCTTGACGGTGTCCAAAAGCACCTCAAACGCGCTCTGTCCCTCGGAAAACTCGACCGTCGTCGGCGCAAGGATCCAGCCGTCCTGCGGCACGAGCTCGGCTTTTTCCGCGTCCAGATCGCTCATGTGATCGAGAAGCGACGCGCAGCGGATGCTGACGGTGCACGTCGCGGGACCGGCGGCTTCCTGCGCTTCGTCAGATGCCGGCTGCTCGTCCATCGGCGGGCGCTCTTCCGGCGTCTGCGGCGCAGACTCCGGCGATTTTGCTTCCGGTTCTGCGGCCTCGGCAGGCTCGGGCTGGATTTGCTCCGAAGAAGCTTCCGGCTCGGTCTGCGCGGGCTCGTCCGGCGTTTTCGCGGGGGCCTCCTGCGAGGGCTCGGTCTGCGCAGACTCCTGCGCGGGTTCGGGGCTTTGGGCGGGCTCGGCGCTGCACGCGCAGAGCGTCAGCAGCACGAACGCCAGCAGCGCGGCCAGAAGCCGTTTCGTCGTTTGTCTCATGAGATCCTCCCGGTTATCGTGTTACAAGGCAGCAGCCGTCGGGGCCGAGGGTGAGCTTTCCGGGGTAGTACGACAGATCACAGCCCAGCAGCACCTCGCCGCGCAGCGGAAGCTCCCACGGCGCGTTCGATTTGTTGCAGCACACGCAGAGCGTCTGCTCCTGCGTCCTTCGCAGAAACAGCAGCCGTCCGCCGCCCGCCTCCACCACGGTCACATCGCCGCGGCGCAGCGCCGGAAGCGTTTTTTTGAGCGTTGAGAGCGCCCTGTAAAACGATTGCAGGCTCTCGTCCTCGCTGCCCCACGGAAAATAGCGGCGGTTGAAGGGGTCGCGGTAGCCGGTGAGCCCGGCCTCGTCGCCGTAGTAAATACAGGGCATTCCCGGGAGCGTGAACTGCAAAAAGGCCGCCATGCGCAAAAGCACTTTTCCCCGCGCAAGGTCTTCCTGCGAAAAGTGCCGTTTGGCCAGCTCTTCGCGCTCGCCGTCTCTGGGGTCTAAAAGGGCGTTGATGGCCCGGGGCGTGTCGTGCGTGGACAAAATGTTCATCACGCAGGAAAGAACGTCCGCCGGGTAATTTTCCGCCAGCGCCATGATGCGCTCGCCCAGCGCCGCGCCGTCGGCGTCCCCGCGCACATAGCGGAGAATTTCCTTCTGCCAGGGGTAATTCATGACGGAGTCGAGCTCGCGGTTCGTGAAGTATTTCCGCCGCACGCCGTAGGCGACCTTGTTCGACGCGTCCTCCCAGACCTCGCCGATCAGAAGCGCGTTGGGCTTTTCTTTGCGGATCCTGTCTCGCAGGCGCAGAACGAAGCTGTCCGGCAGCTCGTCCACCACGTCCAGCCGCCAGCCGTCGGCTCCCGCGCGAAGCCAGTGCACGGCGATGGAATCTTCGTCGTCGATGATGTACCGCAGGAAATCCTCGTTGTCCTTGTTTACGCACGGCAGGTCCGTGATGCCCCACCAGCTGGTGTAGACGTCTGGATAGTGCTTGAAATCGAACCAGCTGCGATACGGAGACTTTGGATTTGAGACCGCGTCCTGAAAATACCGGCTGCGGCTTCCGACGTGGGAAAACACGCCGTCCAGGATCACCTTCATGCCCCGCTCGTGCGCGTCACGGCAGAGCGCTTTGAAATCCTCTTCCGTTCCAAGCATCGGGTCGATGCGGCCATAGTCGCAGGTGTCGTACCGGTGTGTGGAGAAGGCGAAGAAAATGGGGTTGAGGTACAAAATTTCCACGCCGAGGTCCTGCAAATAGGGAAGCTTTTCGCGGATGCCGTTCAGGTTCCCGCCGTAAAAATCGTTGTTCCAGACCTTTCCGTTCGCGTCGGGCCTGAAAACGGGCGTGTCCGACTTGTCCTCGTGCACCCAGTAGGGCTGAAGCTTTCCTGTGCAGTCGCACGTGCCGCTCTGATAGAACCGGTCGGGGAAGATCTGATACATGACCGCGCCCCTTGCGTACTCCGGCACAGGGTATTTGTCCTCCACGCAGCTGACCTGCCAGAGGCCGCCCTCTTCCATGTTGGTGTCGCTGCTTCCCTGACGAAACAGGCGGAACGACTCATTTTGCGTGGTGATCTGGAAGTAGTAAAAATACAGTCCCGGCTGAAGAGAAAATTCCCCGCTCCACGCTTCATACAGCGCGTTTTCTTCCGTTTTCTGAAGTGGGACGCGAAAGTGCTCCGTTTTTTCATCGTCCAGCAGGAAAACAGCCTCGGCCTTCACTGTCCGGCACGAGACCGGAATGTCCAGGCGCAGGCGGCAGGTTTCTGCGGGCTTTAACGTCCCGAACGGCGTTTTGAACTGGGAGAGCTTGCTGTCAAATAAGATCCGCATACTCAAGTTAAACCCCAGATCTCTTCGGCGTACTGCTCGACTGCGCGGTCAGCAGAAAAAATGCCGGCCTTTGCAATGTTGACGAGCGACATATTCGTAAATTTCCGTTTGTCGCGCCAGACTGCGCCCACCTTCTGCTGCGCGGCACAGTAGCTCTCAAAATCGGCCACGGTCATGTAGCCGTCGGCGGTTCCGAAGTGGTTGGTGGTGAGGCTCTGGACGATATCCTCAAATTTCTTGCCGCCGAGCGCGCCGGAGGTGAGTAAATTCAAAACCCGGTTCAAAGGCTCCGTCAGATACGCCCGCGGATCATAGCCGCCGCGCCACAAGGCCTCCACCTGATCGGCGTGCAGACCGAAGAGGAACATATTCTCTTCTCCCACCTGCTGACAAATTTCGACATTCGCGCCGTCGAGCGTTCCGAGCGTGACCGCGCCGTTGATCATCAGCTTCATGTTGCCCGTGCCGGAGGCCTCCTTGCCCGCGACGGAGATCTGCTCAGAGATATCGGCCGCCGGGATAATGATCTCGGCCAGAGACACCTTGTAATCCTCGACGAAGACGACCTTGAGCTTGCCGTGCATGGCGGGGTCCGCGTTGATCATATCCGCTGCGGCGACGATGAGCGAAATAATGCGCTTTGCCATCTGATAACCCGCGGAGGCCTTGGCCGCAAAGACAAACGTGCGCGGTGTCACCTCCATCTGCGGATCGTCCTTGATCGCAAGATACAGCCGCAGAATATGAAGCACGTTCAAAAGCTGCCGCTTATACTCATGCAGGCGCTTGACCTGAATGTCAAACAGACTCTCCGCGTCCAGATGAATGCCGTTGACACGGCTGACGTAGTCCGCCAGGCGCTTTTTGTTTTCCAACTTGATGCCGCGCAGCTTCGAGAGCACTTCTTCGTTATCGTAGAAGCGCAAAAGCTTTTCCAGCTCCCGCGCGTCTTTGGTAAAGCCGTCTCCGATCAGCTCTGTCAGGTACGCGCTGAGCGCGGGGTTGGCCTGGCACAGCCAGCGGCGGTAGGCGATGCCGTTGGTGATGTTGATGAAGCGGCTCTCATCGAGCTTCGCGTAGTCCCTGAAAATACCGTCTCTGAGGATCTGCGTGTGCAGCTGCGACACGCCGTTGACCTTGTGGCACGCGGCAAGGCAGAGGTTTGCCATCCGCACCTCGCCGCCGGAGATGGGGGCCATGTAGTCGATCTTGCCCCAGTCGCCGGGATACGAGAGCTGGAGGCGGTTTCGCGTGCGGCGGTCGATTTCGCGGACGATGCCGTAAACGCGCGGCAGCTGCTCGCGGAAGAGGTCGATCTGCCAGTGCTCGAGCGCTTCTGCCATGACGGTATGGTTCGTGTAGGAAAGGGTCTTGCAGGTAATGTCCCACGCCTCGTCCCAGCCCATTTCGTACTGGTCGACGAGAAGCCGCATGAGCTCGGGCACGCAGAGCGCCGGATGGGTGTCGTTGATGTGCACGGCGACCTTGTCAGGAAGGTTGGATAACGTGCCGTACTGCTTGTAGTGGTCTTTCAGGATCGACTGAAGCGACGCCGAAACGAGCAGATACTGCTGCTTGAGCCGGAGCCTCTTTCCCTCGATGTGATCGTCCGCCGGGTATAAGACCTTCGAGATGGTCTCGGCCATCGTGTTCTGCTCCAGTGCCCGCGCATAATCGCCGCGGGAGAACGCCGCCATGTCAAAGCCCTGCGGCACGGAGGCAGACCAGAGCGTCAGCTTGTTTGCGCCCTCGGCGTGGTAGCCGGAAATATAAAAATCGTGCGGCACGGCCATGACGGACTGATAGCCCACCTGCGCGGCCTTGAATTTTCCGTGGTCCATCCACTCGTGCACGGCGCCTCCGAAGCGCACCTCGACCGCGTCGTCTTCTCTCGTGTGCAGCCACACGTCGCCCAGGCCCAGCCAGTCGTCCGGAAATTCGATCTGCCAGCCGTCGACGATCTTCTGCTTGAAGATGCCGAACTCATACCGGATGGAAAAGCCAGTGACCGGGTACGAAAGCCCGGTCGCCGCGTCCATGTAGCAGGAAGCCAGCCGCCCCAGACCGCCGTTTCCGAGCCCCGCGTCGGGCTCCATTTCGCAGAGCGCTTCGAGCGAGAAGCCCAGCTCCTTCAGGACCTCTCCTGCTTCGTCGTAAAGCCCGAGGTTAAAGAGGTTATTCCGCAGCGACGTGCCGACGAGAAATTCCATCGACATATAATAGACCTGCTTGCGCTCTTTTTCGCGCGTTTCTGCCTGAAACGCCCGCTGCTTATCCTCCAGCATCAGCCGGATCGTCACGCAGAGCGCGCGGTAGGCCTGCTTTTCCGTCGCCTCGCGAAGCTCGCAGCCAAACATCCGCAGGCAGGTCTCCTCGATCGCCTGATGCAGCATTTCTTTTGTCATACGCCGTCCCCCAATGCTTTGTGATAGAGCGCCATGTAGCTTTGCGCGCCCTTGCTCCAGCTGAAGTCCTGCGTCATATCGTGCCGGACCAGCTCCTTCCACTGCTCGGGCGAATCGTAGTACAGCGCCAGCGCCCGGTCGATCGCGGAGAGGAAATCGTCTGCGTTGTAGCTCTGGAAGGTAAAGCCGCGGCCTTCGCTCTCCGGCCCTTCATACGGCGGCACGGTGTCCTTGAGACCGCCCGTCGCGTTCACGACCGGGATCGCGCCGAAGCGCATGGCCATCAGCTGCGAAAGCCCGCACGGCTCGGATTTCGACGGCATCAGGTAAAGATCCGACGCCGCGTAGACCATGTTGGCAAGATCCGCGCTGAAGCAGAGGTTGACGCTGACCTGATTGCGAAACCGATCCTGCAGGCCGCGCAGGAACCACTCGTATTTCTCTTCGCCCGTTCCGATGACGACGAGCTGCACGCGCCTCGACATGAGCCGCTCTGCGATGTAGCACAGAAGATCGATGCCCTTGTGGCCGGCAAGCCGCGTGACCATCGCGAGCATCGCGGTGTCGCGGTCTTCGGGAAGGCCGAGCTCTTTTTGCAGGGCAAGCTTGTTTTGAAGCTTTCCTTCTTTGAAGGTTTTTTCGTTATAGTGCGCCGCCAGGCCCTCGGTTTTCATCGGGTCAAAGAGCTTTGTGTCGATGCCGTTGGTGATGCCGGTAAAATCGCCGCCGCGGCTCGAGAGCACCTGAGACAAACCGTGCGCGTAATAGGGATAGCGCAGCTCCTGGCAGTAGGTCTGCGAGACGGTCGAGACCTGATCGGCCGTAACGATGGCGGCCTTCATGAGGTTCGTGCAGTCGTCAAAGCGCAAAATTTCGTCACACTCGCGCGGCAGGCCGATGACGTCGTAGTTGAAGCTCAGGTTGGCCTTCCCCTGATATTCGACATTGTGGATGGTAAAGACGCTTCGCACGTTCGGGAAGCTCTCGTGATACTCGGTCTTGAGAAGCAGCGGCACCAGCGCCGTCTGCCAGTCGTGGCAGTGGATGATGTCGGGCTTTAATCCCACGAAGACCATTGCGGCCAGCGCGGCCTTGGAAAAATAGGCGAAGCGCTCGCCGTCGTCCGCGCAGCCGTAGACGCAGCCGCGGCAGAAATAGTGCTCGTTGTCGATGAAGTAGATCTTGAGCTTTTTGCGCCGGCTCCTGAGCCGGATGAGACCCACATACTCCCGCCGCCAGGCCAGCGGCACGTCGAAGTAGCCCAGAAATTCCATATCGTATTTGCCGGAATATTTGATCCGGTCGTAAAACGGCAGAAAGACGCTCACTTCATTGTTTTTGATCTCGGATAATGCCTGCGGCAGCGCCTGCAAGACATCGCCAAGGCCGCCCGTCTTTACAAACGGGGCGGCCTCGGAAGCAACCATTGCGATTTTCATACGGTAACTCCTTTGCTGATGTAAAGCGGATGCTCCGGCGTTCCCTGAAGCCGGGTTCCCGGTTTGACGGTCACGTTCTTATCCAGAATGACGTAGCGAAGCTGCGAGCGTGCGCCGACCTTGCTTCCCTGCATGAGGATCGAGCTCTCCGTCTCGCTGTCCTCTCCCAGATCGACCTCACGGAAGATGACCGAATGGTTCGCCTTGCCGAAAATGTGGCAGCCGTCGGCCACCAGGCAGTCGGGCGCCTGCCCATTTTCGCCGAAAAGCGTCGGCACAGAGTCGCGCACCTTGGTGTAGATGGGAAGGCTGGTACGGAACAGGCTGTGGCGCACATCCTGATCGAGCAGACGCAGATTGTTGATATAGTATTCCTGCATACTCTCGTTAAAGAGCGCAATATTCTGGAACGAGTACACGTTCACCGAGAGCTTTCCCTCGTTGTACTGCGGCAGAACGAAGTCCCGCTCAAAATAGCACTTGCCGTGCGGCACGAGCTCGTGGATGATGTTCAGAAGCTTTTTGCGTTCGATGACAAACATACTCATGCCGGAAAGATAATCAGGCGGCGCGCAGTATTCGACGGCCAGATCCGCGATCTTTCCGCTCTCATCGACCTTCACGGCCAGCGTCTGCGTGCGCTTGCCGTCGCACCGGCCGGACTTTGCAACGATCGTTAAGTCGCAGCCGGAGGAAACGTGCGCGTCGACGACCTCAGAAAAATCGATGGCGCAGAGAACGGTCGTGTCGGATAAGATAACATACTCCGCGTCGCTGCGCTCGAGAACGGGAAGCGCAGTCTGCAGCGCTTCGAGCTTTCCGCGGTAAGCGCCCGTGTGGCCCGTGGCGTAGGGCGGCAGGAAGCGCACGTTTTCTCCCAGATGCAGGTCCCAGTCCTCGCAGTTTGCCAGATGGTCCATCAGCGACTGGTAGTTATATTTCGTAATGATGCCGATGTTGCGGATGCCGGAGTTGCTCATGTTCGAAAGCACGAAGTCGATCTGCCGGTAGCGGCCGCCGAACGGGATCGAGCCCGAGGTACGCTCCCAGGTGAGGTCTCCCATCTTGCTGTCGTAAATGTTCGAGAAAATGATGCCCATTGCTTCCATGTTCGCGTCCCCCTTTCTTAGACGATGGCGCCGGGTTCGATGACCGCGCCTTCGGAAATTTCCTTCTCCTTGCCGACGACGCTGATCCTGCGCTCGCCGTTTTCCACATCGCCGCCGATCTTCGCGCCCGCGCGGATGATGCAGCTTTCGGCGATGATCGCATTGCGGATGGACGCGCCGTTTTCAATGACGACGTCTGGCATGATGACGCTGTCGACGATCTCCGCGCCCTTGCCGACGGTGCAGCCGGTCGAGATGATCGAATGGTTGACAAAGCCGTAGACCTCGCAGCCGTCTGCTACAAAGCTTTCGTGAAGCTCTGCGGTCTTTGCGATGTAGCTTGCGGGCTTGGTCGTGTTTCGGGCGTAGATCTTATGTCCTTCGGGGCCGTAAATGTCAAAGGCCGGATGCTTGCCGAGCAGATCCATGTTCGCTTCCCAGAGGCTCGAGATCGTGCCGACGTCCTTCCAGTAGCCGTCGAACTGGTAGGCAAAGAGCCGGTGGCCGGAGGAAAGCAGCGCCGGAATGATGTTCTTGCCGAAGTCATTTTCGCTGGTGGGGTCGGCTTCGTCGGCCTCCAGGAACTCTTTGAGGACGCTCCACTTGAAAATGTAGATGCCCATCGACGCATTCGTGGACTTGGGGTGCTTCGGCTTTTCTTCGAATTCGTAGATCGAGCCGTCTTCGCGCGTGTTCATGATGCCGAAGCGGGAGGCCTCCTTCAGGGGCACGTCGCGCACGGCGATGGTGCAGTCGGAGTCCATGCTCTCGTGGAACTTCAGCATCGCGGCGTAGTCCATCTTGTAGATATGGTCGCCCGAGAGGATCAGGACGTTATCGGGGTTATAGCGCTGGATGAAGCCGATGTTCTGGTAGATGGCGTTGGCCGTGCCCTTGTACCATTCGGAGTTTTTGCTCTTGGCGTAGGGCGGGAGCACCTGCACGCCGCCGTGCGAGGAGTTGAGCCCCCACGGCTGGCCGTTGCCGATATATTCATTCAGCTCCAGCGGCTGATACTGCGTCAGAATGCCGACGGTATCGATCTTGGAGTTGACGCAGTTGGACAGCGGGAAATCGATGATCCGGTACTTTCCGCCGAAGGGGACGGCGGGCTTGGCCGTGTTTTCCGTCAGGACCATCAGGCGGCTTCCCTGACCGCCGGCGAGCAGCATGGCCACACAACGCTTTTTCTGAAATTGCATACCTTGGTTCCTCCTGTTCCGTTTAGGGTTTCATTTGGTTGCGCTGATAGCGGTAAAAGCAGACGCTCATCGGCGGCACGCGGAAAAGGCCGCTCTGC
>ERZ808242.1711-NODE-1711-length-11241-cov-3.498748_pt1 | contig 11241 bp, 10 predicted proteins | sample MGYA00521244_ERZ808242 | MGnify/ENA primary metagenome ERZ808242 (study PRJEB31516, sample SAMN03275573) | gut metagenome | biome: mammalia-associated habitat; material: feces | host: Papio cynocephalus | place: Kenya | collected 2012-07-27 ... | reverse complement strand
GGCAATAAACCCTATCTTTTTTGTTGGTCGAGGCGACGGGACTTGAACCCACGACTCTTGGTCCCTCGTCGCAACGCGACGGTATGGTCACGCCTTTACCTTTGGCAAAGGCGCGGACTTTACGGTCGGTTGCTCCTCTCCCCGAAAAAACGATTTCCGTTTTATTCGGGGTCCCCGTGTTATGGTTCGGGACCTAAGAGGTCACGGGCAAACCCCGCACCTAAACACAACAAAAAAGATAGGGCAATAAACCCTATCTTTTTTGTTGGTCGAGGCGACGGGACTTGAACCCACGACCTCTTGGTCCCGAACCAAGCGCGCTACCAAACTGCGCTACGCCTCGACGGTGAAAATATTGTAACGGGAGAAATTCCTTTCTTCACCGTTACAGCTTTTATATTATAATCGGTAGTTTCGCTTTTGTCAATAAAAAATTTGCCGATTATCGCTAAAATTTGCCTTTTGACGATAAATTTTTTATAACGCTTGACTATAAACATATTATATGTTACAATTAACTCAAGAAAAGAAAGGGAGCGTTTGCCATATGGGTGAAAGTCTTACGCAAAACAATCAAAAAAGAATACTAAACGGCAATGCACTTAAACTTATCGCTATCGTAGAGCTATGACGATAGACAATTTAGCGTGGTTTTTGTTTCCCGGCTATCCGACGGAACCTTTGCCGATTATTATGCACGTTATCGGCAGGCTTACTTGCCCGATAATGTGTTTTTCATAGCCGAAGGTTTCCAATTACACGCATAACGTAAAAAATATTCGCTCCGTTTGCTTGTTTTCGCGCTCGTTTCGCATTTTGCGTATATCTTCGCTTCAAACGATTTCGTCGACTTTCGCTCGTTTATCCTGTTCTATTACGGCACGGGAATAAATCGTTTTTTAAACAAAGAGAGCGTAATGTTTTCGCTTTGGGCTGGCTTACTCTTCTTAGAATAAACGCCTCAAAAACACTAAAACAGTGGGCGAAAATCCTTTTAACTTTCCTCGTTTGCTTTTTAACGTTTCCGTCCGACTAGAGCTGCATAGCCGCGCTTTGCGTGCTTGCGATAGGTTTCAACCGCGGCGATGTCAAAAAACAAGTAATCTGGCGTTTTTTGTTCGTAAGCGCATATGTTGTAGTATACGTTTTCTCAATAAACGTCGTTTACGGACTAATCCGGCTTTGCGTTTTCCTTGCCGTTCCCTTGCTCTTCTTGTACAACGGCAAACGCGGCAAAAACGAAAAGGTAAACAAGTTTATGAAGTGGTTTTTCTTTATTTACTATCCACTTCATCTTTTCATTATCGGGCTTATTAAGTTCTTAGCTTGAAATTTTAATTATTACGATATGCCTGCCGTATTTTTGCGGCATTTGCATAATATATATTTTGAGGTGCTTTTATGAAGTATTGTACACATTGCGGCAAACAGCTTATGGATGAAGCCGTTATTTGCCCCGGTTGCGGCTGCGCCGTTGAAGATTTAACGAAACGCAAAGGAACCGATTCTTCAAATTCCCAAAACGAAACGCTCGGACTTATCGCTAAGGTATTCATGATAATTGCCTGCGTTGTCAGCGGTTTTCTTTTGATACCGCTTTGCTGGACGATTCCGATGACGCTTTCCGTATCCGATAAGCTCAAAAACAAAGAACCGATTAGCGTTGCTATGAAGGTTTGCACGCTTATTTTCGTGAGTACCGTTTCCGGCGTTCTTTTGCTTTGTATGAACGACGATAATTAAGCGATTCAGTTATGAAATATTGCGAATATTGCGGACAAAAAATGGTGACGGAAGAGAACTTCTGCCCCTCCTGCGGCGCGCCGACCGCGCGTGAAAAGGCTATCGAAAGAGAGCGAAAAGCCGAAGAAAAGAACAAAAAATCCACGCGAAAGGCTTTGTGTATTATTGCGGGCGTCGTGATGATTGCAACGTGTTTTTTGCTTGCGGCTTTGGCGTACTTAGGTTTTGCGCTTTGGGTGGTTTACGCTTTATTTTTCTTTATCTATTTGATTGCCGGCGCATACGGCGGAACAGAACAGCCGTTTGAGTGGAATTTTATCGACCCGCGGATATTTTTCCTCGGCACATTAATCCCTATTCTTTGGATAATCCCTATGGCGATAGTCTTGTTCACAAAGGGAGCGAAAGGCACAAAAATAAGTAAAGCTTTCAAAATCTGCACGCTTATTTTCTGTTCCGTTCCCGCGGGAATAATTCTTCTTTTCGTAAAAGACGACGAAGATTAAATTTTTTCATAGTATCGCTTGACAATATCGACAAATTAAAATATACTATATAATATAATCAAAAAAATTATGGAGGATAATTTTTATGAAGTATTGCACACATTGCGGCGCGCAGATTGACGACGAAGCCGTGGTATGCCCCAAATGCGGTTGCGCGACGGCTAAGGGCGAAGAGGTCTTTGAAGAAAATAAAAACAATTCTTCAAACAACAACGCGACTCTCGGGCTTGTAGCTAAAATCTTTATGATTTTAACTTGCGTAGGTTGCGTGGTTACCGCGTTTGCTTCTCTCGGTATGTATTCAGGAGTTGAAAACGGACTTGCTTTGGGTATAGGCGGGCTTATCGGCGGTTTAATCCCGCTTTGTTGGGTCATTCCTATGACGATTAAGATTAACAACAGTCTTAAAAACAACGAACCTCTAACAACCGGCTTTAAGGTTTGCACGCTTATTTTCGCTAACGTAATTTCCGGAATTTTGCTTCTTTGTATGAAAGAAGACAACTAAAAAGTTTTTTTCGCCGTCCGCGTAATAACGGACGGTAAATTTTTTTGCGTGCTATTAAAAAAAGAGCTTTAAAACAGTTGACGAAAGACTTTTTACAGTATAAAATTATTCTAAAAAAACGAAAGAGGAATATGCGCTTTTCGCCGCATGGCAAAACGCTTTATTCAAAGTTTATACGGGAGTAAACATAAAGTGAAAAACACGAGAACCGAGAGCGATTCCATAGGCGCGCTCGATATACCTTGCGACGCTTATTACGGCGTTCAGTCTTTAAGAGGTTACGAAAATTTCCACATTACGGGAACAAAAATGAACAACCGCTTTATTCTCAATATCGTGAGAATAAAACTTGCGGCGGCGATAGCTAATATGAAAGCGGGTTCCGTCGACAAAAAGACGGGCGAAGCGATTATCGCGGCGTGTAAGGAAGCGCTTGAAGGAAAGCTCGATTCGGGTTTTATTACGGACGCCATCCAGGGCGGCGCGGGGACGACCGCAAACATGAACGTCAACGAGGTTATCGCAAACCGCGCGACCGAGCTTTTAGGCGGTAAAAAAGGCGAATATCTCTGCCATCCGAACGACCATGTTAACTGCTCGCAGTCGACAAACGACGTTATCCCTACTGCCGGTCGCATTACCGTAATCGAACTTGCGGGCGAACTTATCGCCAACGTTACGGAGCTTATTTCTTCGCTCGATAAAAAGGCGGAAGAATTCAACGATATCATTAAAATGGGCAGAACTCAGCTTGAGGACGCCGTTCCTATCCGTTTAGGGCAGGAATTCGCCGCGTACTCTTCGGGGCTTAAAAGAACGCTTAAACTGCTTGAAAAAGCCGTGGGCGAAATGTATTCGGTCAATATCGGCGGCACGGCGATAGGTACAGCGATAAACGTCGAAAAAGTTTATCTTGACGAGATAGTGCCGACCCTTTCGGAAGTTACTGGTTACGCTCTTACTCGCGCCGAAAACTTAATCGACGCAACGCAAAACCTTGACGGTTTCGTGTACGTTTCGGGCGCGCTCAAAACTATGGCTGTTTCGCTTTCCAAAATGTGCAACGATTTGCGCCTTATGTCGAGCGGACCCAAGACGGGTTTTGAAGAAATCACGTTGCCCGCAAAGCAAAACGGCTCGTCGATAATGCCCGGCAAAGTCAACCCCGTTATTCCGGAAGTCGTAACGCAAGTCGCGTTCGCCGTTATCGGCAACGATTCCACGATAACCCTTGCCGCGGAGGCGGGGCAACTCGAACTCAACGCTTTCGAACCTGTTATTTTCTATAAGCTTTTCGAATCGTTGACTTGCATGAAAAATGCCGTAAAAACCTTGACGGTTAACTGCATAAACGGCATAACTTCAAATAAAGCTCGTTGCGAAGAACTTTTGTTCGGCAGCGTCGGCACCGTAACCGCGCTTTGCCCGTACATAGGTTACAAAAAGGCTGCGGAGCTTGCCAAACGCGCGTTAAAGGAAAACAAAAAAATAAAAGACCTCGTCCGCGAACAAGGGCTTTTAGACGACGCACTCTTAGATAAAATTCTCGACCCGTTCACGATGACGGAGCCGAAAAATAACTGATAATCGACTTATGGGAGGACTTATTATGAAAAAATCTTTAAAATTCACGTCAATATTTTTACTTGTGGTCTGCGTTTTGGTATCTCTTGTTGCTTGCGGCGGCTATGAAGTAAGCATAGGTATAGGCGACGGCAACAAAGAAAACGATAGGGTTTCCGTAAACTTTACTATAGCCGAAACAATATATGACGGCTACGTTCTCGATACGACCTTTTCGGCTGAAAGCGAAGCCGATTTAAACGATACTTTCGTTTTCGCGATAACTACTGACAGTCAGTTTTCTTCTACTTATTATGAAAGCGTTCTTTGCTCGGTAAAAGGCGAAGAATTAAAAGACGGTAAAACTTTTAGAGTAAAAATCGAGCTTAACAATCTTAGCGATATTTTAAAAGAAGAGAACGGAAAGTTTTCTTTGGTATTGCATCGCGACGGCGCAAAAGGGACCGATATTACTAAGTTTTCTACAAGCGAATACACTTACAAAAAAAGTGGCGACAAGTTTACTATCGAAAAATAATCTAATAACATAGAAGTAAGCCTATAGGTCGATTATCATTTGATTTATAGGCTTTTTTATAAAGTGAAACAAAAAGGAAAACGCAAAAATGAATAATTACGTTTACACTATAAATAATAAGTTATATATAAACTTAACTAATCGTTGCAGTAATAATTGCGATTTTTGTATTCGCGACGGGCGCGACGGAATGAACGGCACAACCCTTTGGATAGATAAGGAACCGACCGCCGAAGAAGTTATTTCGGCGTTGCCTCAAAATTTGACAGATTATGAAGAAGTCGTGTTTTGCGGTTTCGGAGAACCGACTTATAATTTAGAAGCTTTGGTAAAAGTAGGCGAATATCTGCATTCAAAAGGAATGACTACGCGCATAAACACCAACGGGCAAGCAAACCTTATCCACGGGCGTGACGTAAGCGCAGAAGTATCCAAGGCGTGCGACTATATCAACGTTTCTTTAAACGAAAGCAACTCCGAAAAATATCAGGCGCATTGCAACAGCGTGTTCGGCGAAGAAGCCTATTCCGCGCTTTTGGAGTTTGCCGCGCTTTGCGCTTCTCACGGTGCGAAAGTTAATTTTTCGATAGTCGACAGTATCGGTAAGGACGATATCGAAGAGTGCAAAAAGAAAGCGGAAACGCTCGGCGTGCCGCTCAGAATAAGAGAAAAAGAATAACGAAAACGGGCGATAATCGACTTATAGCCTCACATTTTAAACAAACGGAGTATAAATGACTATAGAAAACAATAACGCACAACAAATAGACGTAAGGTCTTTCATACAGCAAAATTACACGCCGTACTCGGGTGACGGCTCGTTTTTACGCGGCGCAACGGAGAGAACGAAAAACTTACTCAAAAAGGTTGAAGAACTTTTCAAAAAAGAACGCGAAAAAGGCGGCGTTCTCTCTGTTGACACGCAAATAGTTTCGGGCATAAATTCCTTTAACCCGGGCTATGTAGACAAGGAAAACGAAATTATAGTGGGACTTCAAACTGACGAACCGTTAAAGAGAATGGTTAACCCGTTCGGCGGAATGAGAATGGCTCGTCAAGCTTGCGAAGCTTACGGCTACAAGCTCGGCGAAAATATCGAAAACGAATTCAAATATCGCACGACCCATAACGACGGCGTTTATAAAGCCTACACCGCGGAAATGCGCGCGGCACGCAAAATTCACCTTATAACGGGACTTCCCGACGCGTACGGCAGAGGCAGAATTATCGGCGATTATCGTCGAGTTGCGCTTTACGGCGTGGACAAGCTCATCGAAGAGCGCAAAAAGGATAAAACAAAATTAGAAGGTGCGGATTTCGACGAAGAAACGGCGCGCGAAGCCGAAGAATTTTCGCTCCAACTCGCCGCGCTCGAAGAGTTAAAAAGGATGGCTCTTTCCTACGGCTACGATATTTCCTTACCGGCTAAAAACGCAAAAGAAGCCATACAATGGACGTATTTCGGCTATCTTGCCGCTATAAAGGAACAGAACGGCGCGGCGATGTCGCTCGGCAGAACGTCTACTTTTTTCGATATTTATATAGAAAACGATATCGAAAACGGCGTTTTAACCGAAGAGGGCGCGCAAGAGCTTATCGACGATTTCGTCTTGAAACTCCGCCTTGCTCGTCACTTGCGCACGACCGAGTACAACGAGCTTTTCGGCGGCGACCCCATGTGGATTACCGAAAGCGTTGGCGGTATGGGCGAGGACGGCAGAACGCTTGTCACGAAAACTTCGTACAGAATGCTCAATACGCTCTACAATCTTAAACCCGCGCCCGAGCCTAATTTGACGGTTTTGTGGTCTAAAAACTTGCCCGAGCCTTTCAAACTTTTCTGTGCGAAACTCTCCGCCGACACCGATTCCGTGCAGTACGAAAACGACGATATAATGCGACCCGTATACGGTGACGATTATGCAATCGCGTGCTGCGTTTCGGCAATGAAAGTCGGCAAACAAATGCAGTTTTTCGGCGCAAGGTGCAACTTGCCTAAGCTATTATTATTCGCTTTGAACGGAGGAACGGACGCGGCGACCGGTATAAAAATAGGTCCGCAAATGCCCGTTTACGATAAGGAAGTTTTAGTGTTCGACAAGGTTTTCGATAGGTTCAAAATCTATCTCGAATGGCTTTCAAAACTGTACGTAAACACGATGAACGTCATTCATTTTATGCACGATAAGTACGCTTACGAAGCGTTAGAAATGGCTTTGCACGACGCAAAAATTCACCGTTTTATGGCTTTCGGTATCGCCGGGCTTTCCGTCGCAGCCGATTCTTTCTCGGCAATAAAGTACGGCAAAGTAACGGCAAAAAAAGGCGATAACGGATATATAGACGGGTTTTTAACCGAAGGCGACTTCCCGACGTTCGGTAACGACGACGATAGGGTGGACGATATCGCAAAGCTTTTGGCGAAGATGACGATAGAAGATTTAAGAAAAACAAAGACCTATCGCGGCGCAGAACATACGCTCTCCGTTTTAACTATAACTTCCAACGTAATGTACGGCAAACACACAGGCGCCACCCCGGACGGCAGAGAGGCGGGCAAGCCTTTCGCACCGGGCGCAAACCCGATGCACAATCGTGAAAAACGCGGCGCGCTCGCTTCGCTCAATTCCGTCGCAAAACTTTCTTACGACGATTGCCGCGACGGCATTTCCGATACTTTCTCTATAACGCCCGAAACGCTCGGCAGAAACGAAAAAGAACGCGCGGAAAACCTCGTTGCGCTCCTCGACGGATTTTTCTCTAAGGGCGCGCACCATCTCAACGTAAACGTGCTTCGCCGCGAAACGCTTATCAAAGCTTACGAGGACCCCGAAGCCTACCCGAACCTAACGATCCGCGTGTCGGGCTACGCCGTCAACTTCCACAAACTTTCCAAAGAGCAACAGCGCGAAGTCATTTCCCGCACTTTCCACGAAAGCTTATGAACAGTAAAGTTACGAATAACGAGATTGTCGGCAGAATAAGTTCCGTTCAGACCCTCGGCTCGCTCGACGGTCCGGGACTAAGATACGTCGCGTTCTTGCAGGGCTGCCCGTTAAAATGCGCGTACTGCCACAATATCGAAACGCGCGACTTTATCGGCGGAACGCAAACAACGGCTTCCGCACTTATAGCCGACGCGCAAAAATACCGCGAATACTTCGGCAAACGCGGCGGAATAACGCTTTCGGGCGGCGAACCGCTCGTTCAGGCGGAGTTCGTGACGGAAGTTTTTAAAAAGGCGAAAGCGGACGGCATAAACACTTGCCTCGACACTTCCGGCGCGGTTTTGAACGAACAAGTCGAAGAATTGCTTGCCTTTACCGATTACTGCTTGCTCGATATCAAATTCACTTCCGACGAGGAGTATTTAAAGTATACGGGGCTTTCCTACCGCGCCGCGCTCGATTTTTTGGAAGCGTTAACGCGCAAAAACGTACCGACCCGCATACGGCAAGTTATCGTCGAAGGCTTGAACGACACGGAAAACAACGTTTTAAAGCTAAAAGAATTAAAAAACGCTCACCCGAACGTCGAAGAAATCGAACTTTTGCCCATGCGTAAGCTCTGCATTTTTAAGTATCGCGATTTAGGCTTGCGTTTCCCGCTTGACGATTATCCCGAAACTTCGCAAAAAACAATCGACAGGCTAAACGCTCTTTTAAAGTCTGAAAATTAAAAATCATAGTTTTTATTCGCTTTGCTTTTATCCGCAAGGCGAATTATTTTATGTGAATAAAAAAACGCCGATAAACACACGAAAAAATTTTGTATTTCGTTTTAGGTCGCAACCTTTCTTTCGTCCGCGGTACGCTTAAAGGTGTTCGTCAACCGCGGACAATTGTGTTTGCAATACTTTAAAAAATGCTTTCAAAATTCATTAAAAAATATACTTTCACCGTCAATCGGCTTTCAAATATCGCGTTTTTGAATGTTTTTTACGCGTTGTAGCTCGTTTCGGCGTTTTTGTTATATAAAAGGCGACTAAAATTTTTCGCCGCCGTGTCCGCTCGTCAAGGATAATTTTTTTCACGTTTTTTATAAATTCGTTGAAATTTTGACTTTTTCCGCCGTGTTCGATAAAATTTGCAAAAAATCACGAACTAATATTTATACATAATACTGTGAATTAAAAATAAATTTATACATTGTGTAAACAAAAAGAAATCGCGTAAAAAACTGCTCAAATTTTAGTGCGAAAGCATAAACACGGAAGCTTAAAAACAAAACCGAGCCTTTTATATTATATATAATGATATTAAAACGCTTAAAGTTGTTCGCGGCATAAAAACACTGTCTTTACATTACGGTACAGCTAAACTTATATTACCGCATCTCGTCAAGTATTAGCGAAAAGGCGATTGTTATAAAGCCCGTTTTAACTATAAAAATTCTTAAGTTTTGTTTTAAAAAAATTTTTGCTTAAAATCGCCGATAAAACCAAGTGTTTTTGCGTCATATTAGTCAAACTTATGGAAAATATAAAAAATAATTATGCGAAAACGGGCTTATTTTTTTTGACAAATGAATAATTTTCCATATAATATATAACATCGAGCGCGCAAAAGCGGCTCGAGGACTGTTTTTATATTTTCCCTTCGCGTTTTGCGAACCTAAATTAACAAAAGCGTATGCGCATCGCTTGAACGGCGCAAAATAACTTTCGGGCGTTTGTAAAATCGGTAAAATTTATAAAATTTGCAAATTTCCCGATAACAAAAGGCGTTTGGCACTGAAAAAGCGTGCTATCGTCCGTTATAACCAAAATTCCTTTACGCCGATTTGAGCTTTCGGCGTGGGCTTTTCGTTATTTTTGATTTTTTCTTTATATGCGTGCGCGTGTGAAAGCGCATAGCGAAACCGCGCGAAAGCGCATAATAAGCAAAAGCGTTTACTAAAGCATAATAAAAGCGCAAAAAAGAAAATTTCCGAAAAACCATACAAAAGTCCGAAAAGGGAAAATCAAAATTTTTATTTTAGCCGGATATCCCGTCCAAGCCAAAATCGCGTTAAGGCGCAAGCGGGGTGTTATATCAAAAAAATTCTTATTACAAGGAGAATTCCACAATGAAAACAAGGAAGTACCTAATCAGCTTGTTCTGCGTCATAATGGTTGTCGCTATGGCTATAGGCATCGTGGGTTGTACTAAGATTAATCCCGCCGCAAGCGAGATTAACGGCGAGTACTACTGCGATACTCAAAGCGGCGAATATACCGTTACGCTTAAGGACGGCAAGATTACCTTGAAACAAGGCGATAAAGTTGTCGAGGGTTCGTATGACTACGACAAGACTAATTTTACCGTTAAGTTTAAAGGCAACACGACGGGAGCCTCGGGCGAGTATACCGACGGCGTTCTCAAGCTTACTTATAACGGCGCGACTTATAGCTATTTGAAGAAAGTCGAATATACCGTCAAGTTTATGGACGGCACGACTGAAATCAAGTCTGCCGAACAAAATGTTATAAACGGCAAAGCCGCAAAACAGCCTGCCGACCCTGAAAAAGAGGGTAATTACAAATTTATAACTTGGTACGCCGACGCGAATTTCACCAAAGTATATAATTTCGCTACACCCATAACTCAAGATACCCAAATCTACGCGAGATTCGGAGAGTATACTACCGGCGAAGAAATATACAAAGTAAAGCTTTCTTGCGATGGCGAAAACTATAAAGACCTTGAAACAATCGGTTACAAGGTTTACAACTTACCGATGCCCACCAAGAGCGGCTCTACGTTTGTAGGTTGGTTTGTCAGCCAGTACAATGACGCGAATAAGCTCTCATATAAGTACGAAGAACAGCTTATCAAAGAAGATTCAACGCTTTATGCTAAGTTTATAACCGATTCTTCCGAACCCGTTATAGAAACTGTTGAAGGCGGCACGATAAAGTGGACTTCGGCGGGCGTAGGCAAAAATTATCATATTAAGATTGTAAGCCCGAAAGATGAAGCGCTTGTTGATGAAAATGCGGCTACGCTTAGTAAAGCTTTCGATTTTACCGCGCTTGAAGCCGGCGATTATGTCATTACCGTAACGGTCGACGACAAAACGGCAACTGCTTACTACAAGAATAAAGCTCTTGCGAGAGTTTCTCATTTTGAAGTCTTAACCGATGACGCGGGCAACGAACTTGACATTATTTCTTGGAATGCAATCGATAACGCCGAAAAGTATATCTTGAGCATTACTTGCGGCGACGCTACACACGACCACTCTGCCGTTGAAATTACCGGCTCTACACAATACAACTTCGAAAACTGCGCGATGAAAGAAGGCGGTATCGAATTTGTAGTTAAAGCCGTAGCGGAAGGTTACGTTACGAGCGAATCTATCGTCTATAAAGTTGACCGTACTCTTGAAAAAGTAGGCGGATA
>ERZ808242.1709-NODE-1709-length-11247-cov-8.601233_pt1 | contig 11247 bp, 10 predicted proteins | sample MGYA00521244_ERZ808242 | MGnify/ENA primary metagenome ERZ808242 (study PRJEB31516, sample SAMN03275573) | gut metagenome | biome: mammalia-associated habitat; material: feces | host: Papio cynocephalus | place: Kenya | collected 2012-07-27 ... | reverse complement strand
AAAGGTACCGGGGAAAATCCTCGATACCTTTTCTGGCGCAGAAGGAGAGACTCGACAGGGCTTCGCCCTGTCGTGTTCGCTTCGCGAACGGTTTATTTTATGTCCCTTTTTGCTCCGCAAAAAGATGGACGAAGAGTTCGAGTCTCTCTGCTTTTTTGCAATATACAGAGAAAAGGTACCGGGGAAAATCCTCGATACCTTTTCTGGCGCAGAAGGAGAGACTCGAACTCTCGCGCCGGTTACCCGACCTACGCCCTTAGCAGGGGCGCCTCGTCACCAACTTGAGTACTTCTGCATTGGTAGCGTCTTTTGACACTATTCGGTTGTTAAAAGGGAAAGCAGTAAAACCGCTTCCTCTTTTAAGTGGCGGAGAGAGTGGGATTCGAACCCACGGTACGTTGCCGTACGACGGTTTTCAAGACCGTTCCGTTATAACCACTTCGGTATCTCTCCGTATTAGGCGAAAACTATAATATCACAGTTTTCGCTCTGTGTCAATGTTTTTTTGCTTTTGAAAAGGCGGCGCAGAGAAAAAACTGCACGGTAAAATCACAAATTCAAAAGTATTTCCGAAATGAGTTTTTGCATTTCGCACGCTTTGAGCTTCCCTGTAGTCAGCACCTCTTCCTCGCTTAACGGCTGTTTTAAAACTCCTGCCGCCATATTGGTAATAAGAGAAAAAGCGAGTACTTTAAATCCGCAATGGTTGGCGGCTATTACCTCCGGAACGGTGGACATACCTACTGCGTCCGCTCCGAGCATACGAAACGCCCGAATTTCCGCCGGTGTTTCGTAAGACGGCCCAAGACATCCGAGATACACTCCCATTTTTAGGTCGGTGCCCGTTTTTGCGGCGCACGTCTCGGCTGTTTCACGAAGCGACGGATCGTATGCAAACGACATATCGGGGAAACGCGGACCGATACCGTCGTCATTTTTTCCCACAAGCGGATTTCTGCCCATAAAATTGATATGATCGGTTATGAGCATAATATCCCCCGGTTTAAAGTCGAGATTAACTCCGCCTGCGGCGTTGGTAAGTATCAGATTTTCCGCTCCGAGGGCTCGCATAACTCTTATCGGCAATACGATTTTATCAAGCTCCCAGCCCTCATAGCAGTGAAGCCTGCCCTGCATACAAATAACGGGTTTCCCCGAAATCTTGCCTACGATAAATCTCCCCTTGTGACCGGGAGCGGTCGATACGGCAAACCCTTCAAGCTCGCCGTAATCTATATATACGGGGTTTTCGATTTTTTCGCCCATATCGCCGAGCCCCGAGCCCAAAACTATGGCTGTTTTCGGCATCTCGGTTATTTTCGACCTTATATATTCGGCGTTTCGCTCTATGATGTCAGCCATTTTTCTTTACCTCGCTTATAATTCTGCCTGCTGCGGCATTTACTGTGCTTTTTACCTTTTCGATATCAATCGTCGTGAATTCCCCGTCCTTATAAAGCACCTTTCCGTCTGCCATAGTCAGCACAACATCGGCGCCGTCTGCGGCATATACAAGGTTATTTATCATATCGGTTTGCGGATACATATGCTCGCTTTCGATGTTTAAAACGCAGAGATCGGCTTTGCATCCCTCTTTTATTGCGCCGCTGTCCTCTCTGCCCTGTGCCTTGTAACCGTTTACGGTAGCCATTTTTAAAATATCGCGTTCGGAAACCACCGAGGCGTCGTTATGAAGTCCTTTCGGCAAAAGCGCGCAAAGGAACATTTCTTTTATCATATTAAGATTGTTGTTTGAGGCAACGCTGTCGGTGCCTATGGCTACATTTACGCCGCTTTTTAAGAGCTTGTAGACATCGCATATGCCGCTGCCGAGCTTCAGGTTACTCGCCGGGCACGTGGCTGCCGTCACACCCTTTTCGCGTAAAATCTCAATATCTCCGTCCTCAACCCAAACACAGTGAGCCGCAGTTGTCGGCACGTCAAAGACTCCGCATTCACAAAAGAGCTGCGCCGGAGTTAACGAGTACTTCGCCTTACATTCTTCATGTTCTTTCTTTGTTTCCGACAGATGTATGTGCGCCCGAAGTCCTCTCTCGCGGACTTTTTCGGCGAACTGCTCGATTATTGTTCTTCTGTTTGTATATTCGGCGTGCAAACTCATATCTATTTTAAGTCTGCCGTCCGCGGCATTGTGAAACTGCTTTACTATCTCTTCGCTTTCACGGAAGCTTTGCAGATTTTCAATATCGGTATCTTCAAAGCTCGTTATTGCACGGCTGAAATTGCATTTAATGCCGCTGTCCGTTACGGCTTTTGCGACGTTTTCGGAAAAGAAATACATATCCGAAAAAGACACGGTTCCGTATCGGAGCATTTCGGCTATCGCAAGCATTGACGAATAATAGGCGTCCTCGCCCTTTATTCTGTCCTCAAACGGAAAAACCTTTTCATTCAGCCAGCGCTGAAGCGGCAGATTTTCGGCATAGCCGCGTAACAGCGTCATAGGCGAATGCGAATGTGCGTTTACAAAGCCGGGCATCAGCACCTTGCCCCTGCCGTCGTATTCTTCACCTTTATAATTTTCGGGACGGACGCTTCCCACATAAACTATCCTATCGTCCTTTGTTTCCACGAACATTGATTTTACATAATCAAAGTTTTCATCAACAATGCCGATATTTTTAAATAACATAAAAGCTCCTCTTTGCATATTACGAAAAAAGGGCGTTTTGCGCCCTTAATTTTCGATTATTTCTATTGTCTGTATTTTTACATCCTCCAACGGCTTGTTCTGGAAGAAATCCACCTTGACATTTGCTATGTCGTCAACAACGTCCATTCCCTCAAACACCTGACCGAATACCGTGTGATGATAATCGAGCCACGGAGTACCGCCGTTATTCTCGTATTCGCGCACAGCCTCGAGCGGGAAAAGCTTTTCGGAAGCGGTTTCAAGCTGATCAACAAGATCATCGGAAACAGAATCCGCCTGAACTATAAAAAACTGGCTGCCGTTTGTATTGGGTCCGGCATTGGCCATTGAAAGCGCGCCTCTGAAATTGTGCAGCTCACTTGAAAATTCATCGGCAAACGGTTTGCCCCAAATGCTCTCACCGCCTGTTCCGGTGCCTTTGGGATCGCCGCCCTGAATCATAAAATCTTTTATTACTCTGTGAAAGATAAGACCGTCATAGTACCCGTTTTCGGCATGCGTAACAAAGTTTTCAACTGCTTTAGGTGCTTCATCAGGGAAAAGTCTCACCTTGATATCGCCTTTATCGGTCTTGATAACAGCTATTTTTTCACCGACAGCCGGTAATTCTTTTTGTTTTAACATTTACTCCAACTCCCATAACACGCTTATACTGTTAGACAATGTCCGATCGGTACTGTGACAAATCGGATACGATAACAAAATAATAATATCACACAAACTCGCAAACGGCAATGAACAATTCCCTGAAAAGTGATAACCTCAAATTCGGTACTGTGTGCAAAACGGACAAATATACCCATTGACAAATGCAAAATACAATAATATAATAATTTAAAGCAAAGAAGCGAGATGTACAACTCGCTTCTTTTTTTATTTAGGAGTGAAAAATATGAAAGTTTATCACGGAAACATACTGACTGTGGACAAAAACGATACCGTCGCAAAATATCTTGTGGAAAACTGCGGCAGAATAGTTTACGTAGGAGACAGTCTGCCCGAAACATTTAAGGACGCAAAAACGGTCGAGCTTCACGAAAAAGCGTTGGTGCCGTCATTTGCCGATACTCACATCCATTTTGCGAGTTTTGCCACATTTTATGCAGGTCTTAATGTTATGGATGCTAAAAGCAACTCCGAAATACTTGAAATGTTGCGCTCTCACGCCGAAAAAACCGAGGAAAAGATTATTATCGGCTTTGGCGCCTCTCCGTATTCCGTATCCGACGGGCATCTTGTACGGCGTGCCGAGCTTGACAGCGTCTGCCCCGACAAGCCGGTATTTATGGTCAAGTATGACGGTCACGCCTGCGTTGTAAATACCTCGCTTTTAAATAAAGTCCGTGATAAAATAAAAGGCCTTCGCGGCTTTCACGAAGATACCGGCGAAATGAATCAAGAAGCGTTTTTTGCCGTTTCTGATTATGTTACCAATTCTATTTCACCCTTGCATCTGATAAAAAATATGCAAAAGGCAGCCGACTATATGGCTTCGGTAGGCATAGGAATGATTCACAGCGTCAGCGGCGTCGGATTTTCTCACGATTTGGACGTCGATATGGAGCGCTATTTCGGTGCAGGACTGAAAAACGGTATGCAATATCGTGTGTTTTTCCAAACAATGGATACCGAAAAGGTAATTAAACGAGGTCTTAAAAGGATAGGCGGCTGTTTTGAAACGGCTCTTGACGGTTGTTTCGGCTCAAAGGACGCCGCTGTGCTGTCACCGTATGAAAACAGCGATGATTACGGTGTTTTATACTATTCGGATGAGAAAGTAACGGAATTCTGTAAAAAAGCAAATCGTGCAGGCTTACAGATAGAAATGCACGCTATAGGAGACAGAGCCTTTAATCAGGCTGCAAAAGCTTTGAAGGCGGCTCTTGATGATTATCCGAGAGAAAATCACCATCACACAATAATTCATGCGTGCCTGCCCACGAAAGAGGGCATTGAAATATGCAAACGGTATAACATTGCATTATCGGTACAAACCGCATTTATCAACTGGCGTCAGGAACCGGACGAATATCTTGAAAAGATACTCGGTACACGTGCAAAAAGGCTTAATCCGATTAAGACTTTCTCCGAAAACGGCATAAGGCTGTCGGCAGGCTCGGACGCACCCTGCACTTCTCCCGACCCGATTAACTGGATATACAAAGCGTGCAATCACTCTTGCGCCGAAGAAGCGATATCCGTAAAAGAAGCCTTGCGGATGTGCACCTATAACGGATACCTTGCCACATTTGACGACAAGGAACGCGGTTCTCTGGAAACCGGAAAAATCGCCGATATGGCAATCCTTTCCGCAAACCCCTATACCGTACCGAAGGAAAAGCTCGGCGAAATAAAGGTGTCGGAGCTTCTGCTCGGCGGAAAACCCTACGAGAGTGCGGTATCGCCGATACTTACGCATATGCTGCGCGGAATAAAAAACAAGGGCAATTGCTGAGAGCAAAAAACGGGAGGTGAAATTCTGTTTTTCACCTCTCGTTTTGTATATACTGCGTATCAAGCCGCATATGCGGCCTAAATCACAAATATTTTGTTACATCATCGATTTTTCTCTTCGGTACAACGTAATCGCCGTTATCATCAATATAATATTTCACGTCGCCGTCTTTTATATCCGTTATTTTGCTCTTGTGGGTAGGGTAGCCGAATGCCACTACGGTATGCAGTACCCGGTTCTCCGCAAGTCCGAAAAGCTCAGACAGCTTAGGTTTGTTGCAGGCACCTATGATGCAACTTCCGACACCCTTATCCCATGCAGCCAAGGTCATATTGCTTATTGCAAGTCCTGCGTCCGTATCACAGTTTTTGCTTATATCAAGATTTTCTACAATCCCGATAAAAAGCGTCGGTTCTTCGCCCTCTTTGGGCTGACCCTCCTGCGGCGGCAAATATCCTGCCCACTTGGTATATGAAAAAGTCTTTTTAACCATTTCGGGAGATTTTACCACAACGAAACTCAGAGGCTGTTTATTCGCCGCACTTGAAGCGTAGCGCGCAGCAGTCAAAATATCCTCTATCACGCTGTCGGGCACTGGTTCCTGCTTGAATCTGCGGTATGTACGCCTTGTCTTTAATAATTCCATAATATCCATAGCTATACTTCTTTCTATACTGAAATTGAATTTATTGCGTCTGCCGCATTATTCGTCGGTGCGATTTTGCAGACAGCTTATATCTACATAATAATAAGACGGGTCCTCCGAATCTATCTGCACGGGAAATGATGTAATGTTTCTGCGAGCAATTAAATCAGTAGGGTCAAACCAGAGATTAGGACTTACAAAATCGTAAACCTTTCCGTCTATGGGATCGGTCCATTCACAGAGCACGACGTACGGATTGTGGCCGTTGACAGAATAATTTTCATTTACGCTGACTTCGGTGTACGTCGCGTAAACCGTCCTTGAATTTTCAAGATACCGCTTATAAGCACGGCGTTCTTTTATAAGGCTGAAGCAGCCTATCGCAATGAATACAAAGCCAAAAGCACTTATAAATATTGATATTCCGTAATCAGCGCCGACAACAACTCTGTCGGGGTTATCATTATCATAATAAATTTTAATTACTTTTCCCTCGCTGTATGATGCCGAATAAGTGCCTATTTCGGTAACGTGCTCTTCGCCGTCAACATCAAATGCGATATAGACTCGGTGCTCGGTCTTATCATCGGTGCCTCTCTCGGTCGTTATCCTGATAATTTCAGCCTCGGCAGCAGTCATATTCTTGTGGTTAAACGACCTGAACCCTATAACGCAGCCGATAATAAAAAACAGTGCACCTGCCACAACAAAGGACAAAAATACATATGTTGCCGTTTTATCTCTTCTCATAAACCCGCCTCAATTTTTACTCTAATATTACGAGCTGAAACTATTACAACTCTACGGTTATTTTAGCATAAAAATACAGATAATGGAAGAAATACATAAAAAGAGCAAATCAAAACGGATTTGCTCTAAAAATTTAATTTGCCGACCGCATATATAATATCGGGTACGGATTTTCTTGCTCATCAAGTTCGGCTCTCTTATAAACCTCAAATCCCATATGCTCATAAAAGCCTTTGGCACACGGATTTTGCTCATTTACAGTCAGCTCGTTAACTCCGTATTTTCAATTCCGTAATTTAAAAGCATCTTACCGAGTCCCATACCTCTCATATTATTCGCAACAAACAACATTTCGAGTCTTTTGTTGTCAATTCCCATAAAAGCCGTCGGTTCTCTGTCATCGCTGATAACAACTGCCAAAACAGGTATTTTCTTTAAAGCCGGCGGCACATATTTCTTAATATTTTCAATTTCCGCAGCCGACAAAAACAAATGCGTGGCTTTAACCGAATTTTCCCACACGTCCACCAATTTGTTAATGAGAATATGAGATCTGTTTTGGACTTCGATAATTTTCATATTTATATCGGTATACCCTTCATATGTAAAATTAAACAGCAATAAATAAGTAAAAATCTCTATGTATTAGAAAAATACGGCTTTTGCTTTTTCTTTAATTTCTTTGGAAGTCGCAAACGGAATTCTGGTGGTGTACCCATTTTGGGCCGCGACGATTTTCTTTGTAGGCCATGCAAAAATATCTTTGTTCCATTCATTGATGGTATCATTGTACAACTCTCTTGCCGCTGTAATTTCTCTTTGCAAGTACATATTTTGTTGCATCGCATCTGCTATTTCACGATGAGATTGAAGGTCAGGATAGCGTTCTACTGCTACATTAATATCCCTTGACATTGTTTCAATTTGCCCGCCAAGTTCATTGCGAGCCGTATCAGCATCACTATTGTTTCCCGAGCGGAATTTTGCTATGTTTTCGAAGGTACTTTTATCAAGGTCAATTGCTTTATCCAATAAACGAGCACAGTTTTGGAGAACCATAACCCTTTGTTCGAGATAGTTATCAATTTGCGATGCATTTCTCTGAATCTTCTGCTGTAATTGGTCGAAATATTTCTGAGCGTCAATCTTCATAAATAAAAAAATTAAGCCTGGAAGTATTCCGCATAACCAAAGCATTATTTCAAATAGTTTTGAACCTACTCCGACCTTGACAGGAATTTTCTTTACAATAACATTGGTATCCAGTCCTTCTTCTCTCACTTCCGGATTGAGTTCATCTAATTGATTCGCCATTTTTTATATCTCCTTTATTTTAAGATTTAAATATACACAAGCCGTTACGCCTTGCAAATACTGATTTACTATTTGCTATTTCATTTGTGGAAATAAAGAAATTGTTTCGAGCTTCAAGCGGTATGTACTCATCCCATTCCACAGGCACATCATGATAATATCCATCACCGCCAAAAACAGAGACAAAATCGACTCGTTTTTCTATGTCATAGGAATATGCTGTAATGCAAGTCTCATCTACTTTGCCATTTGAACCAACAAATGAAGATTTCAATATAGCGTGTGTTTTCGTGTTTGGATGAACCACATATTTATAATCTACGGCATTAGCCAAAACTTCACATTCCTTCAAAGAATATAATTGCTCATAATTCGGTATGGGTTTTAATGAGTGAACAGGTCTTTCTTGGTACAGCGGTATCGCCAGTAACGGAGCAAAATCAAAGTATACCGCCTTGAAGAATTCAATATTTTTCCCAATAAAGTTTTTTTCAATAATATCGTATGAATACGATATATAATTCCCGGGCAATAAATTGATTACACGCCCTTGACTATGTTCAGATATGATTCTGTTTGTTCGTTTTAATTTGATAAAATTAAAATCGTCACCGTAACCTAATTTTGAAAGGATTAAAGAAACCATGTTTGTTTGTGCTAAAGGTGTAAACAATGTTCTGAATTGAACCTCGTTAGTTCTGTTTAATGCGTTAAAGACAACCTCAAATTCCGAGTTTGACATACTCATAAAATCACCGTTTCGACTAATCGCTTTATCGGTTTTTCGTTTCAGCTTTTTCGCACCGCGCTTAACAAATCTCTCGATTTCTTTTTCGCTTTTTTGTTCTAAATGTGAAGCATCTCGACTAAATGATAAATCCGGCCCGCCCTGTGAGCAATAATTCAACACTACTTGCGTATTGTAATACGGCTTTGGCTTAGTCACCGCCGCATGAAGTGTTTGAGTTCTTGTTCGAGTTCTTAATTTTCCGTCGCTATCACGATATGTTTCTGTCCATCGAATTGTCTTATATCCGTGATATGTTTCTGTTCCCAAGGTATGTATAATTTTATTTTCAAACAGAAACGGATTCTCATTGTAAGTTCCGGCTAAAACATCAATAGTAGATCGTTCGTACTCGTTAACCTCGCAGTAATCATAATTAATTTTCATGTCGATTTCCTGCTTTGCCGAAAAACAATTATCAAATGATATTAAGGGAACAGTTGATTCTATAATATCTAATGCGTCACGATCAGTAAACAAATTGTTCAAAGGACGCATTTGTTCATTTGCTTCAGATAATAATTCGTCTGCGCGTTTATCAGCATTCTCAATTTCAGTTCTTAAATCTTTGATTTTTGGTGTGATTTTTATGATTACAAATGGGATTAATAAAATCGAAATACACATCAAAACACGAAAAATTCTTGATCGCTTTAATTTTTTCTCTAACTTAAATAGGTTTTCTTTGTATTCGTTGTAAAGTTGAACTGTTTCTTGATTTTTCTTAATATCAATTCCTGATTTTTGAACGAGTTCCTCAAAAAAACGGTTCGTGTTTTCACTGTGAAGAGAGCGAAATTTATTTTCATACTCTTCAAGCGGATTATATATTATTGAATTCATATTTTCCCCCCTTATTCGACATTTTACAACAAATTGAAGATATTGTAAAGATTTGCGAATAGCAATGTCGGTGTCAAGTTTTGTAGTTTTTTTCGTAAAAGATTTTTGCTGTGTTTTAACAATAAAATTCAGAATTTTTTGAGAGCCGGTAATTTTGACGTTAATGCCGAGATGCCCGATAGAATCAGGGCTTGGGAGTCCGGCGCTGCCCCTCTGCGCCTTCCTTCGTGCACGCACTTAGGCAGCCTTAAGGGTAGCGGCAAATCTTTTGGTTTAGTTTAGTTTGTTATGCAAAACTAAAATCATTTCCGGCAAGAATTAGCGCTAAATATGTAACTGTTTCACTGCTCCTAGCCATTGGTCTTGTTGAAAGTCTGCTTGCTAATATATGGCTGATATGCGGTTCGTTACATCCGCCGTTATTTGCTTCAACATTGATTTTCCTTATTGCTATTGCCTCGATATATTTCGCTAAATATTGTCCGTTTTTCAGTATTTCTTCTTTTCTTTCCGGCATTAAACTGCAAAAGCAGTCGGTTAACTGCTCAAACCGTTCTTTTTCGTTATTGTTTAATGACCATTTTATTTCTCGCTCTTTATCTGTTATTCCTGCAACCATTGACATAATTGCCCTGTTTTTATGTTATTGGTCTAACACAAATTGCGTATCGCTGAAATTTTCAAGACCTCTTTGTAAGGTCGCAAAGGAAACATCTAACTCATCCGGTCTTTTGATTCCGAGACTGATGGAAAGCGAACCCTCGGATCGGCATCAATAAGAAAAACCTTTTTGTCTTTCATTTTAAGACCGGCGCCGAGGTTCAACGCCGTAGTAGATTTGCCCGTACCTCCTTTCGATTTTCGATTGCAATTACTTTACAGTTCTCTTTGTAACCTCCTTGTTCTTTTTTGACGATGCTGATTCGGCTATATATTCGTCGGCAAGGAGGAAAAATAGGCATAAAAAAAGACCGTAAAATCTTTATATACAATAAAGAAATTACTGTCTATATAGATGACTTTAGTTCGAATCCGGGTGGTGAGGCAGCAATAAATTCTCATATAAAAAACGAGGTCAGATTTTGAGATATGTAGGCGATCCCGGTTCAAGTCCTTTTTGTCGAACATTCTATAGGGTTTTGTGCCCTAAAATTATCTTTTGAAATTTGCTCTTAAAACAGCGAAAAACCCTTGATTTCTCAAGGGTTCTAGGCTTTTGTGGCTTTATAGTCACACAATCATGGCTCCCCCAGTTGGACTCGAACCAACGACACCGCGGTTAACAGCCGCGTGCTCTACCGACTGAGCTATGGAGGAATATTGAAACCGACTAAGCAATGCTTAATCGGTTATTTATGTCGGCATCGACCTATTTTCCCGGGCCGCTTCCAGCCAAGTATTTTCGGCACGAATGAGCTTAACTACCGTGTTCGGAATGGGAACGGGTGGACCCTCATCGTAATAAACACCGACTAAATCAGCATAAACTGATTTCTGACTTATTAGCCCCACAATCGTGGGATTTATATAAACAGGTTACCCCGTTATATACTCTGGTGACCCGTAGCGGATTCGAACCGCTGTTGCCGGCGTGAGAGGCCGGAGTCTTAGGCCACTTGACCAACGGGCCATGTTTAAATCAGGTGGTACACCATCGGAGACTCGAACTCCGGACACCCTGATTAAGAGTCAGGTGCTCTACCAACTGAGCTAATGGTGCATATTGAATTACACCCTAAAAACTGAACAAAGGAAAGAGAGAAAGGAGAAGAGGAAGA
>ERZ808242.1705-NODE-1705-length-11294-cov-3.109173_pt1 | contig 11294 bp, 9 predicted proteins | sample MGYA00521244_ERZ808242 | MGnify/ENA primary metagenome ERZ808242 (study PRJEB31516, sample SAMN03275573) | gut metagenome | biome: mammalia-associated habitat; material: feces | host: Papio cynocephalus | place: Kenya | collected 2012-07-27 ... | reverse complement strand
TGTCGAAGATGAGAATCCGGATCCAGATCCGGACGTGCAGGAAGCAGACACACATAATATAGAACCTGATCCGGTTGCTCCGGTAGAAGCGGTTACAACACCTGTGATACAAGAAAATACGCAGCCACAGACGATGCAGCCGCAGCATGTCCAAGAAAAAGGAGATCAAACAGAAGGCGATATAGACAAGCTTCCATACAAGAGCTATATAACGTATCTATATGACCGCTTTTGTGATGTGAACAAGGGATTGGGGCATCTGGATGAAGAGTGGAAGAAAGTGCGCGCCCAGGTCAATTCAGCGCTGCAACTAAAGATTCCAAGAAAACATATAGAACGATTGATATCTCTGGAGTATAACTATGAGCAACGCGAGGTTATCAAATTTATGTATTTTTCCGGATGCAGCGAAGAACTGGTCACAGATATGAAGCCGGCTCTTACATATAAGGAAATGATGGCAAAATATGATGCCACGAAGGTTGAGAGCGCGATCGTCAACATGCTGGACGCACCGCTTAATACGATGTCGCGGCTCGTGAACGAGTATAAAGAAGATCTGGCGAAATACCGGAAAGAGACAGAAGAAAAGATAGCATCTTATGAACAGCAGATGAAAGAAAAGGATATGGAGCTTGCTGAAGTAAAAGAGGAGCTTGCTAATTTGCAGGAGGAAAAGAAAGCAGAACGGGAGAAGAAAAGTAAGGAGCAGCTCATCCAGATGGAGGAGATGTTCTTAGCAAAGAAGAAGGAGTACGATGCTGAAAACCGGCGCAATCAGGAAATGGAGGAGTTGTATCATCGAATCGATATGCTTGAGCATGGAGCAGATCCGGGCAATGGCAGACAGAAAGAAAAAAGAGGATGGTTCACCGGGAAAAAGTCAAAAAAACAGGTGCCTGGTACATCACCACAGCGTTTCGGCAGAAATCTTCCTCTTCCAACGGATTTCGATATTAGCACGTATATGATGCAGAGCAATCTTTCATCATCCCAGCTTGATGTGATAGCAATGGCTGCGAAGTGTGGTCTGTCTGACCAGATATTGAAAGATATGATTGACAGTGGAAAGGATGCTCGCGCGCTAAAGCAGATTGTAGAAGTATTCCTAGCCAAAAAGGAAAAAGAAATGACAGCTGGAAGCGATATAAAACAGGAGGATATAGTCTATGATAAATAGCAAAGAAATGATGCAACAGATCAGCATGGATCGCTCTGAAGCGGAGACAATCTTAACTGCGCTTGCACAGTTATCAGTATTATGCCAGAAATATGCAGTAGTCTCGATGAGTAGTGATAGCCTGAGACTGTCTGAGCTGGAGTATGAGCTTGGACAGGTGAATGATAAAATCAATAGAAGTATCATAGGCATTTACACTCACCGAAGTGCGTTGAAGAATGGAATTGCAACAGATGAGGAGAAATTATCATGCAACCAATAATAGCAGTCATGGTTATAATTTGTGTGTTTATGAGTGCACTTACCCTTTATTGTGACTTTAGTTTGAAAGACTTTATTGAAGATTGCATAGATGCCGTGAAGGGACAGCACATATATATCTACGTCTGTGATGGAAAGAGGTACAAAAAAAGAGTTGTCCGGATCAAGAACGAAGAGATTGCAGGACGATTATATCGTAAGGTAGAGAAACCTTTAACCAAATTAAAAAATGAAGCTAAGGATAGAAAGCAGCCATGTCATGAAGAGCTTGAACAGTTATTTATTTCTTTTTATCCGGAATTTGAGCTGCTATATACAGACCTTAAATCATGGGCGGACAGATACAATCATGCAGACGAGAGTGAACAGAACGCTTTGGAACAAGTCTTAGATTCTAAGATGGAAGTAATTGTGCAGCCAATCATGCAACTGCGAATAAAACGTGCTTCTATAAAGAATAGTTATGACCGGTATGTAGCCGATTGTCATCAAGCGGAAAGAGAGCTTGTAAGGAGAGAGATATCTGAAGACAAATGGTTCCGCAATATATCGTTGATGAGTGAAAACAATAAAGAACTTGAGAAACTTCGTCAAAAATATGATAAACATTGACAATATTCGTTGACAAAATATAGTTTGCGTGATATACTATAATTAGGGATAATATTGTATAATAATCGTACAAGATGGGAGGAATCAGTATGAAGATCAAGCGAATTGTAACTGCTGCACTTGCAGCCGTGCTTATGGTCATGCAGCTTCCGGTGATGAACAGTAAAGCTGCTGCAGGAATCAGCATCTATGGTAAGGCGCACGTACAGACATACGGCGACACAAACGGAAAAATCGTGAAGGAAAACGGCATTGATACGCTGGTGCTTGGAACCAGAGGCGAGGCAAAGCGGGTGGAATCCATGACGATCAACCTGCAGAACGAATCCGGATATACAGGAACAATTCAGTACCGTGTCCACCGGCAGACATACGGCTGGACAAACTGGTTAAATGCCGGACAGCCAGCCGGGACGACAGGAGAAGCAAAGCGGCTTGAAGCAATCCAGATGCGGTTGACCGGGGAGCTGGCACAGCACTATGATATCCGGTATCAGGTACATATCCAGACTTACGGTGACAATCAGGGATGGGTATATAATGGAGCACTCGCCGGGACGACAGGAGAAGCAAAGAGACTGGAAGAGGTTAAAATTCAGATCATACCGAAGAATACAGTAGATGAGGAAGCAAGCATCAATTACCGGGTACACCGGCAGACATACGGCTGGGAAACAAATTGGGCGAAGGATGGAAGCGTAAGCGGAACGACCGGACAGGCAAAGCGGCTCGAAGCAATCAGCATCGATGCGCGGAGCAGCTACAACGGCAGCGTCGAGTACCAGACGCACGTACAGACCTATGGCTGGATGGACTGGGTAAGTGATGGAGCACTGTCAGGGACAAGCGGACAGGCAAAGCGGCTCGAAGCAATCCGGATCAGATTGACCGGGGAGCTGGCGCAGCATTACGATATTTATTACCGGGTACATGCACAGACCTTCGGCTGGATGGGCTGGGCGAAGAACGGCGAGAGTGCCGGAACCGCCGGTTATGGAAAGCGGCTCGAAGCAATCCAGATCATGCTTGTGAAGAAGGGAGCTGCAGCACCGGGAGCAACTGTTAAGGGCATCACACAGACGACCGCCAAGAGCTTCAATGACGCGAATGCGACTGGCACAACAGAGAATCCGGGAAACAATCAGAGCAGTACCAAGCCTGGCACCGATACTAGCAAGCCAACATGGATTGCAGAGCAGACAGTGACAGTGACATATTATCAGTGTGATTACTGTAAGCACATCTTCCGTACAGAAGAAGAAATGAAACAGCACTTTGAATTTTGGAATCCGAAATATGAGAATGTATTTAGCTATTGCGGCGTCAACAAAACAGGAACCGAGAGGACAGAAACATTCACAGTCCGGGATGGTTACTGGAGCAATGAACAGACACCGGAAACGCACAAGGTAGTATGGGTAGCGACAGAACCTGCGTACACCGAGACGAAAGAAATAATACAAATAAGGGAATATTGGTATTGCTTTGGCTGCAATCAGAAAATATACTGTGATGAATATATAGAGGGTGATGAACAAAAAGATCCGTGGTGCCATTCAAGACGGCATTTAACAGATGGCTCTCAATATAATAATTTTTATGGTGGATTGCAGGAAAAAACGGTTACAGGGACAGAAACTGTCACAGAGCCAGAATATGGTTATTACGAAGTGCAATAGCAATAGAAAAATAAATAAGTAAAGTAAAAGGAACAATCTAAGGGTTGTTCCTTTTTTGATGTCTTTTAATCGCTTAGAAAGCTCCAGCCTGTATCAAGTATCAGGCTGTTTATATAAAAATTAAATCATAAAGGAGGAAGAGAGATGCTATCAAAACAAAAAAAACGAATAGCAGCACTACTCACAGCCGTGGTTTTATTCTTAACTGCGGCTTTTTCTTTGCCTGAAAACATCCGGGCAGAGGAAGTAACAGCAACTAATTCGGATGCAGATGCAGAAGCAACTACGGAAGAAGGGCTGCAGGAGGACGGAATTGCAGTACAGGATATTGGCGACACAGGCGAGACAGTCTATATCCACAGCCGGTATTGGGATGGATGGGTGATCGCTGATTATGTGAATGTGACTGCAACCGATTACACACCGTCTAAGCACGGAGCACTCGTAGCGAAAGATGCATCCGGACGAGAGACAGAAGCTTATTGCATGCAGTCAACAAAATCTTCGGCACAGTATGATGCGGCGTACAAAGAGGGTAAGCAGTGGCTGTCCGATCGGGACACTGCAGCAGATATTTCTATGCTCATGTTTGGCTTTGGTGGTCGTAAAGCAGATCCGAATGCTGCAGGTGGTCGAAATACACAGGATGGTGGCTCATATGGAACTTACATCATTGATGGAGTTCCAAACGGAGGTTTGATGATCGCCGGACAGGTGTATGCAATGACTACTGACGAAGCAAGAGCTGTAACGCAGGCTGCAGTACACAGCACCGTCTCAGACTGCAATATTACAGCGGTAAAAGGCAAGAACAGCGGCGAAAATGTCAACCGAGCCTTCAACCACATGAAGCTGATCGCAGACAGTGCCAGACGCTGGTACGATCAGTATAAAGATTTTAAGACTGTCGGAAACTATGTAGATGCAACGGCTGCATATACACCGAAGCAGACAATTACAACTCAGGTGTATAACGTATCAAAAAAGACCTGGGAAAACTACAATGGCAGCGAACTTACAGAGAGTTATAAGGATTCATCTGGTGATGCAACATTCCGGGTTGTTTATTCTTCGTCCGGGTTATGTAATAAGCTTCTGACGAACGCAACAACTGGATCGGTGACGGTAAAACACTCTGGATCGAAGATGACAGTAAATGATGTATCAAACTATTACGATTATCTGACGATATCTGCAGATAAAGCAAATCAGGTTGCATTTACTGCTGACTATGGAGCACTTACTTCGACGACACAGACAGTCAAAGATACGTTCACGAATACAGATATAACGCAGTATGTGTTTGGTCAGACAGTTACGATCAAGGCGAAATATAAAGACATGCAAGGCAAGGAGCTTGCATTTACGGCGAAAACCGGCACTGGTGCCAGTCATACGAAGTATTACGGAGATGGCGATAAAAATGGTGTATCTAATTATGCAGCACGTATCTTTTATAGTGGCACATATCAGGATGCATGCTTTGCTTCTCCAAATGAATCACTTTCCAAGAGCGCAAGCGTAACAGCAACAGCACAGGGCGTTGGAAGTATTAAAATTCACAAGTATTCTGCATCCCCGGAGATTACGGATGGTAATGCTTGTTACAGTCTGAAAGGTGCAGAATTTGGCATCTTCAAAACGATGGCGGATGCACAGGCGGGAAAGAATGCAGTTGCGACGATTGTAACCGATCAGGATGGTAATGGCTCCATCGGGAATCTTGCATATGGAACCTATTACGTAAAGGAAACAAAAGCATCACCGGGATACAGGGTGAATAATAAAGTATATATAGCGGCTGTGACGAGTGATACACCTGTTACCTTCAATGTGCCGGAAGAAGCTGGAAATGATCCAGCTTCTGTATTAGTGCAGAAAAAAGATTCCAATGGAACAGTCCTTTTGGAAGATTGTGTTTTTGCAATCAAGTATTATGACATTCAGATGGATACTGATCCTGCACAGTCAGGAAAGAGTGCAGTTAGAACATGGTACATAAAAACAAATGATCTAGGAAAAGCGGATATAGGAGATTCTAAATGCATACAAAAAAATAGCGATCCTTTATATTATGATAATTATGGAGTAGCAATAATTCCTCTTGGTACTATCACTGTACAGGAAATTCAGGCACCGGAAGGATATGTATTGGATGATACGATTCATACATTCAGGATTGCAGATAATCCAGACAGCATCCCACATGTGGGTGTGGAAAATGAACGTACAATTTCCAATTCACAAATGAAGCAGCCATTCGAGTTAATCAAGCTTGCTGAGGGCAAGAACAATTCGACATATCCACTTGCCGGAGCAGGTTTTTCCGCATGCAGAGCAGATCAGCTTACGTGCGTTCCAGAAAACTATGAGGCTGCAGAGGGTGAAATCATTGTCAAGGATGATTTAGGTTTGTACTATATCTGGAATCAGGATCGCGCGGTAACTCTGACTGCAGATGGCAGCACGGAGCTTTTCACCGACGAAAATGGATATGCGAAGTCTGTACCACTTGCATACGGCAAGTATATTGTACGTGAGACGACAGTACCTAAAAACTTCCACCCAGTTGAAGCTTTTACTGTGAATATCACAGAGAACTCGGACGAGCCGGTAAAGCTTGGCTATTTCACAGATAAGAGCTTTAAGGCTTATCTGAAGCTTATCAAGAAGGACGACGCAACCGGAAAGAAGATTTTGTCAGATTCAGCCACATTCAAGATCTGGTCATATGATGATAATGATTATGTGAGCTTTGACGTAACTGCCGAGGACGGCAGCACAACAAAGGTATCTGAATTTAAGACCAAGGATGGCGAGCTTATGACACCGGGAACGCTCATGCCGGGCAAGTATCGGCTCGAGGAAAGCGAGTGTCCGAACGGATATTATAATAAGCTGCAGAACAAGTCTTATGATATCACGATCGATGCGGATGCAGTCTATAAGATCTATGAAACGCCGGAAGGACAGGTCACAGACATGGGCGTTTTTGAGTACGAGATCGATAACACAAGTTTGCATGGCACGATCAAGATTACAAAGAATGGCGAGAAGCGAATCTACAACGAGACGAAAAAGGAATTTGAAACTTCCAAGGTGAAGCTTGCCGGAATCACCTTTAAGATTTACGCAGACGAGGATATCTTAGCACAGGACGGATCAGGCGATACCGTATATCTGAAAGATACGCTTGTAGATACAATCGTGACAGATGCCGATGGCAATGCAGCAACAAAGGAGCTGCCGCTTGGAAAGTACCGAATCGAAGAAGATACACCGGTAGAATATGAAGTATTAGAACCTGTAAAAGTTATATTATCGTCAGAAGGGGATAAGACCGTATCAACAGATGAAGATGGTAATACTATTGAAAGTATTAAATACGAAGTTACAATTAACAATAAACTTATAACCCCGGATATTCATACAACTGCGAAAGATGCGGTAAGTCTTACACACAATGGAAGAAGACGGCATGATTCGGTGATAATTGATACAGTAGATATGAATAAATTAATTATAGGATCAAAGTATCGACTTGAGGGCGTAATCATGTCATATGAAACCAAAAATCCTTTTTTAACGGAGAACGGGAGTAAGGTGATTGCCGCTCGCGAGTTTACTGCAGATGAAACAAATATGGCAATTGATGTTGCATATCCGTCTATTGATACGCTCGAATTACTTGGTAAGTCCTTAGTTTGCTTTGAACGCTTGTATCAAATTACAGAGGATGGAGAAATCCTCGTTGCGGTTCATGAAAATATTGAGGATAAGGGACAAACGGTTACATACGATAGTTTTGTCGGTTATATCGATATGCGTGTTAATCTGCTGACGGGAGGTGGAGGACAAAAAGCTACCACAAAGCCAAAAACAGGTGATCCAACAAGGATTTCATTGATACTTGGAGCTGCATTGCTATCTGGTTGCCTTATATTTAGTCTGATTTATAGAAAAAAGAAGGAGGATAAGCGGCATGAAGATTAAAAAGAATATGGCAGCATTGGTGATTGCCGGGTGCATTTTTGCATCCGGCATTCCTGTATATGCAGCTTCGCAGGTTGCAGATGCAGATGGAAATCTGTATGCATATTCAATCGAGGATGAGCAGACCGGGGAATCGGATTCTCCGGATGATTATACCTTTGATTTTCAGAATAAGATCGAGGATTCGGGCAAGAATTATACTTTAAATCATGTAGAGTATTCTGTGATCAGTGCATATGAAGAAAAGTATGGAGACGCGGAGATTCCAGCTACGGAAGTAGTAAAAGAAGATAAGATCAAAGAGAAGGACGGCTATAAGCCGGAGAAGGATGTAATCGAGAAGAATGGTCTGAAGTATAGATACAAAAGTAGTGTATTCTCGGAAAGCAAGGATTCAGTGGAGAAACCGGTTGATCTGCAGAAATATATAGACTCTGATTATATTACCGGCTCCTTGGACGATGTAACAAAGCCGGTTACCATCTCCTATGAATATGAAGGAAAGAACTATACATTATCTTATGATCATACAGAAAAGATATTTGAGGGATGGAAGTCTGGATATTCTATTCAGGGAACCATCTATGATTATGATGCACCAACAATCATTGTAGGCTCTGCTGAGATTGAGCCGACAGAATTTACTACACTTTCGGCTGCAAATCTGCAGTCTTATGTGGCTGCGCAGGGATATGACACAGATACTTATCGTTTTAATACAGCATCATTTGCTGGAGAACCATATATCAATGCGGATAACAAGACATGCAGAGATTATATTATATCTGCAGAGGTTTATGTCAAGCAATATAGAATGTATTACACCTTGCATGCCACGGAAAAGGAAACAGTATACACGGCTGAGAACATATATGAATTGTCAGCAGACGATGCACGTGCGCTTGAGACACTGAAGGGAACATATACCGTGAAGGCTACGGCGTATTACGATGAAGCTGTAGCAGAGCAGAAAGAAACGGAAAGATCACTGACGCTTCCGGCAAAGGTTGCGATCGCATTTGGTGTGATCGTCGGACTTGCATTGATTGCAGCGCTGATTATATATTTAGTGAGAGGGGGAAGAAAGAGTACAGATTATCGATCCAGAAGAGATTCAAAGAGAGATTATAAGAACTTGTAAAGTAAAGCAGATAAAAAGAAGAGTATGTCCAATTGACATTTGGGCACGCTCTTTTTTTATGCCCAAAATCAGAAAAAGGAGAGTAGAACGTATGAGAAAATTTTTAGAGAAGGTAAAGAAAATCGGGTGGAAGGTGGTCGTAGCGGTGCTTGCTTTGGTTGCGACCTATGCACCGGCAGTATATGCAGCGGAGAGCGCAGATGATGTAGCAAAGCAGGTAACAAGCCCTTTGGATAGTTTAGTAAGTGTATTAACATCAATTATGGCAGCCGTTGGCGCACTTATGCTTATTAAAAGTGTTACAGAACTAGTAAATGCGATTCAGCAACAGGATAACAGCGGTATTTTCCATGCCGGGCGTGGAATTGCAGCAGCTCTGTTGATGATCAGTATCAAAGTTTTGATCAAATTGTTTGGCGTATAGGAGGGGCATAGATGGGGATATTTGATTCGATATCCGCTGTGACTAACTTTTTCGCAAATATTGGCGCAAGTTGTGTGGATATTACGAATGGTGCGCTGGAAGTGTTCTCGAAGATTGTTTTTTCTTCGGCGGACGTCTTGACCAAAGATATACATGAAGATGAATTTTCGGATTTTTGGACGGTTGTTGACAGCGTGGGTAGTGTGTTAGGGATCATAGCATCAACACTGATGGTGTTACTTTTTTTAATTAACATGTGTACGGACACATGGGACTCAAGGCATGATTTAGAGTTGTTTGGGGTAATTAAAAAATGTGCCAAGATGATCGCGGCGATAGTGCTGGTCAATAATGCAGTTCCGATTGTAACAACTATATTCCAGCTCGGAGCAAAGTTAGCAAAGATTGTTATGTTTGGTATGGATTCGCAAGGAGTTGTTTATAACAAATTGAAACTCGCAACGGATCAGTCGGCATATATCGAATATGGAGTTAGTGGATTCAAAGGTTTTCTGATGTTCCTTGTGTTTTTAATCAGTGCGATCGCAATCATAGCGTCAGGAGTAATGATCGCGGTGGAGATATATACACGTATTTTTAAGATTTTTATCTTGATTCCATTCTCGACAATATCCTTCACGACATTTGTGATGGGGGATGGGAACCGCGGAAATGAAGTGTTCCATAGTTATCTGAAGTCGATTCTTTCGACAGCCATTGAAGCGCTGATCATTATGGTCTGCTTGAATTTTACATATTCACTTTTGACCGGAGATACGATGCAGAAACTGATACCTGCAACCAAGACTGAAGCGTCGGAGTCTATGACGGTGAATGGGGCGGAGCTAGCCTATCTGCTTGTATCCATATCAGGAGATACTTCGACCGCAAACAGTATATTAAAAGAGCAGAAAGATAACATAAGCCAATCAGTTAAAGATCTTTGCAATGGCAAGGGGCGCGACAAGGCGGTTACCAAATATGGCTGCGTAGTAACATCCGATGGCGATGTGCTGGAAGCGTCTGACGATTTATTTTCCTTGTTTACTGATTTAGCCAAAACTATTAGTTCAGACGATTTGAAAGAACAAACTGTATCTATAAAACTATATCCGGCATTCACATGGTCCGGCGTGTTCTTTACGATATTACAATTCCTCTTCCCAATCTTCTTGTGTACGGGAGGAGTTAAAAAGGTAGAACAGTTTTCAGCCTACATATTAGGCAGATAGGAGGATGTTATGGAATTACCAATCAATACGGATCCGCAGGATCTAAACAAAAACATGCTCGGCGGGCGAAAATGGTGGCAGTATTTATGCATTGCGATTTCATTCATAATTGCAATCGTTTTTACAATCGTACTTCGAGGAAAACTTAATTCTTCATTAAATGGCATTATCTGTGCGCTGCTGGTTGTTGTGCCGGGATACATTGGAATTTTTAAGAAAAATGGTTTGGACTTCTTCGAATATTATAAGGAGAAGAGAAAGAACCAGCAAAGCAAAAATGTATTTTATTATGTTTCGGATCATGAGCATGTGGATTGATGTATGGATGTGAATGAAGAATATAAAAACATGAAAGGAGATGTAATTGATGGAGCTGATGAGCGCGGAAGAACTGTATGAGATAAGTTGTATCTCACAAAAAAAAGAGAAATCTATAGCGGACACATTATTGAGAGCCGCAAGAAACGGATCTGTAGAGCTACTTGTAGATAGTTTAGATGAAGCTACGATTAAAAAATTAGAAGATAAAGGATTCGTCGTAAGGGAAATATATTTCTATATAAGCGAAGCGCATTATGAATATCGAATTTGTTGGGGAAAGGATGCACTGGATGTTGCAGACAAGATGGCGGAAGAAACAACTGATAGGTACACCCACAAAGAGATGTTTTCCAAGCTGAGGGAGACAGTCAATGATAGACGAGAAATATAAACTTAGGTATTTGCCTCTGTTCTATACAGATGTGAATGAAAAAATGTTGAAGATATATGC
>ERZ808242.1703-NODE-1703-length-11294-cov-4.881840_pt1 | contig 11294 bp, 9 predicted proteins | sample MGYA00521244_ERZ808242 | MGnify/ENA primary metagenome ERZ808242 (study PRJEB31516, sample SAMN03275573) | gut metagenome | biome: mammalia-associated habitat; material: feces | host: Papio cynocephalus | place: Kenya | collected 2012-07-27 ... | reverse complement strand
TGCTCGCAAACTGATTTCGAGTCAGCCCCGTTATGACCACTTCGATACCTCTCCATGTATGTTAACTCGGAAAGCCGAGATTAACGCAAATATTCGGTTGTATTAGAATTCCTGTTAGAACTCACGGTGTGCCTGCGGCGGGCAAGTACCCGAAACCCGCACGGTTAAAGGCTTTTTGGAAGATTGGCTTCCGTTAGCCGAAGGAGATTTCGAGTCAGCCCCGTTATGACCACTTCGATACGACTCCGGATATTTGCCGCACAAATGAATTATGCGGCAAAAAACATTATAAATTATCTGACCTGAAAAGTCAAGAGTTTTATCCGATAAAGCTTCCTATTGCGTCTATTAGCATACTGTTTCTTGTGGCGGAAATGTTATTTAAGAAAATTACATCCTTAGCGCCTGTTTCGGCGGCGAGCTGAGGGAGCTTTCTTGCGTCAACATTGGCAATATATCTGTAATCCACAACATAAACCGTCTGATAATTCTGCGTAAGGAACGGAACAAAGGCATTGCCGAAGGATTCCTTTACAACAATGCAAGCCGAGCCGTCATTTATCTGAGGATTTACGATATATCCGAACGGCTGATCTCCGCCGATAAAGGAAAGATATTTGCTGCTCGTGCCTAAATTGTTTCCGTCGGAAACTATCGACTTAGCTACTTCCGCTCCCTGAGCGGTTTTAGTCATAATCATATTAACCTGAGCGGGCTCGTAAGCAATAACCGTATCGGGGTTTGCGGCAAGGCGCGGATTCTTGCCCGACTGAGCATAGAAAGATCCTAAAAAGCCTTCAAATCTTCTCTCATTAAAAGCGCTAAGCGGCGCGGGAGCGACGCCCTTTGTTTTCATAAGTTCGCAATATGTATAATAAGCGCCGAGCGCCGTCCAGTGGTGGTCGGTCCTGAAATATAGGTACTCGTTTCTGTGCGCTCTTAAGGCAGAATATGCGTCCACCTTTTTTACATTTTCATTCATAACCGAATAAAAATAATTTATAGCATCTTTCTGATTTGTTGAATTAACGGAAGCGATAACATCATCGGGAGCGACTATGCCGATTGCCGTAGGGGCGATAATATCATAGACATTTGCGATACCCGACAGGTCGCTTGCGGCTTTATTTATATAAGCATTATATCTGTCCGCCAAGGACTGATTGAAATTATAATACTCATAAGCCGAATTATCAATCAAAAGAATAGCGCCTAAGTTTTCGACGATTTGCGCCGGAGGAACGGGCGGCTCAGAAGAAATCTGTTCCGAGGAAACCGCCTCTGAGGAAGAAGAGCTATCCGACGAAGCCGATTTATCTTCTTTTTTAACCTTCGGTACCTTGTCGGATTTTTCCACTTTGCCGTGAATCTGAACATTGGATTTACCGAAAGAGCCGTTTATAAAACCGTTGATTTTAACCAATGTATCTCTTGCAGGGAAGGTATCGGAATACCAAAGGCTTACATTATCAAACCAATCGCCCGAAAAGAACGAGGAAAATGAAAATTTCGGAAATTTAGCAAGCTCTCTTTTTTCTGTCTCCGACCTTTTGGGTCTAAGCGACGGAACGGCGGCTATAACCGCTGCCGCAAACAGCACAAGAAAGAATAGACGGACAAGGTTAAAATCTATTGCCTGTCTGAATCTCAGCTTTTTAATTTCAAGCTTGTTTTCTTTTGTTTTTTTATCTGTTGACAAGAAATTTTACACCTCGCTTGACTAAAACTGGAAATAAATAAACGGATTATAGGAATCGCCCGCGAGCGCCGCAACCGATATGAATAAAAGACCTATCGGAAGCAGAAGTCTTAAAATGAAATAAGCGGTTTTTAGCGCTCCGTTGCCTATAGCTTTTTCGAATAAAACCGCATTTGTCTTTTTAAACAGCGGAGTGCAGACAAGTACCGAGAATAAAAGGATGAACGCATACTGTCCGGCGATTGTGAGCGACTCGAAATCATAAAGCTTATTCCCGAAAGCGCCGAACATTCCCTTTAAAACATTAAGCACTGCGGAAAGATTTCTGAATCTGAAAAGAATCCAGCCGAAAAATACCGCAAGCAAAAGATAAATATGCGCAACAACGCTGTTTTTTATAAGCAGCCTTTGCAAAAACAGCTTTTCAAGCATAATAAATACAAAGAAATAAAGACCCCACAAGACATAATTCCATGAAGCGCCGTGCCAGAGACCTGTTAAAAACCAAACGACAAAAAGATTTATCACGGTTCTTAAAGTTCCTTTTTTACTGCCGCCGAGCGGAATATAGACATAATCCCTGAAAAACGAGCCTAAAGAAATATGCCATCTTCTCCAGAACTCAGAAACGCTCTTTGAAACATAAGGGTAATTAAAGTTTTCACGGTAATGAAAGCCTATCATTTTACCCATTCCGATTGCCATATCCGAATAAGCGGAAAAATCGAGATAAATCTGAAGCCCGTAAGCAAAAATACCGAGCCAGAGAGCAAGCATGCTTGACTCTTTTCCTACCGCCGCCGCGGCTTTACCCGAGACATCGGAGGTTATAAGCGCCTCGCAGGCGGCACTGCAGGCATTTGCGAGGACCGATTTTTTCGCAAGTCCGTATGTAAACCGCCGAATACCTTCGGCGGTTTCAAGCTTTGAAACCCTTCTGCTTTCAATCTGTCTTGAAACATCCTTATATCTTACTATCGGACCTGCTATACACTGATGAAAAAGGCTTACATAAAGCAAAAGCTTAAAGAAATCCTTTTGCGCCTCAACTTCTTTTCTGTAAACATCGACAACATAAGAAATAAGCTGAAAGGTATAAAACGAAATTCCTATCGGAAGAAGAATATTAGGAACGGCTTTCGGAAAGCCCGTTAAAATTTTAAGGTTTGAAAGAATAAAAGAGCCGTATTTAAAGACCGCAAGCAAGCCGAGATTTACAAAAAGCATTCCCGCAACCAAGAGCTTTGCTTTTACCGATCTTTCCGCCTGCTTTTCTATTCCTAAGGCGAAAAGATAGTCCGCAAGTGTCATAAAGATAAGAAGCAGAACATACACAGGCTCGCCGCAGGCATAGAATATGAGCGAGAAAACGAGCATTATTATATTCTTCGCTTTTATACTTCCCGCAAAGCTGTAGGCAAGCAAATTAAGAGGAAGAAAAAGAAAAATAAAAAGTAAACTCGAAAATACCAATTAAAACACCTTTTGATTACTTCATAAATTCATACATTGCTTTATAGCACATAAACACATCGAATTTGGCGGTTGTTTCAAACGGAGCGTGCATTGAAAGGACGGGAACGCCCAAGTCAACAACATCAACGCCCATATCCGCGATATATTTAGCAACAGTTCCGCCGCCGCCGATATCGACCTTTCCGAGCTCGCCTATCTGCCATTTGATTTTTGCATTATCAAGCATGGAGCGAATTTCGGCAACATATTCCGCCGAAGCGTCGTTAGTATCGCTCTTGCCTCTGGCGCCTGTATACTTAGTTACAACCACTCCGTAATTCAGGAAAGAAGCGTTGCGCTTTTCCATAACATCCTGAAATGTCGGGTCGGTCGCGGCATTTACATCGGCGGAAAGGCACTTTGAATTTCTGAGAGCTACCGTAGCGTCCTTACCGAAGCAATGGCAGATATCGCCTATTACATAGCGCAGGAAATCGGAGTTAAGTCCCGTATTACCCTCAGAGCCTATCTCTTCCTTATCGGTTAAAATGGCAAGTGCTGTTCTTTCGGGGCTTTCAACCTCTAAAACAGCCGTTAAAGCAGGATATGCGCAGACCCTGTCATCCTGACCGTAGGAGCCTATCATAGAGCGGTCAAAGCCGATGTCGCAGGATTTAAAAGCCGGAACCATTTCAAGCTCGGCTGAAAGGAAGTCTTCTTCGGTAACACCGTATTTCTCATTTAAGATTTTAAGGATATTAAGCTTAACAAGCTCGCTTCCCTCATCATCCTTAAACGGCATACTGCCGATAAGAACATTAAGCTCCTCGCCTCTTATTCCGTCCGACAAAGAGCGCTTGCACTGCTCGCTTGCAAGGTGCGGAAGAAGATCGTTTACAACAAATTTCGGGTCATTTTCGTCCTCGCCTATTTTAACCTCGGTTACAGTGCCGTCCTTTTTTGCAAAAACACCGTGAAGAGCGAGCGGAACTGTGGGCCACTGATACTTCTTTATTCCGCCGTAATAATGGGTTTTAAAAAGAGCAAGCTCTATCTCCTCATAAACGGGATTGGGCTTTAAATCAAGTCTCGGCGAATCAATATGCGCGGCGGTTATATTAAATCCGCTTTCGCAGTCCTGCTTTCCGATAACGGCAAAGGCGACGGTTTTCCCTCTGTTATTAAAATACACCTTATCGCCCGCACTGTATTTATTGTCTCTCGAAAACGGCTTGAAGCCCTTTTCCTCCGCCAGCGCTACCGCCGCTTTAACAGCCTCTCTTTCTGTTTTTGCGGAGTTTAAAAAGCTTTTATAGCCCTCGCAGTATTCAAAAATTCTTTTGTTTTCCTCTTCTGTTGCGGACAGAAGTCCGTTATCGTGCTTTAAAAAAAGCTTTTCTTTAAGTTCCTTGTAATCAGACATAATCTATTTCCCTTTCATATATGATTTTAAAATTTCTTCCGCCTCGGATAAAAAGGTTTCTATCCGAGCATCGTTATAAATTATATTATCTGCATTTTTTATATAAAAATCATCCGCTTTTCCTGCGTTTAATCTTAAAATCGCCGCTTCTTTTGAAATACCGTCCCTTTGCATTATTCTTTTAAGCCTTATTTCCTTATCGGAAAGCACCGCAAGGGTTTTATCGCATTCCTTGTCAAGTCCGCTTTCAAAAAGCGTCGGCGCGTCAAGCAGGACATAATCGCCCGTCATTTTTTCTCTTATTATTAAGGCTATGTAAGGCAGAAGAGTTTTATTTAAAAGCTTTGTATTTTCTTTTGCCGAAAAAGCGATTTCCGCAAGCTTTGCTCTGTCAAGCTCCGAATTTGAATTAAGTATTTCTTCACCGAAGGCTTTTACAAGCGCACTTAAACCGTCGGTACCTTTTTCTACGGCTTCTCTTGCGCAAATATCGCAGTCAATAACCTTAAAGCCTAAATTTTCGGCAACGGCTTTAATACTGCTTTTTCCGGCTCCGCTCGGACCCGTAAGACCCACAGTTAAACTCATAGCTTAATCACCCTGAATGCCGCCGCTCTTATAAGGCGGTTATATACCGCAAGACCGACTCCACTTTTTGACGGCGCATGGACAAACAGCTTTTGAACATTTAATCCGTCCGCGTCACGAAGGGCGGAAAAGACATTTTTTGCAAGCGTTGCTTCGTCGGTCTCTGTTCCGTAAGCAATAAAGGGAATTTTTATCAAATTCTTTTCCTCTTCAAAGCACAAAGCGGCGCAATTTTCAGAATTGTTTATATACTCGCAGAACTTTTCATTTGAGCCTTCTATCAGGTAGGTTTCGGTTTTCGGCGCATAATGCTTATATTTCATCCCGGGCGATGAAACCTTTGCGCCCTTTTCAAGCTTTGAAAGCACCGCCTTATCAACCTCAATATCGGGAAGAACCTTTTTAAGCTGTTCCAAGGTTACAGTTCCCGGTCTTAAAAGACGCGGTTTTTCGGTTGCAAGCGTGATAACCGTCGATTCAACGCCTACATCGCAATTGCCGGCAAGCGCAATGCAATCCGCCCTGCCGTCCATATCGGCAAGGACATATTTAGGCTCTGTAGGGCTCGGCGACCCCGAAAGATTTGCAGAGGGCGCCGCAAGCGGAATACCTGCCTCGGCAATTATATCGTGCGCCTCTTTTTTAGAGGGCATTCTTACGGCAACCGTATCAAGTCCGGCGCTGACCGATTTAGGAATTTTTTCGGATCTTTTAAGAATCATCGTAAAAGGCCCGGGCCAGAATTCCTTTGCGCATTCATAGGCTTTCTCGGGAATTTCTTCCGCAATACTTTCAAGCATTTTCATATCGCTTATATGGACTATCAGCGGATTATCCTGCGGTCTGCCCTTAGCGGCGAAAATGTTTTTTACGGCGTTTTCATCATAACAGCTTGCGGCAAGTCCGTAAACCGTTTCGGTAGGAATAACCGCAATTTTCCCCTGCTTTAATATTTCGGCGGTTTTTTTGATTTTCTCCTCATAATCGCCTGTCAACAGGTCAAGTATAAGAGTTTTATTTTCAGTTGCTTTCATTTTGTTCATTCAGTTCCTTTGTGCGGTAAAAAGCCGTTAGAGCGTCGATAATTTCGTCCAAATCTCCGTCAAGCACGGTGAAAAGCTTATAAAGAGTAAGCCCTATTCTATGGTCTGTCACCCTGCCCTGAGGATAATTATAAGTCCTTATTCTTTCGCTTCTGTCGCCCGAGCCGACCTGCGAGCGGCGGTCTGCCGCAATAGCCTCGTCATGCTCGGACTTTGCCGCGTCAAAAAGGCGGGCTCTAAGCACCCTCATTGCCTTTTCCCTGTTTTTGAACTGACTTCTCTCGTCCTGACACTCAACGACGGTATTCGTCGGCAAATGGGTTATTCTTATTGCCGAAGAGGTTTTATTGATATGCTGGCCGCCTGCCCCCGAAGAACGGTAGGTATCAATTTTAAGGTCGGCGGGGTTGATATCGATTTCTACCTCGTCCGCCTCGGGCATAACGGCTACTGTTACGGCCGAAGTATGAATTCTGCCCTGAGTTTCCGTATCGGGGACGCGCTGAACACGGTGGGTTCCGCTTTCATACTTAAACTTTGAATAAGCGCCTTTTCCCTCAATCATAAAGGAAATTTCCTTAAAGCCCCCAAGCTCGGTTTCATTTGCATTTGTTATTTCAATCCCGTAATTTTTACTTCCCGCATACATAGAGTACATTCTGAAAAGCGCGGCGGCAAAAAGAGCCGCCTCCTCCCCGCCTGTTCCCGCTCGGATTTCAACGATTACATTCTTTTGATCATTCGGGTCCTTAGGCAGAAGAAGAATTCTAAGCTCCTCTGAAATTTCCGAAATTGCTTTTTTAGCTTCTTCAAGCTCCTCTGCCGCAAGCTCCTTAAATTCCTTATCGGCGCTGCCGGAATTTAAAATTTCCTCCGCCTCCGCCTCATTTTGCTTTGCGGCTTTATACTCTCGGTATTTTTCGACTATCGGAGCGAGCGAGCTCTGCTCTTTCATAATCTCCGTAAAAACAGCGTTATCCGAAACAATTTCCGGCTGAGACATTTTTTCGCAAAGCTGTTCATATCTGCTTTCGACCGCAGACAGTTTTTCAAACATAAAACAAAGTCCTTTATTCTAAAATTTTTTTAATTCCCTTTTCGGCTTTTTTGCGCGGCATCATAATTTCTCTTGAGCATCCTTCGCACCGCAGTTTAAAATCCATTCCGACTCTGGTTACGGTGAAAATTTCACTGCCGCAGGGGTGCTTTTTTTTCATAATTACCTTTGTGCCGACATCTATATCCATTTCCGTCCTCCGAAAACTTATTATTTTATAATTATATATTATATTTTCTTAATATGCAATAGCAATACTTGAATAAATGGCAAAGTAATGTTAAAATAAATCTATAAATTTTTTTAAAGGACTGTTTTATGAAAACCGTTAAAATTTTACACTCTGCGGACCTGCATATCGGAGCCGAGGAAAGCTTTCTCGGAGCCAAAAGCAAAAAGAGACGATTTGAAACGCTTTTGACCTTTGAAAGGTCTGTCGACGAGGCAAAGAAAAGAGGCGTTCAGCTTTTTTTGATAGGAGGCGACCTGCTTGATTCAAACAATATCGAAAAAGAGTTTATAAACGGGATTTTGGATTGCATAAACGAAGCTAAAGACATTCGTTTTATTTATGCCGCAGGAAATCACGACCCGTTAAACTGCCTTTCTCCGTTTTCTTTAATCTCTGAGCTGCCTGAAAATCTTTATATTTTTCCGACAAATGATTATGTTTTAACCTTTGACGACTTAAATGTGAAGATTTACGGGAAGTCCTTTTCTGAGGTTTTTTGCTTAGGCGAGGACAGATTTTCGCTTGCCGCAGACGAGAATTATATAAATATCCTTTGCTTACACGGAGAGCTTGACGGCGAAATGTCCGGCAATTACAACTGCATAAAAAGAGAATTTATCGGAAACTCAAAAATGGATTATATCGCTCTCGGGCATATCCATAAAAGAAGCGGGATAAACAATATAAACGGTACTTATTTCGCCTACAGCGGCTGTATGGAAGGCCACGGATTTGACGAAATCGGAGAAAAGGGCGTTTATATAGGCGAAATCGGGAAAGGCTTCTGCGAGCTTGAATTTGTCAGGACCTCTAAGAGACTCTATTTAACCGAAGAGACAGATATTACAGATTTAAGAGACGAAAAAGAGGTCTGCGAAAAAATACTTGCGGATTTAGCGGAAAAATACGACAATTTCAGCGAAAATCTTTATAAAATAATCCTTACTGGCTCTTATGAAGAGGGCAAGAAGCTTAAAAGCGAAGAAATTTCCGTAAGACTTAACGAGAAATTATATTTTTGCAAGGTTACCGACAGCTCTTTTGTATCGCTCGATTTAAAGGCGCTTAGCGTTGAGAACACCTTAAAGGGTCTTTTTGTTAAAAAAATGCTTGAAAAAATAGAAGATTCCGAAGACTGCGAAAAGGAAAACTTACAGGCGGCTTTAAATATCGGTCTTGCGGCATTTGACGGCGAGGTGGGCTTTGATGAAGATAACTAAAATTTACATAAGCGCTTTCGGCAAGTTTAAGGATTTCACGCTTGAATTAAGCGACGGAATGAATGTCATTTTCGGTGAAAACGAAAACGGAAAAACCACCGTAATGTCATTTATAAAAATGATGTTTTACGGATCTTCTTCCCGTCAGCAAAAACAGCTTTCCGCAAGAAAAAAATATATTCCGTGGAGCGGAGACAAGCCTGCCGGAAGAATAGACTTTGAGCATGAGGGCAGAAGATATCAGCTTGAAAGAATTTTCGGAAAAACCGAAAGCTCTGACAAGATAACGCTTATAAACCGCGACACCGGCGAAAATTTAGGCTCGGACAAGGATATAGGAAGAAGATTTTTCGGTCTCAGCGAGCAAGCCTTTGAAAGAAGTCTCTTTACAAATTCCAGCGTTTTTTTACATGACGCTTCTGCTGAGGACGAAATCGGAACCAAGCTTTCAAATCTTTTAAACACGGGAGACGAGGAGAATTCCTGCAAAACCGTTTTAGAAAACATTTCTAAAGCCTCTTATAAGCTGATTTCTAAAAACAATAAGGGCGGAAGCATAAGGGAAAACGAGGCAAGGCTGTCAGAGTTGACACGGGAATATGACCGAAGCGTTCAAAGAATAAACGAGCGCGAAATCAAAGAAAATCAGCTTTCAGATTTAAGCTTAAAAATCAAAAATTTAAATTCCGAGCTTGAAATTACAAACGCTTTGCTTGATAACGCAAAAGAAATTGAAGAGGCTGAAAAAATCCGCAGATTTTTAAATGCCGAAACAGAGCTTGTGACACTAAAAAAGAAAACCGCTCTAAAAGACGGCGCCCCGCTTGACTCTTCGGTTTTAACAAAATTAAACGGTCTTCAAAACAGACTTGATATGCAGCAAAAATTATTTGAGCGCGCAAAAAGCGACCTTGAAAAAGCCGAGGCGGAATTATCCGCAGTTCCCGAAACCGGTGATTTAAATGAAAATTTATCAAGATTAAAAAAAGAACATTTAAAACTTACCGAGCATAGAAACGAAATTGACGAGGAATACAGAGAGCTTAACAAAAAGCTTTCCGAATCAAGCGGAAATCAAGCTGTAAAAAATAACAAAAACGGTATCGTTTTTATGGTACTATCGATATTATTTTTTATAACAGCAAGTATGTCATTCGTGATTTCCAAACCGCTGTACGGTGCGGTTTTATACGGTTTAAGCGCGATTTCTTTTACGGTCTTTGCAATACTCAATCATAAGACAGGCTCTAAAAGAAAAGAAATTGAAGAAGGCTTTAAGCTTAATTCGCAAAGGCTTGCAGATTTAAGAATTAAAAGAACGGATTTATCGGAGAACATATCCAGAATAAACGAAGAAATCTTTGCGCTTTCTCAGAACAATTCCGATAAAGCCGCCCTTAAAGCGATGAAAGAAAAAGCTTACAGCTCAGCTTTAGAAAATTTCGAAGCAGAAAAAAATAAGCTATCCCTTGACAAAAAAGAGCTTTTAAGCTTTGAGGATAATATTCCCTTTGATGAGAATTCAAGCGCTCTTGAATATCTTAAAAAAGCTTTAGAGCAGATTTCCGAGCTTTCGGCTAAGACGGCTCTTTTTTGCGAGGAAATAGGAAATATTTCCGCAGAAGCTGCAAAAAATAAGCTTTTAAAATTAAATATCAGCGAAAGCGCCGAGGATACCGAGACTATAAGAGCCAGACAAAGGAGGCAGCAAAAAAGTCTTATTGATTTAAATGCCGATTACAGCGCGCTTAAAAGCGAAATCGAATCGGAATTCAAGGATATCAGAGAGCCCGAAAATATAAGAAAGGAAACAGATCGCTTAAAGCAGAAAATCAAAAGTGCCTATGATTTTTATAATGCGTCGGCTCTCGCCTCAAGCATTCTTCTTGAATGCTCGGCGGATTTAAGGCAGAGCTACGGAAGCGGTCTTGAAAAGAAAACCGCCGAAATTCTTTCGCTTTTAACGGACGGGAAATATAAAACCGTCAATATTGCAAAAACCCTTGAGCCGACCGCCGAGGGCGAGGTATTCGGAATGAAAGAGACTGATTATTTCAGCCGCGGAACCTGCGACCAGATTTATCTCAGCATGAGGCTTGCTTTAGCACAGCTTGTAAGCTCAGACGGCCCTATGCCGGTATTCCTTGATGACGCATTGTCCCAATATGACGATACGCGCGCAAAGAACGCTTTAAGAGCACTTAAAGACTATTCTGAAAGCTCTCAGGTGCTGTTTTTCACCTGCCACAGCAGTATTTGCGCCGCGGCGGAAAAAGAGAATATTGCAGTTAAGCACTTATTATGATTTAAAAAACACGGAGAGTTTTTGGCGGCTTTCCGTGTTTTTTAAAAAAAGATATAAAAATTCAATTTTTTTCTTGACTTTGTCCTCTGAATATGGTATATTTATTGGGCGCTGAAAATTTGCTGGTGTAGCTCAGTTGGTAGAGCAGCTGATTTGTAATCAGCAGGTCGGGGGTTCAAGTCCGTCCACCAGCTCCACTGAATTTTCGCAAAAATTAAATATGGGAGAGTTCCCGAGTGGCCAAAGGGGACAGACTGTAAATCTGCTGCTTT
>ERZ808242.1697-NODE-1697-length-11319-cov-2.943004_pt1 | contig 11319 bp, 9 predicted proteins | sample MGYA00521244_ERZ808242 | MGnify/ENA primary metagenome ERZ808242 (study PRJEB31516, sample SAMN03275573) | gut metagenome | biome: mammalia-associated habitat; material: feces | host: Papio cynocephalus | place: Kenya | collected 2012-07-27 ... | reverse complement strand
CCTCCGGTCACGTTCGATGACGAGGACGGCGAGGATGGCATCCGCGCCACGCATGAGGGTCATATCGGGCTGTAAGAATGAAGGGATGGGGCATAGAAAACGGCGAGCATTAGACAGGTTTCTCAAATGGGAATGGGAGATTTAACCGATAGCGTCCTGCGCAGCGTCATCGAGAACGACAAGGGCGCACTGCTCTTGCCCCTCAGCCGACAGACGGCTAATCCAGTTCTGGGGATTCAACCGGATGAAAGCATGAAAAACCCTGCGGATGGATCCGACCTTGAAACGGTTCCTGCATTCGTCGATGCACGCGACCATCAACGCCGTGTCGGGTCGGACCTAGCCGTGGAAAAGCCGAAGCCGTCAGTGGAACAAAATCAATTCATATCAGACCATGCCTAGGTCTTGATATGAGATAGCCCGCCGTATTCCCGGGATATATCCCTCGGTGAGGCCGTAGCCATGTCTCACATCGCATGCGGCCTTACTGCGCAAAGAACTCGCCGTATATACGATCCTTTGCCTGATTGAAACGATCGCCGGTGCGCTGGCGTGTTTCTCCGAGGTCCACGTGCTCGACGCGTTTGATCTCACCGGGATGCGGTTTCATCACCACCACCCGCTGCCCCAGATACACGGCTTCGTCAATATCGTGGGTCACGATGACCATCGTGACGTGCTCCGTCTGCCATACCTTAAGCAGCTGATCCTGCAACTTGATTTTGGTGATGGCGTCCAACGCGCCGAACGGTTCATCCAGCAACAGTATCCTCGGCCGGTTCGCCAACGCCCGGGCGATGGCCACACGTTGCGCCATACCGCCCGACAGCTCCTTGGGCAAGGCGTCTTCGAAACCCGTAAGCCCCACAATATCGATATTGTGCTGAATGAGGTCCTCATCGTGCTTACGCTCCCGAGGCAAGGCGAAGCGAATGTTGTCCCGCACCGAATACCATGGCAGCAGACGATGGTCCTGAAACACAAAGCCTCGCTCACGACCAGGACCCGTGATGGCGTCCCCGTTGAAAAGGGCCTGACCATCATATTCGGTCTCCAGCCCTCCGATGATGCGCAGCAATGTGGATTTGCCACAGCCGGACGGGCCAATGATGGATACGAAACCGCCGCGTTCTATATCGAGCGACACATCATGCAATGCCTCGACGTCGCCCTTGTCGGTGTGGAAGACCTTGGTCAGATTCCTGACCTCGACAATATTGTCGTTTCCCATTCCCAGCTCCATTCTCACTGCCATGTGATGACGCGGCCGCGCGCCCAGCGCAACACGTCATCCATAAGCTTGCCGATAATGCCGATGATGAGCATGGCCAGAATGACCACATCTGGACGTGACATGGACCGACCGTCAGACAGCATGAATCCCACGCCCGCAGTCGCTCCGATCATCTCGGCCGCCACCACGCAGATCCACGCGCCGGACAATCCCAGGCGCACTCCGGTCATGATTTGAGGCAACGCCGCCGGCAGAACCACCTGGCGGATGAAACGCCACTTGGGAATCTCATAGGCACGAGCCAACTCGAAGTACTTGGCATCGATGCCTTTGATACCGTCGTAGGTATTGAGGAAAATCGGGAAGAACGCGCCGATGAAGATGATGAATTCCTTGGATCCTTCGCCGATTCCGAACCAGAGAATAGCCAGCGGAATCCAGGCGATGCCGGGAATCGGACGCAGAATCTGCACCACCAGATCGATGAAAGTATCGAACCACTTGAACACGCCGGCGGCGACGCCTAGCGCCGTGGCCGCAAGAAGGGCATAGAAGAAGCCTTCCAACACCCGCAGCAGGCTCACCACTATGTTCACCCACAGATCTCCGTTGGCCGCATATTCCACGGCAGCGGTCATCACTTGCCCGGGCGCGGCCATCGAATACGATTGGAACAGGCCACGCACTCCCGCAAAAGACCATACGGCAATGATGCCGACCACCAGAGCCAGATATAATACCACATGGCCTAAGCGCCGAGGCAATGAAGCGGCAAATTCAGATTCGGTGGCCGCCTTTGGCTTGCCGGCAAGAGCCTTGCCGGATACCGCATCGATGTTTCTGGCCGTTTTCTTCGCATCCGCACGACGCGTCTCGGTGATGTTGGAGACAACGGCTGATGTACTGGCAGACATAATCAGTCCTCCTTGCTGGCGGCATCCGTGGCGCCGTCGATCAGGTATTGGGTATCGATGAAATTACGCATATCAAAATCGTGGGTGAGCATGTCGTTCTTCAGAGCGAAGTCCTTGACCTCACCTATGGCCCGTATGTCGGCGTCGGACAGTTTGGTGTCGAATGTCAAATGGCTCCAGATGACCTTGAGATCGGAAACGCTGACTTTGAGATCACCGGAGATGGCCTTCGCGGCTTTGTCCGGGTCGCTGGCGATAAGGTCGGCGCCACGTTGCACGGCCCGGTTGTACGCTTTGATGACTTTCGGATGCGCCTTGATAAAAGACTCAGTGGCATACGACACCATGTTGCCTCGTTTCACACCGGTGCCGTCCGCCAGCACGCGGGCCTTGCCGGACCGTTCCAACTGGGTGATGTACTGTTCCCAGATGACGATGGCATCGACCTGATGGTTCTCGATGGCGGGAATCTGGTCCTCGGCTCCAAGATTCACGGTCTGAATGTCGTTCAGGCCAAGACCAACCTCCGACAGCCGAAGCGCGAGCAGATGCTGGGCATAGGATCCCTTGGCATAGGCGATCTTCTTGCCTTTGAGCTCCGATACCGATCGGATGGTCGAATCGGAGGGCACCATGATGGCCAGAGCCTTCTCGCCATAGGCCACATTCGACACCACGCGGATGGGCTGCCCGCTGGATTTGGCGAGGATGGCCGGCATGTCGGCGGCGAATCCCAGATCATTGTTGCCGGCCGCCATGGCCTCATTCACCAAAGGACCGCTTTTGAAGGAGTCCCAAGTATACGCGGCACCCACCTTGGCAAGCTCCTGCTTGATATATCCCAGACGGTGGGCCACCAACACATCGGAATACAACGGATAGGGCTGCGCCGCGATACGCAAAGTAGTCGCGGCCTTCCCGTTGGCCGCCGCCGCATGGAGCTCTATGATCTTCGGCACCAATCCGCAACCGCCCAGAGCAGACACCGTCACGACTACAGCCACCGTTGCCATCAACCGACGTAGCGCGCCGGCGATATGTCCAATCTTCATTGCGATCCGCCCCTCTCCATTCGACGTATTCCGTTGTTGCCGGATATTATGCCCACGGAATAAGCGCGGACTCGCGCATATTCGCCTCCAACGATTACACCTAAAACTTCTAACCCTCTATCAACATCAATGTTTTCAACGGTTAAGAGCATGCCTGCGACCCCTTGGACCGCCCATACCTACAATCGATAGAACGGTATCAATTATCCCGATATGGAAATCGGCCTGTGCGGAATCAACGCCCGCTATCATCGGCGCTAATGCAGCGTTTCGACTCGTGTCCGAAAGACTCGCACAATCATCTCGCTACCTATCCGTTAGGAGACCTATGAGCATCGCAGCACTATCACCACAGGAGACCCACATCAAGGCGCAGATCGAGAATCCGGCCTACAAGCCTTCCCATTACACTCGCGCCAACCGCATTCTGGAGCGTGTACGCAACGGCAAGCCTCGTGTAGACGTGGAACGTGGTCTGCTCTTCACCGAAAGCTTCCGCATGACCGAAGGCGAACCGCTCGTATTGCGCTGGGCCAAGGCACTGTACCATTACGCCGAAAAAGCCACCGTCTATGTAGGCGAGGAAGAGCTTCTGGTCGGCCGAGGCGGTTCTCACGGACGTTACGGCGTGCTGTATCCGGAATTGGATGGCGACACCTTGGATCTGGCCATCAAGAAACTGCCCACCCGCGAGAGCTCTCCGTTCGACATCGACCCGGAGGACGCCCGCGTGATCGTGGAGGACATCGCCCCGTATTGGAAAGGCAAGACCTTCCATGAGGACCTTGCCAAGGCGCTGGGACCTGACACGATGAAACTCACCTACAACCCCGATGAGGCGCTGACCTCACGGTATGTGGTGAACGAGACCGCCTCCTTCCGTTCCTCGCTGCAGTGGGTACATGACTACGACGTGGTGCTGAAGAAGGGGTTCGGCCGGCTCAAGGCCGAAGCGCAGGCCAAACTGGACGAACTGGACGAGTTCTCCCCCATCGATAACTGCGAGAAGCGCCCATTCCTGGAAGCGGAGATCATCACCGCCGATGCCATCATTCTGTGGGCCAACCGTCACGCCGATCTGGCCGAGGCACAGGCCGCCGAGGAAACCGACCCGCAGCGCAAAGCCGAACTGGAGCGCATCGCCAAGACCTGCCGTTGGGTTCCCGAACACCCGGCCCGCACATTCTATGAGGCCATGCAGAGCCAATGGTTCACCCAGATGTTCAGCCGCATCGAGCAGAAGACCGGTACCATCATCTCCAACGGACGCATGGACCAGTATCTATACCCGTTCTACAAGGCCGACTTGGAGGCCGGCCGCATCACCGCGGACGAGGCGCAGGAACTCTTCGAATGCATGTGGGTGAACATGGCCCAATACATCGACCTGTACCTGTCCGACGCCGGAGGCGCCTTCAACGAAGGCTACGCCCACTGGGAGGCTGTGACCATCGGAGGCCAGACTCCTGAGGGCTTGGACGCCACCAATGACCTGACTTACATTCTGCTGAAGTCCAAGCGCGAATTCCCGTTGAACTACCCCGACCTGGCGGCTCGCATCCACACCCGCTCCCCGCGCCGCTATCTCAGGGAAGTGGCTCGTACCATCAAAAGCGGCGAGGGATTCCCCAAACTGCTCAACGACGAGGATGTGGTGCCACTGCTGCTGAGCAAGGGCGCCAAGTTCGACGAGGCGCTGGACTACTCAGTGTCAGGCTGCGCCGAATGCCGTATGCCCAACCGCGACACCTACACCAGCCCGAACGCCTACATCAACTTTGCCGCCGCGCTGGAGATGGTGCTGTACAACGGCCGCATGCTCAAGTACGGCGACGAGGTGCTGGGATTGCAGACCGGTGAATTCGAGGACTTCCAGAGCTTCGACGAGCTGTTTGACGCGTTCCTCAAGCAGCAGCGCAACCTGCTCAAGCATGCCTTCATCCAGCAGCATGCCATCATCCGCCTGCGCGCCGAGCATTTCGCCACGCCGCTGGGCTCGATGCTGCACAAGCTGTGCCGCGAAAGCTGCATCGACCTGCACCAGCCGAAGATTCCCGGCGGCATTGATCTGGGATATCTGGAGTACATGGGGTACGCCACCGTCATCGATTCGTTGGCAGCCATCAAAAAACTGGTCTTCGAAGACAAGGTCGTGACCCTCAAGGAGCTCAAGGAAGCCTGCGAGCATAACTTCGAGGGCTACGAGGTCATCCGGCAGCTTGTCAAGAACGCACCGTCCTACGGCAACGACGACCCGTATGCCGACCAGATCGGCAAGCGGCTTGACCGCGAGGCCCAGGAGTTCACCGCCAAGTATTCCAAGGAAATCGGCGTGCATATGGACATCCGTCTGGTGCCGTTCACCAGCCACGTGCCGTTCGGCAAGGTGGTGTCGGCCACGCCTGATGGCCGCCGTGCCTGGGCTCCGTTGTCCGACGGCTCCTCCGCGGCGCAGGGCGCCGACCACGAAGGGCCGACCGCCATCCTGCTGTCGAACTACGCATCCAAGAACTTTGATCACAACGAGCACGCCGGGCGTTTGCTGAACATCAAGCTTTCCCCAAGCTGCGTCAAAGGCGAGGAAGGCACCGACAAGCTCGTCGACTTCATCGAGACCTGGCGCGACCTCAAGCTGTGGCATGTGCAGTTCAACGTGATGAACAACGATACGCTGCGCGAGGCGCAGAAGCATCCGGAACAATACCGCAATCTCATCGTGCGCATCGCTGGATACTCCGCGTTCTTCACCGAGCTGTCGAAGGACATGCAGGACGAGCTTATCAGCCGCAACGAGCAGGAATCCATCTAACAAACAGCGATAGCGGGTGGGCCTCTCTTCTCTTTTCAGGGTGAGAGGCCCACCCATTCCGCACGCCATACGTTCAACGCGGCGATCAGCGCACCAGATCAACACGCCAAATCAGCACACCAGAAAAGGATGACATGCATGAACTCCGTTTCGCCCTGGAAATCCACCACACATCCAAACGCCCATGGCGACGCGGGCATGCGCCATCCGCATCTTGATGCCGATAAGGCACTGGTGTTCAACATCCAGCATTACTCGTTGCACGACGGACCAGGCATTCGCACCATTGTGTTTCTTAAGGGCTGCCCGCTACGATGCCGTTGGTGCTGCAACCCGGAATCCCAGGAATTCGGACCGGAGATCAGCTACTCCCCCAGCAAATGCATCGGTAAGGCGGCATGCTCGTGGTGCACACGCATCTGCCCACAAGCCATGGATTTCCGCGACGATTCCGAGCCCAGCAAAGATGCCACCGGCAATGTCATTCCTGCGGACGCGGCGATTCTGCGGCATGACGTGGTGAACGCCCTGCCGGCAGACGCCGTGACCCGTCTGGCAAACCACTGCCCCGCCAAGGCCATGACGCTGGAGGGCAAGGCCATGACGGTTAAGGAAGTGCTGGATGTGGTGCAACGTGACGAGGTGTTCTTCGACCGTTCCGGCGGCGGATTAACCGTTTCCGGCGGTGAACCGCTTACCCACCGAACCTATCTGCGCAGCCTATTGGCCGGCGCGCACGAACGCGGCATCACCACTGCCATCGAAACCTGCGGTTATGCATCATATGCTGCGCTGCACGATGCCGCCGAGCATCTTGACTCCATCCTGTTCGATGTCAAATCCATGGACACCGTCGCGCACAGGCAATGGACCGATTTCAGCAACGAGCGCATTCTCGACAATCTACGCCAACTGTGTCGGGACTTCCCCGATATGCCCAAACTGATTCGCACGCCCATCATCCCCGGTTTCAACGACTCACGAAAGGCGGTGTCCGATATCATCGACTTTCTGCACGAACTGGGCGGCACAGCGGTCGGTATACGCTACCAGCCGCTGCCCTACCACCGTTTCGGCGCCGGGAAATACGCCGCTCTAGGCCGTCCGTACCCCATGGGCAACGTCAAGCTGGACATGGATCTGTTCGCGCAGATTCGAGAGGACGTGCTGACCACCGATCTGGCGGCGCCAGCCCTGCTCAAAGACGAAGAATAACCACTGCGCCGTATTCGCCAGTCGCACATGTCGAACATGGATGGCAGCAGGGGGAGGCATGTGGCTGAGATTCGTATCGAACAAATCCCGGATTAGCGCGTCCTCGCAATAGTGGTCACCGCACGCAATTTTGCGGCGCAGGAAGCCGATTACGTTCTCTGCGCAGCCTTCCTCACGGGTCGCGAAACCTCGCCACCGAAGCCGTAATGCGCACGAAACACCGAGGACAGCTCATCTGGGTGACGGTCCCGTTGGCTCTGCAACGGCCAATCTCGGTGGCATTGACGCCAGCGTTTAATCCAACGTCGCACCGACAAGTAGCTACCCACGAAACCACATTCAGCCACGAGCCACTCGTGCACGCGCCAAGCAGTATACCGCTGCTTACGCGGCATGCGCACGTATTTGGCCACGGTCGTCTGCGAGAAATGCCCAGTTCCCTAGCTATCCGGGTTATGTATCAGGCCTTTCGCCTCAAGCTGCCTGATACCCTGTCGGACACATCGGTGTCCTCATTCCTTTCCTCCCGAGAACCATGTTGGTTGCTGGCACTCGGGAATCTATTAGGAACCATATGGCGCCGTCACCTTTCTTCCGCCGATGCCTTTCCGGCCGCCATCCCGTGTCCAATCTGAACGCTCATGCCATTCAAATTTGGCGATAACGCCGTACCTGTTTATTTGACCATAAACATTCCGCATCGCATGCATACGGCGGCTTCCCGGAACGAAACTCAGACGTGGAAGAGTCCATATCGATGCCGAACCAGCACAGGTGCAGGCCATCTCATGGAGCGGCGCAAAGTACCGGCACTCGCGTCATAATCGGTAGTGACGAAATCGATGATGCATCCTAAACGTTACCCTTTTCAATTCAGGTTCCTTAAAGCCCGATTTTTTTGAGAATATCGGTGAACAAGTTAAATAGCGAAGCTGCAGATTGCCACGCGCTGTTTCCACCGTTTAAGCCTGCAAAAAACAGGGCAAGTATGAGCAGGAAAGCCGCAAGCCATACGGCAGTGTCACACACACCTTTAACACAATCTACAAATGTTGCGTTTTCCCCTATTGCCTTAAGAAAACCTTGAATACATTTCGAAAGGCTTAGAAATGCTGCAAATAAAGCAATTATTGCAATAATAAACGAATATATTGCTATGGATAAATTATTTGTTATCGACCTTAGAAATTTCCGCTTTATAATTGAAATAAGTTTCATTTTCTATTCCTCCTTTTCAGCTTTGGAGAAGCAGAATCCTTTGATGAAATAACACCCTCAGATGCTTTTTCTATCAGTTCGCCAACAAGAAACTTTTTCAGCTTTTCATGTGTATAATCTCTTGTAAGAACGCCGTCAACCGCAATTGAAATCTGACCTGTTTCTTCGGAAACCACAATTACAATTGCATCTGAATTTTCACTCATTCCGATAGCAGCCCTATGACGAGAACCAAGCTTTTTGTTGACAAGCTCCTCCTTCTGAGGCTTTGGAAGAAAGCAGGCTGCTGCAAGAATTATTCCGTCACGCATAATAACTGCACCATCATGCAGAGGTGTTTTCGGATAAAATATGTTTCCAAAAATCTCCTTGCTTGGTTTTGCATTTAAAATAGTTCCTGTTTCAATCTGTTCACCTAATCTTACCTGTCTTTCAACAACAATTAAAGCTCCCGTACATGTGGCGGACAGCTCAACGCAGGAATCACATATAGCCTGAATTGCACTGTTCCATTTTGTTTCAAGGTCTGATTTTGTTTCTCCGAACCCCAGAATGCTCAATCCCATTTTTGTTCTTCCAACCTTTTCCAGGGCTCGCCTTAATTCGGGCTGGAATAAAATCAGAAGTGCAATAAGTCCTACATCAAGAGCCTGCTTTATTATGTAAGTAATTGATTTAAGCTCGACATACTTAGCCACCACATATGCTATAACAAGAAGTACAATACCTTTCATAAGCTGACCTGCACGAGTTTCTCTTATGAGCTTCAACAGAAGGTAAACAATATAGGTCAACAGCAATATATCAATAAAATCAACAACGCCCATTGTCTTTACAACGCTGAACAAAGAATCCTTAATATCCTGAAACGACATTTAACGGCACATCCTCTCTTTATAATAGTTCTACACGCAATACACCTATTCATGATGTGTCTTTATATTTTTATGTATGAGGGCATACACCCTCACTGCGTATATAATAATTGTACCACAAATACAAATAATTTCAATAGTTTTCACAAACTTTTTTAAAAGTTTGTTTTTCTTATCACCTGAATAAGCCTTAAAGTGTCTTTTTCCGTACTGAATACAGACGGTGAAAATCTGATTGTACCATTCTCTGTTCCAATGCTTGCATGAGCAAGTGCTGCACAATGATAACCTGCTCTAAGACAAAATCCCTGTTCAGCAAATTTCTGTGCGGCTGCCTCAGGCATTACTCCAACAATGTTGAATGAAACAATAGGCACATACTGACATTCCGGATTTCTGTAAATTATAATATTCTTTTCTTTTTTCAGTTCTCTTATAAAAAGCTCACATAAAGCTGTTTCATGCCGATAAATTTTTTCTATACCTAATTTTTTCACAAATTCTATTCCTGATTTAACCGACATTGCACCTATAATATTTAAAGTTCCGCTTTCAAGACTATCAGGAAGAAAATCAGGCTGGTGCAGACTTGATGATGCACTTCCCGTACCGCCCTCTATAATCGGGTGGATTTTGTACTTTCCGTCTGATATAAGAAGTCCTGTGCCTGTTATTCCATAAAGTCCCTTGTGACCGGCAGTACAAATAATGTTTATGCCGTCAGAAAGCTTCAGCTCCATAACTCCGCAAGCCTGTGCCGCATCAACAATAAAGCAGATGTTATGTTCACTGCAAATCTGTGCAAGTTCCTTTATTGGAAGAATCTGACCTGTAACATTGCTTGCGGCAGTACAGACAATTGCCTTTGTATCAGGACGAATCAGCCTTTTAAAACTTTCTATTGTTTTATTGTCATTAAAATAAACGTCGGCAATTGAAAGCTTGACTTTATTATCCAATGCCAAAGCAGCAGCAGGTCTTGCTGCTGAATTATGCTCCATTGAACTTATGATTATATGTCCGCCGTTATAAAGTATTCCTTTAATCGCCATATTCAATGCTGCCGTACAGTTCAGCGTAAAAACTATATTTTCAGGTTCAGCACCAAAAAACTCCGCAGCCGCTTCACGAGCTGAAAAAACTGCTTCTGAGGTTCTCATTGCAAGCTGATGTCCTCCCCTGCCTGCATTTCCTCCGTATTTTTCAACCGCTTCATTAACTGCCCTTCTTACTTCCTTTGGCTTTGGATAAGTTGTTGCTGCATTATCAAAATTAACAATCATTTTATTAGTTCACCTCATTTCTGAGGTTATTGAACGGAATAGAATAACTATCCAATATTGACTGAATTTCGCCGCAGTTTCCCTCAATAACAAGTGAATAGCCGCAGCCCTCATCAGATAATGGTTCAGTACGTTTAATTGTGCAGTTATACCCTCTTGTCTTCAGAAGCTTTTGTGCCTTTACAGCATAAGTGTACGAAGGCATTGCTGCATTGCAGTTTTTCATTATATCACCCCTGACGTATAACATGGTACACTTTATTATATGAGCATTACAGATAATAGTTACTGCTTATTTACAGTATGTTTTTAAGGCAACACCGCACAAAGCACGTCAAAAGGCTTTGCACGTTGTTACCTTAACTTTTATTCAACTAATTAATATATAATACATTATTAAGAGTTTTTTGAATTTTTTATATATAAATTATAAACAAAAGATTATATGTAATTATAGACACTTTGCCTAAATTCATAATTTATTCTTATTTGTAATAAAATTGTAATTATTTGGTAATTGTTCTGTAATTTATTTTTCTGTAAATCATGTATAATAGAAATAGATATTATAGGTGTCAAACCATGAAAGGAAGATTGATAATAATGTTTAAGAGTAAACTTAAAAGAATCAAGTCTGTTGTTTTAAGCGGATTGGTTGCTATCACTGCTGTAGCTCCCTCATTTACAAGCTTCACAGCTCCTCTCACAACTAATGCTGC
>ERZ808242.1696-NODE-1696-length-11329-cov-3.655402_pt1 | contig 11329 bp, 7 predicted proteins | sample MGYA00521244_ERZ808242 | MGnify/ENA primary metagenome ERZ808242 (study PRJEB31516, sample SAMN03275573) | gut metagenome | biome: mammalia-associated habitat; material: feces | host: Papio cynocephalus | place: Kenya | collected 2012-07-27 ... | reverse complement strand
ACTGTTAGAGAGGATAACGCTAGCGTTTATTGGCACATTCGAGAAACCTGAGCAGCCTTAGCAACTTGAGCAACCTAAATCCTCTATCGCAAACATACCGGCTAACTCAAATCCTTAACTTAACAACATCCCCCAATCCCTAGCCACTAGTTACTAGTCCCCAGTTACCAGTCACTAGTTACCAAATGTAAAGGAGAAGAAACATGACAGAAGAACTCAAGGGCATCGTCAGAAAAATTATATTTTCCAGTGCTGATGGTAAGTTCTCTGTATTTCTCCTGGAGGAAAAAGAAAGTAAAAAAGTGGTGACCATTGCGTCAAACAGTGGGACGCCTTATAGCGGCGAAAGTCTTCTCATGCGGGGGTGCTGGCAAAAGCATCCCCGTTTTGGAATGCAATTCAAAGCCTACTCCATGGAAATGGTGAAGCCTGAAGCCATGGAAGAAATTAAGCAATTCTTAGGTTCTGGTATGATTGATGGCATCGGGCCGTCTATGGCACAGCGCATTGTAGATACGTTTGGCAACCAGACTATGGATATATTGGAGAACAATATCGAAGCCTTGCTGGACGTGCCGGGCATCGGTCCGAAAAGTTTTGCGAAAATCAAAGAATCCTATGCCCAAATTTCCGGTTTGCAGGAGTTGATTCTATTTCTTCAATCCTTAGGCATTGCGGAGCACTATGCGGCAGACATGCAGAAGCTCTATGGCGATGAAGTGATGGAAGTGATCGAGAAGGACCCGTACCGCATGGTGTCGGAGGTGCCGGGCCTGGGGTTCCGGGAAGTGGACCGTATCGCCCTAGCCAAAGGAACGGACCCGGAGAATGCGGAGCGTATCATTCATGGGATGAATTACATGCTGTCCATCGCCATGGGGCAGGGCCATTCCTGTGTGCCGGAAGATTCGATTTGTAGAAATACGGCGTCGCTGCTGCACTTGGAGCTGGACGTAGTGGGGACCTGTTGCGACGAAGCGGTGGATAACGAAGAAATCCCCTCGGTGGTGTACGACGAGAAACGATACCTTTATTTGCCATTTCTGTATGAAGCGGAAACAGAATCGGCCATTCGAGTGAGGCAGCTGCTGAAGGAAAATAAACTGGGCAGTGCGAAACTGGCGTTGGAACGATTTGAACGGGAAAATCACATCCAGCTGGCAGACGAGCAGAAAGAAGCGGTGGAGCAGGCCTTGGAATCGGGACTCATGGTGATCACCGGCGGCCCAGGCACAGGGAAGACCACCTTGGTGCGGGCCATCATCACCGCAGCCGAGCAGTATGGCTTGCAAGTACGCCTCATGGCACCCACCGGACGGGCAGCGAAACGATTGGCTATTTCCAGTGGGATCGATGCGGATACCATCCATAAGGCACTGGAGGCAGAAATGCGGGATTCCGGCGGGACCTATTTCAATAAAAATGAATCGGACCCGTTGGAGGCGGACATGGTCATTGTGGACGAAGCGTCCATGATGGATATTTCCCTGTTCTACCACCTGCTTTGCGCCCTGAAAGAAGGGGCCCGTCTCATCTTGGTAGGCGACGTGGACCAGTTGCCTCCTGTGGGGCCTGGATCGCCGCTGCGGTCTCTCATTGCTTGGGAGCAGGTGCCGGTGGTGAAATTGATTCATATTTTCCGACAGAAAGACGGCAGTGGCATCATTGAAAATGCGGCCCTCATCCGAGAAGGGGAAATGTGCCATCCTGATGAAGCAGGGGAGTTCCGTATCATTCCCGTATCGTCCGAAGAAGATGCGTACCAGAAAGTGCTGTCTCTGTGCCATGCCCTGCACTATGGGGAAGAAGAGGGGAAAATGGCGATTCAAGTGCTATCGCCTATGTATCGGGGGCCGTGCGGCGTAGATAATTTGAACCATGCCATCCAGGAAATGATTCATGGCCGGAAGATTCCCACCGGGGCGTCCCACTTCATGAAGGGTGACAAGGTCATGCAGAAACGGAATGATTACGACAAAGGGGTCTACAACGGCGACACCGGCATCGTGTGGGCCGTGACGGATAAAAAGATTTTCGTTCGGTTCTATGAAAAAGAAGTGGTTTACGAAGGGGAAGAAAGAAATAGCCTCCAACTGGCCTATGCGGCGACGGTCCATAAAAGCCAGGGCAGCGAATACGATACCGTCATTTTCGTCCTCCTTCCGACACAGAACATTATGCTTCAAAGAAATCTGCTCTACACCGGTGTGACCCGTGCAAAAAAGAGCACCATCCTCATTACCACCGATTATGCCTTAGAAAAGGCCGTGACCACCCATGAGACCACCAATCGGTATAGTTTGTTTTTGCCGTTGCTCAGAGGGGAAGGGGTTAAAAACAGTTAGGGGCGATTTCGCTAGAGGTTTCAGGTTACTTAGGTTTCTAAGGATTCTCAGGTTGCTCAGGTTTCTCGAATGTGCTGATTGACGCTAGCGTAATCATCGCATCGTCATTTCGACCGGTCGTATTAGTGCGAAATGAAATAAAAGATATGAAACTGGATGTGCACCCCAGTGGAGAAATCTCAAAGCAGTGGCGGAAAAGGCACTAGCTGAAACTATCCCGTTACGGTTTTATTCAGCTAGATGGAATCTCGCTAGAGGTTTGAGATTTCTCCACTTCTGTTCAACATAGTACCGGACTACACTGTTGTGCCATTTCGCACAAATCCCGTCGGTCGAAATGACGGGGATGTGCATAGGCAGTTTGATTTCTATAGAAAGAGGGTATGGGGGCGCTATATGAATTGTGCGCCCCTTTCACCACTCCTCACTCCTCATTTCTAATTGTCTTTATTCCTAATCCCTAGGGCCTAGCTCCTAATTCCTAGTCACCAGTCACCATTCCTACGAAAGGAGTCACCATGAATCTTCTCAACGAATTTCTCGAACTCCTTTATCCCACCTGCTGTCCTGCCTGCGGGGAAGTGACGGATCCGAAGACTGTATGGTGCGAGGCCTGTTTGAGACCGCTATGGAATCCACGGCTCATCAATTCTTCTTTCACAGACCATTTATCAGGCTGCTACACTTTATGCAATTATGAAGGGGCTATCCGAAAATGCTTGATTCAACTGAAATACAACGGCCGGGTGGGGCAGAAGCGGGTATTTCCTCCTTTATTAGAGAAATTTCCCTGGTGGGATAGATTAGAAAGCTGCGATCTGGTCATGCCGGTGCCGCTTTCTCAGAAACGCAGAAAGGAAAGAGGCTACAACCAGACAGATAAGATATTTCAAGCCTGGATGACAGCCCATGGTTGGTGCTATGTGCCAGAGGGACTGGTTCGTTTCCGGAATACCCATGTACAGTCTTTGTTATCGAAGCAAGAACGGTATGACAATATCAAAGGAGCATTCCATATTTCTCCTACTGTGGATGTGAAAGGAAAGACTGTCCTGGTGGTGGATGATATCTATACCACTGGGGCTACTTTAGAAGCAGTGGCTCACGAACTCAAACGTGCCGGGGCGGATAAGGTGATGGGATTGACCGTAGCGAGTGGGGCAAGCTAAAATGCAATGAGGAATAAGAAATTAGGAATTAGGAATGGTGGTGGCGGCGCATCATAATTTGGAAGCGCCGCTTTTTTATATAAAGGTTTCTTAGGTTGCTCAAGTTGCTAAGGATGCACAGGTTCTTCGAATGTGCCGCTAGCCAAAGCCGTCATTTCGACCGGTGGTATTTGTGCTTGATGATGTAGTAGTAATGAAACTGGATGTGTAGAAGAGTGGAGAAATCTCGCAGCACCAGCGGGAAGGGCTTAAAGAATCAAATCATGACGGTGAGACAATCTTTCGAACAAAGCGAGAAAAGCAGCTCTAGCGTGCTGCCATGCTATGTGTCTTTAAGCCCTTACCGCTAGTACTGCTGAGATTTCTCCACTCAGGGGCACATCTCATTTCAATACATCTATGCCATCAAGCACAAATGTGATCGGTCGAAATGACGGATACGATGAGAGGCACGTTCGAGGAACCTGAGAACCCTCAGAACCCTCAGAACCCTCAGAACCCTTAGAACCTTAAAATCTCATCTTCAAAAATGCGGTGCTTTATGAATTGTGCGCCGTTACCAACATTCCTCATTCCTCATTCCTAATTGCTTTTATTTTCCTCTTGCAATTCGATTTAAACCCTGCTATTATATTCTCGTATAGCAAAAAAGCGAAGATGGGAAGAAGCTATGAAATTTCTCTTAGAGAGTCGCCGATGGTGGGAAGGCGATAGGAAGGATATAGTAGGTCACCCCGGAGCTGACAGCGAGATCTGTCCGTGGCGCACGTTACGCGATTTGAGCGATCATACATTGTATGATTATTTAGGTGGTACCGCGGAAGCACTCTTTCGTCCTATGTGGATGAAGGAGTTTTTTTGTTTTTGGGCAAATTGTTGCTGGTTGTTAGTTGTTGGTTGTGGGTTGTGGGTTTATGCTCCGTGTCCGTATTTCTTAATTTAGCATAAATACAAAGTCTCATTGGTTTAGGGTTTAAGGTTTGCGATATCATGTAACCCTTAAACCCTAAACCAATGGGAGTTTGCAATCTGTACTAATGATATATACGGACACGGGACGTAAACCCCAAAACCAAAACCCAAACAACCAACAACTATCAACAGACAACAAGTATTAATTTTAGGAGTTGAAGTAAATGGCAGATTTGAAAGACCAGGACCTGGGAAAGTATGACCCCAGTGCGATTGAACAGAAATGGTATCAGTATTGGGAAGACCATGGTGTATTTCATGATGAACCGGACCCGGAAAAGGAACCGTACAGCATTGTACTGCCGCCGCCGAATGTCACCGGGCAGCTGCACATGGGTCATGCACTGGACAACACTCTCCAGGATATCCTGATTCGTTATAAGAGAATGCAGGGCTACAATGTACTGTGGCTCCCAGGCAAGGACCATGCCGGCATTGCGACCCAGGTCAAGGTAGAAAAGCAGATTGCTGAAGAAGGTCTCAACAAGTACGATTTGGGCCGTGAAAAGTTCCTGGAACGAGTATGGCAGTGGAAGGAAAAATACGGCAACCGCATCGGACTGCAGATTCGCCGTCTGGGTTCTTCCTGCGACTGGTCCCGTGAACGTTTCACCATGGACGATATTTGCGCCCGCGCTGTTCGCGAAGTTTTCGTTTCCTTGTACGAAAAAGGCCTGATTTACCAGGGCTTCCGCATCACCAACTGGTGCCCTCGCTGTCAGACCGCTCTGTCTGATATCGAAGTAGAACACGAAGATGAAGTGGGACATCTTTGGTATTTCAATTACCCGATTGCTGGGGAAGAAGGGAAATACATCCAGATTGCTACCACTCGTCCAGAAACCATTCCTGGCGATACCGCAGTCGCCGTCAATCCGGAAGATGAACGATACAAAGACCTGGTAGGCAAGAAAGTGGCTCTGCCTGGCACAGATCGCCTGATTCCGATTATTTCCGATGAATACGTAGACATGGCTTATGGTACTGGCTGCGTAAAGATCACCCCAGCCCATGACCCGAACGACTTTGAAGTGGGCCAGAGACATAACCTGGAAACCATTGTCATCATGAACAAAGATGGCACCATGAATGAAAAAGCAGGGAAATACTGCGGCATGGATCGCTATGAATGCAGAAAAGCCATCGTAGCGGACCTGAAAGAAGCAGGCCTCCTGGTGAAGATTGAAGAAACCAAGCACGCTGTAGGCCATTGCTCTCGCTGCAAGACTGTGGTAGAACCGATGACCACCAAGCAGTGGTTCGTGAAGATGAAACCGCTCGCTGGTCCAGCTATGGATGCTGTCACTTCCGGACAGACCAAGTTCGTACCAGAACGTTTCTCCAAGACCTATATCCAGTGGCTGTCCAATATCCACGATTGGTGTATTTCCCGTCAGCTCTGGTGGGGCCATCGTATCCCGGTTTGGTACTGCGATGACTGCGGTGCCACCAGCGCTTCCCGCACTGATTTGACCGAATGCCCAAAGTGCCATAGCAAGCACATCCATCAGGACCCAGACGTTCTCGATACCTGGTTCTCATCTGCGCTGTGGCCATTCTCCACCATGGGCTGGCCGGACAAGACACCGACCCTGCAGCAGTGGTACCCGACATCCACCATGGTGACCGGCTACGACATCATTTTCTTCTGGGTTGCTCGTATGATGTTCATGTCCATGGAATTTATGCATGAAATTCCATTCAAGTACGTATTCATTCACGGCCTGGTTCGCGATTCTCAGGGCAGAAAAATGTCCAAATCCCTGGGCAACGGCATCGATCCATTGGAAGTCATTGAGAAATACGGCGCCGATGCGCTCCGCTTCACTTTGGTGACCGGCAACACCCCAGGCAACGATATGCGTTTCTACTATGAACGAGTAGAAGGAAATAGAAACTTTGCCAACAAACTGTGGAATGCCACCAAGTTCACCTTGATGAACCTGGATGACTATGATAAGGACTTCGTTCCCACCGCTGACCAGCTGACCCTGGCTGACAAGTGGATTCTGGACCGTCTGGCTGCTACCGAAGACTATGTAGGTACCAACCTGGACAAATACGAACTGGGCGAAGCCGCTGATTCCATTTACAACTTCGCATGGAACTATTTCTGCGACTGGTACATTGAAACCGCCAAAGCCCGTCTCTACGGCGAACACAACACCGACCGTCAGGTGACCCAGTACGTTCTGGTATACACCCTGACCCGTATGCTGGCACTGCTCCATCCATTTATGCCATTTATCACCGAACACCTCTGGCAGCACCTGCCTCATGAAGGGGAAACCTTGGCAAGAGCGCCATGGCCGAAAGCCGATGACGCACTCCGCTTCCCAACCGAAGCAGAACAGTTCGACCGCATCATGGATGCTATCAAAGCCATCAGAAATATGCGCGCCGAAGCTGGCGTCACCCCGAACAAGGCTTGCCATATCCAGATCGCTGTTCTTCGCGATGACCTGAAAGATTGCATCGAAAACAACAAAGAATACTTTGAAAAATTGGGCCATGTAGAAGAAATGAAACTTCTCTCCTCCGATGCAGAAAAACCAGAAAACGCCAACGCCGCTGTGGTTTCTGGTCTCGAAGTATACTTGGAACTGAAAGGCCTCATCGATACTGCTAAAGAAATCGAAAAGATTCAGAAAGCCAAAGCCGCTCTGGAAAAAGACATGGCACGCACCTCTGGCAAACTGAACAACCAGGGCTTCCTGGCAAAAGCACCAGAAGCCGTCGTAGCCAAGGAAAAAGAAAAACTGGCTGGCTTTGAAGAAAAGATGAAATCTTTGGAAGAACGTCTGGCTTTCTTGGCTAAGCTGTAATAATAGGGACTAGGGATTAGTAGCTAGGCCCTAGGAATTGGGAAATATGTTGAATAAGCGGTAAGTCTCGTTCCCCCCTTGGAGAAGGGGGATTCAGGGGGATAGACATCACTAGCGGTATGAAAAATTACGTTATGTATAACGTTACCATGCTACTTATGCCGCAAGTGTGAAATATGGTTCTAACGAATCATTCTATCCCCGGCTTCGCTGCTCCTTCTCCAAGGGGCTACATGTTTGTGCTATTACCATTTGCAACCATGTTACTATGCCGATGGTGCGTAGTATTTTCCTAATCCCTAATCCCTAGATACTAGCTACTCATAAATAAAACAACAAAAGCGTCTCACTTCGGTGAGCGCTATTGTCATGTAAAGAATCATGTTATTAAGTTAAGTGAGACATGGGATGATTTCAACTGGTGTTTAAGTTGCTCAGGTTGCTCAAGTTTCTCAGGCCTATCGAATGAGATGGATACGCTAGCATCTAGCGGCACATTCTAGAAACCTAAGAAACCTAAGAAACTTGAGCAACCTCAGCAACCTGTAAGCACTAGCGTAATTTGAAAATTGCCTCAATTCCTTAACATAGTAACATTCATGTAAGGAGACAACTATGAATTACGAAGAATCCATTGCCTATCTGGAACAGGCTGCCTCTTTTGGTATCAAACCGGGACTGGAACGCATTCAGGCCATTCTTGCCAAACTGGACCATCCAGAAACCGCTTACAAAGTGATTCACGTCACAGGCACCAACGGCAAAGGCAGTGTGGTCGCTATGATTTCCAGTGTGCTCGAAAATGCCACGCTGAAAATTGGTCGCTACGTATCGCCCCATCTGATTGACTACACCGAACGAATCCACGTGGGCGGTCATGATATTTCCAAAGAAGACTTTGCCAAAGCCGCTACGGTGATTCGCGAAGCCGCAGAAGCCTGCATTGCCGAAGGCGTGGAAGCACCGACCGAATTTGAACTCTTGACGGCCATGGCTTTCTGGTATTTCCGTGAGCAGAAAGTGGACTATGCCGTCATGGAAGTGGGGATGGGCGGTTTGTATGACTCCACCAACGTGATGGTGCCGGTGGTTTCTGTCATCACCAACGTAGCTATGGACCATGAGAAATACCTGGGCAAGAATCTGGAAGAAATCGCTCACCAGAAAGCGGGCATCATCAAAGAAGGCGTGCCGGTAGTCACCGCTGCCCAGCACGTGCCGCTGAAACAGCTGAAAAAAGAAGCCCACGAAAAGAAAGCTCGTATCTATTTCTACGGCCGCGACTTTGAAATCGACTCCCGTAGCAAGTACGGCCCGGGACAGGTGGTTGTGGTGAAGAGAAAAGACATGCCGAAAGAACTGGAAAAGAGCCTGCTCTTCGTTCCTTTTGTTGGGGCCCATCAGGCGGTCAATGCGGCTGTGGCTACCATGGCGCTCTCTATCATCATGAAACAGGACGACCGGGTCAATGAAAACGACCTCAGAGAAGGCCTCGCAAGAGCCACCTGGAAAGGCCGCTTTGAAGTGCACACCATCGGTGGCGTGCCATACGTCATGGACGGGGCACATAACCCGGCTGGTGCCGAAGCCTTGAAAGAAGCCCTGGAAGAACAGTACCCAGACAAACGTCGCGTGCTGGTTTTCACCTCCCTGGAAGACAAAGACACCGAAACTGTCATCCAGCTCTTGATTCGTAAAGGCGACGTGGCCTTCCTCTGCCCGGCTCCAACACAGAGATCCAGAAAGCCTGAAGACATCGCCAAGATGATCGATGAACAGAAAATTGCTGCGGAACTTCACACCGAAACCTCCGTCACCGACGCTCTGGAAGACGCTTCCAAAGCAGCCACCGACAAAGACGTGGTTCTCATCTGCGGCTCCCTCTACATCCTGGGCGACGCTATGAAATGGATTGCGGAAAAAGAAAGTAAGTAATTGGTGACTGGTGACTCGTGACTAGTGACTGGGGGAGTAGGAAGGATATTTCCTGTTTCTTAACAATAAAAAAGACGCATGACTCTCGCAAAGGGAGCTGCGTCTTTTTTATTTTGGGACCATGATATAATGATTATAAAAATGGGTGACTGGTGACTAGGAAGGGCCTAGCTGCTAATCCCAGTCACTAGTCACGAGTCACCAGTCACCATTCAAATCGAAAGGAGCCTCATCATGACAGACCTTGAAAAATTGCAGCAACTGATTCGCACCCATCATCGCATTGTTTTCTTTGGTGGCGCCGGCGTATCCACTGAATCGAACATCCCGGACTTCCGTGGCGAACATGGATTGTACAAGCAGAAAACCAATCTTCCCTGGACACCAGAAGAAATGCTGTCCCATCATTTCTATGAAGAACATCCTGTAGAATTTTTCACCATGTATAAACGTTTTACCGAAGCCATGATGAAAGCGAAGCCAAACCGGGCTCACTATGCCCTGGCACAACTGGAAAAAGAAGGGAAGCTCTCCGCTGTGATTACCCAAAATATCGACGGTCTTCACCAGCGCGCTGGCAGCCAGAAAGTGATAGAACTCCATGGCACCATATTGACCAATACCTGTGAAAACTGCCACGCCACCTATGATGTAGAGACTTTTTTGAAATATTGTAATCCAGTCCCGCACTGTCCCCATTGCGGCGGCATCATCAAACCTGATGTGGTACTCTACGAAGAATCATTGAACAACCAGGACATCGAAGAAGCTATCTACGAAATCGCTAGGGCTGATATGCTCATTATCGGCGGCACTAGTTTGGTAGTCTATCCCGCCGCCGGCTTTATTTCCTACTTCCGCGGCGATGCCCTGGTGATGATCAACAAAGACGAAACAGCAAAAGACAACGCTTGTGATTTGGTTTTTCGCGATAGCGTGGGTCGGGTATTGGAAAAAGTGGTGGGTACATAAGGAGCTATCTATGGGCGGTTTTCTGTATATCCTTTCTAACAATAATCGGTCTACGTTGTACATAGGCGTTACCAGTGATTTACAAAAAAGACTGTATGAGCATAAGAACGAAGTTGTCGACGGTTTTACCAAAACGTATCATGTGCATGCTCTGGTCTACGTGGAACGGTACCATTCTATCGAAGAAGCCATTGCTAGAGAAAAACAACTGAAGAAATGGAGCCGGAAGAAGAAAGATGCATTGATTACTCGGATGAATCCTATTTGGAAAGATTTATCACGGGATTGGAAATGATGATGGTACTATGTGCGTTAGTAAGTGTGGCAGCGTTTTGAATGCTATTTGACTGTAGACATATATTGCTCCAGCGTCATTTCGACCGATGGGATTTGTGCAAGATGACTGAACAGAGTAGTTCGGTACTATGTTAGACAGAAGTGGAGAAATCTCAAAGCACTAGCGGAATTCTATCCAGCTGAACTTACCCGTAACGGGATATCTCAGCTGGTATCGTGTACCGCTAGTGCTTTAAGATTTCTCTACTTTTGTCTAACAAAGTACGAGAAGCCCGATAGAGCTATTCCGCACGAATCTCGGCGGTCGAAATGACGGGGACGGTATGCGTCAATCGGTCTGAACGCGATAGGTATCCTTATTGATGACAGGATGGTATGTGACACTAGCACAATAGCGATTGCATGATTCATAATGATAACTGGCTACTCTGTAGCGTCATTTCGACCGATGGGATTTGTGCTTGGTGATGACACAGTGTAGTTCAGTACTATGTTAGACAGAAGTGGAGAAATCTCAAAGCTCCAGCGGAATCTTATCTAGCTGACTTTGCCCGTAACGGGATATCTCAGCTGGAACCGTTTCCGCTAATGCTTTGAGATTTCTCCACTTTTGTTCAACAAAGTGCGGAAAACCCCGATAGAGATATTCAGCACGAATCCCGTCGGTCGAAATGACGGGGGATGGGATGTGTCAGTAGGAGTGATAACGGTATGAATGTTTATTGATAAGAGTCATATCCTCTCCAGCGTCATTTCGACCGGCTGCATAATTAATGACAGTAGCTATATTCTCTCTAGCGTCATTTCGACCGAT
>ERZ808242.1693-NODE-1693-length-11340-cov-4.032610_pt1 | contig 11340 bp, 10 predicted proteins | sample MGYA00521244_ERZ808242 | MGnify/ENA primary metagenome ERZ808242 (study PRJEB31516, sample SAMN03275573) | gut metagenome | biome: mammalia-associated habitat; material: feces | host: Papio cynocephalus | place: Kenya | collected 2012-07-27 ... | reverse complement strand
GCTCAGGGAAGCGCTGCCGGGGCTCAGGGTAGAGGCTGTGTACGGTGGTCAGGCTAAAGACAAGCAGGACGAGGTGATCCTTGGTTTCAGGGATGGTAGCGTGGATGTGCTCGTAGCGTCTACTGTCGTCGAAGTCGGGGTGTCTTGCGAGAACGCTACGAGGATGGTCGTGTTAGACGCTAACCGCTTTGGGATGGCGTCGCTCCATCAGATCCGTGGTCGCATCGGGCGTTCTGATCTGCCGTCTGTGTGCTGGCTCGTAGCGATGCCGTTCAACGAGACCGCGAGCCGGCGACTCCAAGCCATGGTAGACACGCTAGACGGTTGGAAGTTGTCTAAGACTGACTTGCGGAACCGTGGGACTGGGAGCCTCTTCGGAGACAGGCAGTCTGGAGAGTCTGACCTCATGTTCGCTGACCTCGTGAGCGACGCTAAGTGGATAGCCCCTGCTAGGAGGACAGCGTTAGACTTGCTGGCTGGCCCCGAGTCTAAGACAGTCATCGATGAGGCGAGGAAGTACTTTGGTCTCGAAGAAGGCGAGGAGATGCTGTCATAGACATCCGTTTTCTGCGTGGTGTTGCGAGGGCAGGCATATGATGGCATTGGGCTTGCGCTACTATAGCGTTCTCCCGACGTTGTATAATAGAAACAATGCGGTCGAATAGGGGAGCTGGGGCGTCGCGTTCGTTGCTCCCTGTTATGAGGCGGCCCCGAATTAAGAAGGTGTCAGACATAGTAGGCAAGACAAGGAAACATAGCGGTGGTTCTGCAGAGGCTACCGTCAGTATGGTAGAAGGGAAGAGGATCGCGGCTGTGGCCGGACGTGGCCCGGCGATAGTCGCGTCAGCAGCGTTCGTAGCCTCTGCGATGGCCGTGACGGGCATGAGCGCTACAGCGTTCGCAGCTACTGCTACGAGTGGTGGCATGGTGAAGAAGGCTGCAGTCCGTGGTGCTGTCGCGTCATCTAGGTCATTCCCCAGCACAAGGGAAGTCCATAGGAGCATGGCTGAGTCGGCGAGCGTGACGGCGGCGTCTCGCTCTTCCTCTAGGAAAGACTCAGATGCTGACTGGGGTGGGATCGAGAAGCTCGAGATCCCGTTGTCTCGGTCAACAGACCAGAAGACGGCAGCCAGCTCGCTGCAGGCGTCTATCGACAATGGCGACAAGAAGCTGGCTGACAGTGACGGCAAGGTGGCTGACGACGCGACGAGGACTGCTCTGAAGCAGGCGATCGACGCTGGCGCAGCTAAGTTGGCTGATCTGGCGGTTAGCGTCGAAGACCTGAGTGCAGCCGGCAGTGCTATCGCTGACGCCTCTGCTAAGGTAGACGAGTCGATGCGGGCTAAGCAGGATGCAGACCAGGCCGCTGCGCAGCGTAGGGCACAGCAGCAGGCAGCTGCGAGCAGTAGCGCTGGCGACTATGGTTTCACGTACAAGGCTCCAGAGGGACAGTCTTCGAGCGACGTGGTGAACTACGCTATGCAGTTCGTAGGCAAAGTACCCTATGTGTGGGCAGGCTCAAGTACGTCTGGCTGGGACTGCAGTGGAATGACGATGTCCGTGTTCCGTCATTTTGGGGTGAACCTGCCTCATTACTCTGGAGCGCAGGCAGGCTATGGTCGCGCGATCGGCTCGCTTGCTGACGCTAAGCCTGGAGACCTCATCGCTAACGGCACGCATGCTGCTATCTACATCGGCAACGGCATGGTCGTGAACGCTTTGAATCCAAGTGCTGGCACTACTGTCACCCCTATCAACTGGGCGTTCAGTGGCGGTTACTCTATCCGGCGCATCATAGAGTAGCGCCGGGATCTCGCTCAACTGAGAACCAGCTCGCGACAGAATCATAGACGACAGCCTTGGCTTCCACGTCGGAGTCAGGGCTGTCGTCGTCTATGGAATCAAGGTTCTTGTCTAGTCTCCTCTCACGGGGTTCTGACGTGGCTTCTGCCAGTCTATCGACTCGGCGTAGCAGCCACGCAGCAGCAGATCCGGTCTCATAGCCCCTAGTGAGATCAAAACAGACAGTTGACTCTCCCACGCTTATGCTGACAGTGTCTCCATCGAGAGAAGAACGCAGTCCTGATTCGCCTGACGCTACGTCTAAGACTATCCGCAGCTCTGTCTTCAGTCTGTGGTCATTTGATTCGTCTGCTCGCCAGTCACACTCCCAGACGTAGATGAGGTCTACTCCATGAGTCTTGCATTCGGAGAACTTGTCAGCGTGATAGTCTGATTCTCTGCGGGGGGCGTTGGCTATGCTACTATGCCAATACATGCCATTGTATTCGAATCCAAGATTCAATTCTGGCAGATAGCGATCTATCTCGCGTCTTGATAAGACACTCCTGTCTCTCCTGATGATGATGGAGTCTGTGCTATCGCTTAGATAGTCTGCAAGGTCTTGCTCGCCTCCAGAGCGGCGTGTTCTCTGCCTCAGGCAATCAGCGCACAGATACTCGGATCTCCTGCATTGCTCTCTCTCACTCCACGGCGGTAACTGCCCTTGCATTTCTCATCACCGCAGATCCACCAGGCGACTTCATGAGACGTAGTCAGCAGGTGACGTGGGTCTAAACCGTCAGCGTTGTTCTTCTCCCAGTCCCAGTATTCTAGTAGTTCTGGCCGTAGTGCAGCCAGATCGTTGTAGCCGGGCCATGCTTTGTGACCATCGCAGTAAGGGCGCACTGCCTTCCCATAGAGTACTACTCCTTTCACTGTGACCCTCCAACTATGCCCGTGCTCGCATCTCCACCAAGCCCATCTTCCCACTTTAGGCCTTATCTCGCTTGGTCTCAAGCCCTCTGGCTCGTTCTTCTCGTAGTCCCACCTACTTATGAGCTCGGGACAGACTGTCTCCAGGTCATTGAGACCAGCGACGACAGCGTGGTATGGCCCGGCCTGCTGTTGGTCACCTGCATCGATTCTGTCTTCATGGCGCTTCTCGTCGCCAGTCGTCTCCTGCGCTCTCATGCTCATACTGCTTCCTCGGTCTACGTGGCACCACGTCGTCTAGAATCATCTTACTGCCAGACTGGGGGACGCTACCACGAGAACCCGTGCTGCTATTCGTGTTCTGGAGCGCACTGTTGCGAACAATGGTATGATAGTGTTATGATGGAAGATTCCGTAGATCATGCGCCGAGGGTAGCGGCTTCTACCCCTCATCAAGTAGTAGACGGCGGTAGTCCTGGGAGTCCCGGCAAGCCTACCGTGGAGACAGACGGAGGTCTCGCCAAGCTGGTAGACGTGACTGACCAAGTAGACGCGGCAGACAAGACTGGCGCTGCCGGCGAAGCAGTAGTCGCTGGCTCGGTTTCTGGCTCTTGGCGGTTGACCCACGTGAAGGCATTGCCAGCCTTATTGTGGTCATTGTTCTCAGCCCTTGTGCTCGCAGTAGTCTTGTTCGCGTTCCTCTCGATCGTAGCAGTAGTCGCTGACAAGGCTGGTGTGATCGCAGCTGTGAACTCACTCATGGGAGAGGCTATGCAGTTGAGCGTTGGGTTGCTGTTGAAGTTGTCTGGCCTCGCGTCAGTGGTCCTCGGTCTGGCAGTGGCAGCGTTCAAGTTCGCTAAGCTGATGTTGCTGAACGCGGGCGCTATGCTGCTGGAGCCATTAGAAGTCACGTTAGAGCGCGCTGGCAAGTGAGGTAGTGAGACTATGGCAGGTTTGCTCATTGATCCATTAGCGGACGCGGTCCCCGCTGAGGACCGTGAAGAATACAGGGTGACGGCAGTGAGGCTATACCTGTACCAGCAATTCTCCCCTAAGCCTTTGAAGGATGAGCTCGCTGGGGTAGACTTTGGTGGCATGGGCTTTGACGTGGAGTTCGAGCAGCAAGACGGGGGAGACTCTACGATAGTCGAGACGACGCTGCTGCTCAAGCCCACTGACGGGGGAGACTGGGCTCCAAGGGAGATCATGCCGAAGCTCAGCGTAGTGTTCGATGAGCTAAGAGACTTGAGCCCGTGCGTAGATTTGCTCGGGAGCAAGAAAGACTCGTGAGCGTGATCACAGGCAGGCTGCTTCCGCGAGCGCTGGCGTGGCCGAGTGCTGGGCTGGCGTCTGGCCGCCTGTCTTCATTCAGAGGTTTCGCATGGGAGACGATGGGAGGCAGACTATGAGGGCTAAGGGCAAGATACTTGACTACACTTCTGGCGAGGTGCTATGGGAGAACGAGGAGTTCAAGCAGTTGCCGATCGAGTTCAGGGTGGCTGCTATCATGTCAGACGGGCAGTATTACACTGCCGACAAGGTGCGCATGCTGTGCCAGGAGAAGCCTGGCTTCAAAGTGAAGCCTATACTAGAAGACATGGTAGGCAGGGGTGAGCTGTGCGCTCATCCGAATGGCGTCACGTTCTACATGACGTTGAAGCAGCTGAAGTCATGGCGGGAGGCGAATAGCGTCTCATTGACTGCCAGGCCTATCAGGAAGATCGTGGCTCCCAGGATCTTTGGGGAGGGAGAGCACCAGTGCACTGAGAACGAGCTCTTCCTGCGGGCGCCTTTGCATCAGGTGGGCACAGTCACGTTCACCCTCACTGACCCATTCGTGATCAACGAGATGCGCAGTCAATTAGGCTGGATGGGCGAGTTCAAGATGGAGAACGAGATCAGAGGCAAACTGTATTGCCTCGCAGCCGCAGCAGCCCGCCAGCGCATGCTGAAGTTCGAAGAAGAGCAGGGAGGCCATGTCTTCCAGCCGGGCCGCTGCACTACTCATAACGTGAGCATGCGGAGAGAGCTATGTGAGCTGGACAAGAGCGCTGTCACTGACCTCGTCCAGTACTACACTAAGTTCGCCAGGAAGCTCGTGCCTTACATCGGCAAGACGTTCAACACGTACATGGGCGCTGGCCCTGGCAACACGGGCCGCGACATGAGCCCTGAGTCTAAGGCAGACGTAGCAGCTGAGTCAGACGCTATCATCATGTCTTGGATCGTGAACCTTGTGCAGAAGTTCGACGAGTCGTCAGGCTACCCGTTCAGCGTGTATCTGCAGCGAGTCGTGCCGAACTTCGTGTATGACTACGCAGTGAAGCAAGTCGGGCCGGAAGTCAACAAGTTCCAGATAGAGAAGAACAAGGCTATCAAGAGGCTGAACAAGGCGAACGGGAATCCCTCAGCCAGCGTCTACTATTCGACGGAGACGATCCGTAGGGACATGGCAGCTAACGGTTTCCGCATAACCCGCGAGGAGTACTTAGCCTGCGACTCGTCTCTAGACTCCTGGCGGAAACTGAGGAAGCCTGCTGTTGATTTGAACTGGGATGATGGCGAGGAGAAGCAGATCGGCGGGGGTTATGATCCGGCTGTGAAGAAAGACCCGTTCGACCCGGAGGCTATAGCAGACTTAGACCGGCGTCACCGCGTGCAGGCTGCTATCATCTCCGCTGGGATGGACTCTGGAGAGTACGCTGCGTCAGTCAAGACTATGCGGCTGTTGTCTGACTCGCGTTCTCTCGCGATGCTGCTCATGTCAGGCGACTCTCTAGATTTGCCTGACTCTTTCAAGGAGTCTCTAGCAGTAGCGTTGTCCCACTCGCAGGTAGACTGATATTCTGAGATCATATGCGTCTGCCTGCGCAATCAGATAGTCAGCGCGTAGGCAGGCTTAGAGTTAGATCGGAGGAAGGCATTGCCCGCGATGAAGAAGAAGATCAGGTACGAGCTGATCTCTGATCTGAAGAAGATCAATCATCTGCGTTCTCTCCGTGACCTCGTAGTGAACTTCAGCCGCTATCATGTGATAGACATGCAAGTGCCGACAGCGTATGGGCTCGCTGACAGTGGGTACAAAGCGCTCGTATGCAGTGAACTCGACGCTATGGACGAGAACTGGAAGATCGCGTTCATGTTCAGGATCGGTCGTGAGAAGAAGGCGATCTGGCACACCGTAGTCTGCATAGACTATGTTCTCATCGACCCGTCTAGTCGGATCACGTTCACGAAGATAAGCAACTGCGTGCGCCTCATCAGTCAGTTCGCGCTCAAGCATCTGAAAGCGTCTTGCGTAGACTTGCTCGTGAACCTAGACTCACAGTTGAACCCAGCCGTGAAGCAGCATGTGGTAGAGGCACTCGTGAACGAGGGCATGACGAGGGCGACTGACGGCAAGTCTTGCGCTAAGCGCTTGCGGTCGATCGACGCTGCGACCGGCAAAGACCGCGTGAGCCTGCCATTGCCTCGCGTGAACCGCAGTCAAGTCCGCGGTATGAGACCGAAAGTGCAGTCTACGATCAAGGCTCAGAAGACGAAGATCGGGGAGACTATCAGGTTCGTAGGCAGGATACAGCCTGGCAGCCAGCAGCACAAAGCTATCTTAGCCATGTGCGCTAAGCACCCTAACTGGTTAGAGCCTCCGATGTCTTCTAGAGTGTCGTACATGCAGACGCTGTTCACGAACGAGCCGGGAGACGTGAGGAAATGGGTGGCTAGTCTCGTAGAAGACGCCCATTTCATCGTGAGTGTCGACAGCTCTGGCAGGGTGAGTAGCTTCATGGCGTTCATCGTCGGCTATTCTGCTCCAGCGCTCATGAGCGGCGATGGGTCGTGGTCGAGCCCGGGTGCTTACAATGACCCAGAGCGCACCCTGTTCGTACCGGCAGTAGTCTGCAGGTCTCGAGGGCATGGCGTGTGGACTAAGGATGGATTCCAGCAGGCGATGGCCTTGTGGCGCATGCTGTTCACTGTGCTCGCTGAGCCTGAGAACTCCGGCATGTTCGACATGGTGGCAGCGCAGGTAGACGACGGTGGCCTGCACTCGTTCTTGCTAGACGCCCTAGGCTTCGCTAAGAAGGCGAGCTTCAGTAACCTGCCATACCATTCTAAGGCTACAGACTTGTATGCCCGTTCGACTAAATGACAGTTCACTGTCGTCTCGAGACGCTTCGCGCTGTCTCCGTGAGTCTGCCCCTGCTCTGACCAGCAGGCAGGCTTAGGCTTATATCCACGTCGCATGAGTAGCAATGATACGTTAGCCAGGCTGGCAACAGACAGGGTGCAGGTGTCGCCGGTCTATTTCCTTGGGAAAGTCTTGAAGAGGGTGCTGAAGGCATTAGTGCTCGTCGTGTTCGTCGTGGCGATAGTGTACACTGTAGTCTTAGTGCCCACGATCGTGCGAGTCGTGCCCACTGAGGACTTCGGCTTAGTCCTCACGAGAGACCCGACTATCAAAGACGGCGGCATCCCAGCAGGCAAGCTGGAGGTCGTGTCGTTCAGCTCGAAGGCTGGCTTCACTGAGAACGTGAAAGGCAAGATGCAGGCAGCGTTCTCTTATCACACTGACACGTCTAAGATGCTGGTGGTAGCCGGTCCGAATGGCCGGCTATTAGAGGAGGCTGACGGCAAGATGTCGTTCAACGGTGAGAAGATGGGTGACTCGGTGACGAAGCCAGTGAACTACAGTGTTCTGGAAGACTCGAAGTGGTATCTGACGGACCAGTATGTGATGGAGTGCGTCGAAGGCAGCTGCAGGCCTGGCCGGTACTACGTGGTCGACTCTGCTAGCGTCATCGGAGAGATCAAGTCTGATGATTCTGACCCATTGATCAACCAGATCACAGACAAGTCTGCAGCGAATAGCGACAACGCTGCCGGCAGCACTAGCGCAGACGAAAGCCAGACAGCGAGATGATAGTCAGGCTGTCATCTATCACTGTCATGATCCTATGACGAGATTTCTGTTAAGGAGACTTAGAGATGGCTGGTTTAGATTTTGACCCATTCCTCGACAAGCAGGAGTGGGACGACAGGCCTGCACGCGAGGCTGTTGACGTCGAAGACAAGCACGATGAGACTAAGCTTGACCGCAAGCTGAAGAACAAGAGCTATGACAACCGCCGTGTTCTCGCGGGCTTGCAGTCGGTAGTCGGACTGTTGGTCATCTTAGCTGTTATCGCCTGCGTCGTGTGGGTGGTATGGGCTGGCTTCAGTTACGCTTTCTTGTGAAAACGCCATCTTGAAGTTAGTCTGATTCGTTAGACTCCAATGCTTTGATACGATTCGGGCGACTGGAGACGTCGTCCTGAGAAGATCTCGGCGCTCCCCTTGAACGGGGAGCGCCAGAATCGCGTTAGATGGCTGTTTGTTGGTCATCAGTCGTATATGTCATATATTAGTATGTCCATTGAGTTTTCACGGGAGGGAAGAAGATGAGCTTGAAACGTCCAGACGCGGCTAACGCTCCTGTTGCACCGTCGACTAACCCGTTCGCTGCTGCGAAAGAAAACAGTACTGGCGGGCTGTCTGACGAAGACGTGCAGAGCCAGATCGCCGGAGCTCTAGGCGAAGACGACGAGGAGGACGAGGCTGCCGGCAAGAAGAGAGACTTGAAGTGGCTGCTGGCTATCATAGCCGTAGTGCTCGTCGTAGCCTTGCTTGGCGTGGCTATCTGGTTCGCGGCGAAGCCTCAGAACAAGAAAATCGTCGATGACTCCAGTACTGGAAGCAGTGCTATCGGCAAGTCTGATGGTGGTTCGGACGCTACTAACGTGGCTGACAACGACAGCTTCATGAGCGAGCTGGGCATCCCAGAATACTATCAGAAGCCTAACACGGAGATGACAGAAGACGAGAAGAAGCAGGCGAGCGCTGCTGCTATCGAGGCTGCGCCTGCTAACGCTGCGATGGCCTTGCCGTCTAGCCAGTCGAACCCAGACTTGACGTCTGACCCGGCTAAGGCTTTCAATGACGACGGCACGATCAACCCAGACTACTCGTACATCACGATGGACAACACTATGCCGTTGATCTATGATGACCTCCAGCGTCTCGTGAACCCGGTGTACGGGCAGTGGACTGGTATGCAGCAGAATGATCGTGGATCAGCTTCTGGATCTGACGTGAATGGTGCTAGCGAGTATCAGAATCTTCGAGACATGATGTCTTCAGACGTCGATTTCACGAACGAGGAGACGTTCCATAGCAAGATCAACCTGTATGCTGACTGGAACAAGGACAATTATGGCGGTAAGTACGCTGGTAAGCTCGCGAGCGATCCGATAGTAGGCACTGTGACAGCGTTTGACTGCGACTTCAACGTCCAGGGCGCAGCTGAAGACACCGTGACTTGTTATGGTCAAGTCACTTACAGTGGTCAAGTTCCTGATACGGAAGCGGCTAAGACGACGGCTGGCGCAGCTAAGAAGGTCATAACTGAGGACAAGAGCATACAACTTGACTACAAGGTCAATTACGGTGACTCGAATTCTCAGCGTCGCGTTCTGCTTACGTCAGTAGAGCAATGATCGGAGAGGAGGTAACTAGATGAGTAGATTGAGATTAGTCGACAGGAGACTGCTCCTGTTCATCGCAGGCGTACTTGCGTCTGTCGTGGCTGTCTTCATGATGGTCTCGCCTGCTTACGCTGGTGATGGCACTGATGGTAGCTCTGGCGATGGAAGTGGAGACTTCTCAGACGTCACAAGCTACTGGAAGACAGGAGACTGGGCGACGTATGATGACGCTTCTAAAGCTCTGAGTAGCCAGCACAACAAGTACATGGACGAGCATCCCAACGCTTATGACAAGGCTTTGAAGAGATGCCAGGACATCGCTAAGAGCCAGGGAGCGACATGCAGCAATCCACGCATAGTCGCTATCGGCGCTAACTTCTATCAGGGCTGGTGGACGAGCGCGCCGCCGTATGGAATTGTAGCTGACCCTAATGTGGCGATCGGCTGCAGAGACATCTCAGTTCAGAACAACACCATCAACACATGCTCACCAGTGACTGGTTCTGCCGGTATTCTGACTGAGGCTAATCTTGCACGTGGAACTGGCACGGAAACATCAGTAGGATTGGTCGTTATCGGCAAGTTCCAGTATCAGTCTAAGGGTTGGTACCCTGTCTACACTCCTCACAAGCGTGTCGACGTCGCCTCTGCTAACAAGATCAGCAGCCATCAGTTCGCTCCATGCGCAGCCTATTACTACATGACTGCTACCGGCATCGATGGTTATGTGAAGGGTCGCACTACCAGGACGACTAAGTACCAGACTCCTTACGGCAAGCTGTATGACGCTGTTCAGACTGGCGGTACTTGGACGTCTGCGTCTGGCAAGACGTATGGGCCTTTCAAAGGCGACTGGGCTAATGACGACGCTAAGCTCAGTGAGCTAGAAGAAGCCCGCAACGTGTCATGCGACGAGACTCAGAAGATGACTATCAAGTACAACTTTGGCGGAGACGTAGCTGGTTCTTCTGACAAGAAGTACACTGGCGGCGAGTCGACAGACGAGTCTTCCAGCGATGGGGTAGTCATCACGCTCAAGGGATCTGACTTTGACTCTAAGGACGATTTCTTGAAGGCTTACGCTAAGGGCGGCATCTACAAGATCGTGAAGGCGAAGAAGGAGGCCACGCTCACGGGCAAGACTACTGACGTGAAATACTTCTACCGCAAGTCGAACTGGTTCGAGTTCGTCGGTTGGAAGGAGTGCAAGAAGGGCCAGGTGATCACTGCTAAAGACATGGGCCTTGAAGGCTGGTCTGTGGACCCTGACGTCACCGACCATTGGTCGAGCAACAATGACAACAAGTGCGACTACATCGGTCAGTCTAAGCCTGGTTTCGCCCCCAAGCATGCAAACACTATAGACATGCGAGACGACTACAACAGCAACACTCACGCTACTGCTGATGGCCGTGACCATGGTTTCTATGGTGGTGAGCCTTACACTAACGGCTATTATTCGACGACAGCGAATTGGATAGAAGCTAACGCTCAAGAGTCTGCGGACATCAAGGCCCTCAAGAACCACATGAACCTGGGTGGCGAGACTCGTGAGCTCACGGCTGTCTTCAATCGTGGCTACGTGACTAAGTTCAAGTGCGGTGGCGTCGAAGTGTCAGCTAATGACGTGGGGCAGAACAAAGACATGCTCTCGCAGAAGAACTGCGAGGCTGTAGACTGGGCTTTCCAGAACGACATTCTGGGCACCTGGACGGCTGAGAGCCAGAACGGGCATAACACCGGTGCTCTCAAATTGATGTGGCGGCCGGGTGGCAAGGAGGCGTTCCAGAATGGAATGCCCCTGCATGGTGCGGCTGAGTCTACGCTGAACAGCCAGCTGCACCCAGTAAGCAACAGGTTCCAGAGCATCGTCACGGTGGCTTACCAAGACTTCGTGAACATGAACTGCGACCAGACTGATTTCAACGACTTCGTGGACAAGGTCCGTAGCCAGCAGTCTGCCCTCGGCTTAGGCGGAGACAAGATCTTGCAGGTGGACGTGAACACTAAGTTCAGCCAGACTGCTCACACTGGCGTCATCTCCCGTGATGACGCTGATAGGCTTGGCTGGAAGTCTCTCGCTGAGATCACCCCTAGGGTCATG
>ERZ808242.1691-NODE-1691-length-11359-cov-3.880131_pt1 | contig 11359 bp, 10 predicted proteins | sample MGYA00521244_ERZ808242 | MGnify/ENA primary metagenome ERZ808242 (study PRJEB31516, sample SAMN03275573) | gut metagenome | biome: mammalia-associated habitat; material: feces | host: Papio cynocephalus | place: Kenya | collected 2012-07-27 ... | reverse complement strand
GCGTTGCTTGAGTCGTTATTTCCGACAAAAGTTTTTGTCTGCTTTCGTCGTCCGCAGACACCAAAAGTTTACTCATATTTGTGTCCATTCCGTCAACGTAGTCTACAAAATCATAATAAGCCTGCGCGGCTCCCGGCGAATTTTTGCGTTCGCCAAACATATTAGTAGTTAACGAAAGCGTGAAAAGCGTTGCTAAAATAAGCGTAACGGAACCGAGCGAAACAACCGCGGCAACCCAGCCGCCAACGCCTTTGTCGTTCTTTTTTCTTTCGGCTCTTTCTAACTTTTTACTTTCAAGTCGCTTTTTCTTAAGTTCCGCTTTCAAGCGTTTTTCGTTAAGTTTTGCAGCCTTTTCTTCGCGTTTTCTTCTAAGTTTCGCTTCTTTTAATGCTGCAAGTCGGCGTTCGCGCTCTTCTTTGGTTTCGTTTTTGAGATACTCTCTCCGCGCCTCTCTCGTCTCTTTTTGTCTAAGCTTTTCGCGTTCGGCTTCTTCCTTTTTGCGCTTTTCGGCTTTTCTTTTAACTTCCGCCTGCCTTTTTTTAGTGAGAATTTTACGTTCTCTCTCGGCTTTTTTCTGTTCTTTCGCCTTTATCCGCGCGATTTCCTTTTCGGTGCGTTCTCTTTCTTTTTCTTGTTCCGAAAAAGCTTCGCCGTCAGTCAAATTTTTCACGGGCGTTTCGCCGCTCGTTTCGGGTAACGCCGTCTTATTCTTTTCGGTGATATTTTCAATCTTTTCCACTGCTTTGTTTTCTTGTTCTTTTTTTATCATACGTTTACACTCCGAATATGTAAGGTGAAAGTTGAAAATTGAAAGTTGAAATATGCGCGCTTTGCGCTCTCGATATTTGCTTCTTCGAAGCAATCGATATACCGCTTTGCAAGCGGCTCGATATTTGCCCGCATGCGGGCAATCGATATTCACGCTTCGCGTGAGCGAAAGAGTATTTTCAATTTTATATAGTCGACCGCAATTTTCAACTTTAAACTTTCAATTTTCAATTTGCTTGCTTTAGGGTTTGAGGGCGGAAAAGGGTTGCAGTTTGGCACAGCTGGTGGCTTTGCCCGATAGGCGTGTACTAAGGCGTACATAACTGAGGGCAAAGCCGCACGCAGTGACAAAATGCGCCCTTATATGCCCTCAAACAGCGAAGACGTGGTTGCCGATGACCAATGTTGTCTTTCTGCTGTAAATCCACTTGCTCGTGGCGGTGGCGGGGTTGTAATAATAGATGGCTCCGCCGGTCGGGTCCCAACCGTTCATAGCGGCTTTTGCTGCCTTTAAAGCGGTGGAATCGGGCGATAAGTTTATCTGCCCGTCGGCAACGGCGGTGAAAGCGTAAGGTTGATAGATTACGCCCGAAATAGTGTTCGGGAAAGACGAACTTTTCACCCTGTTCAAAACGACCGCGGCGACGGCTACTTGCCCCGTGTAACTTTCCCCGCGCGCTTCGCCGTAAACGAGGCGGGCAAGCAAGTTAACGTCCGACGAAGCGTACGACCCCGCGCCCGAAGATGAAGCCGACGAGGACGAAGAAGCAGACATACCGAGCGCGGCAAGCGTTTTGTTGCCGACTATGCCGTCCGCGGTAAGCCCGTTCTTTTTCTGAAAAAGCTTGACGGCGGCTTTTGTCTGCGCGCCGTAAATTCCGTCTACGCTACCCTTATAATACCCCCAGTTTTTGAGCTTCCTTTGAATGGTCTTGACCGTTTCGCCGCGGCTGCCTTGTTTTATAACCGCGGCGGCAACCGTGCCTTGCGCAACGTAAGTTCTTTCTAAATGCGCGCCGTAGCCGATAACGCCCGACAAAACTATCAAAGCAAACGCGGCAGCAAGCAAAATTCTTACTTTTTTATTCATTTTATCCTCCGTAAAACTTGAAACCGAAAAGCCGTAAAAAACTTTTCCCGAACGCGCCCGAAAGAACGCGACTAACCGCAAAAAACGGCAATACCGAAAAAATCACGAAAAAAGTTCTTCTAATTTTTCGGCTATAAACGAGCGATAAGTAACCTTTTCTCCGCCGAAACAGAGCGGCGGGTACACCACGCACCACCAGTTTGCGCCCTCGGCGTTGCCGAGTTCCACGATAACCGCGTCATAATAGCCGGCGGACAGAGTTTCTTCCTCGTATGTGCGAGTCGGGAAGTATTCGTTGTTTATCCTTATATTAGAAGAATATGCAAAACCTTTTTCCGCCAAAAGTCCGTCTATAAGCCGTTTAACAGCAGTTTTTTGATTTTCGATGACCTTTGTCGCTTCTTCTTTCGTTTCGACGGTTTCAAGGTAAGGCGTTAAACAGTTAACGACTAAATCCCTTACTTCATACTTAATCGACTGGTCTATCTCCGAATCGGAATTAGCTCTGATGTGAATGCGGATGTACTCCGTTTGTCCGCCCGTACCGGCAAAACTTATCGCCGATACAATTATTATGAGAACAAACGCCAAACTTATACAAACTTTTTTCATTAAAAATTTCTCCTTTTTCCGCCGCCCGGGTTTAACCGTTAGCGCGGCAAAATCATTATGACATAATTATTCCCATTTATTTTATCATTAAACACGAAAAATTGGAAAAATAGAGAAAGAAAGCCAAAATGTAACGCATATGCAACAAAAATGTAACATGTATTTTACACTTTTTTTCGCGTTCTATGGTAAAATAAAATTATGAAAAACGTACTCGGATATGCAAAAACAAATACTTCTTCGTTTCACGAAAAGCCCTTTTCGGAAGCCGACGCGCTTGCACTGAGCTGGTTCGCCTATTTTTCCTTGCCGAATTTTAACGGAAAAAGCGTGAAACTCAAAAACCTCACGGACGACAGATTAAAGCCCGCAAAGCAAACTTTTGCGCCCGCTTACAATAAAAGGACGAGCAAAAAGCTTTTTAACGCGCTACGGAAAAACCCGAGATATAGTTTTATTTCCGTTTCCGACCCCGAGGAAATAACGACGAGGGAACCTCTCCAGTTCGGCGCGGTTACACTAAAAATATCGTCGCGCGTTTATATGATTGCTTTCCGCGGCACCGACCCGTCGTATGAAGGCTGGCACGAAAACTTCGTTTCGTCCTACTCTCGCCCCGTTCCGTCGCAAAAACGCTCGCTCGACTACGTAAGAAAAGCTTTTCACGAGCGCAAAAACGCAAAATTCATTTTAGCGGGGCATTCTAAGGGCGGCAACCTTTCTTCTTTTGTCGCGCTCAATCTCGAAAAGAAAGATTTAGAAAGAATAATCGCCGTTTACGACTTCGACGGGCAAGGCTTTTCAAACTCCTATAAGGAGCGCGATACCTATATTTTAGCCGCGGCAAAGATAAAAAAATTCGTTCCGCAATCTTCTTTCGTAGGGCTTCTTTTTAACAGCGACGTAAAGCTGATTCCCGTCAAAAGTCAGTCTATAAGTCTATTACAGCACGACCCGTACACTTGGACGGTCGATAATAACGGCAAGTTTTTGCCCGCGAAAGGCTTCACGCGTTTTTCATCTCGGCTGATAAATTCCTTTAACGCCTGGGTAAACGAAATGACGGACGAAGAAAGAAAAAGAACGGTAAAAATAATCTACGACGCGCTCTTTTCGCTATCCGCAAAAAACTTCAACGCCTTTTTCTGCACGCTTCCCAAGCAAATCTTTGCGCTGATAAAGCTTTACAAAAAGTTAGAAAAGTCCGACAAAGAATTTTTCAAGCAAAAAGTCGCCCGCCTTATAAAACTGTTTTTCACTATAAAAATCCCGCCTACAAGCCGATAATAGACTTATAGACGGGTTTTTTGCGTTTTAGCCTTATTTGCAAAAAGCTATTATTCGCCTTTTACTTTTTTGATACCGGTATAGACGGAGTAAGCAACAAACGCCGCAACGACAACGCTTTCGACGATTATAACCGCCGTAAAGATATTTTCGCGAACGAAGTTCGTCTTTAAAGCGACGGGCTGTCGCATTAAGCGGTAACCCTCTTTATAGTAACTGCCCAAGGCGATATCTTCGCTTTCGACAGTGTATTCGGTCGGCAAGTCGTAACCTTGTATATCGAGAACGTTGTCGTCAATATCTTTATAAGTAATCGAATACGTGACGAGCGACCACTTAGCGAAAACTTCGGTGTCCTCTTTGATTTTTGAATCGGTTTTGAGCGGGGTTTCCCACTTGTTTTCGTCAAAAAACCACCCGTCGAATTTATAGCCGTTCTTTTCGGGGTCTTTAGGTAGCGTTACCGTGCCGTCCGCCGAATCCACTATCACGACCTCATAATTTTTGCCGTCGCTTTTGAATTTCAAAAGACTCGTTTTGTCCGCCGTCGCGCAGCCCGCGCACCCGCCGCAAGACGCGACGAAGCTAAGCAAAGCGCAAAGCATAACAATCGTAAGCATTGTAAGCAACGTTCTTTTTTGTTTTTTCATTTTCGTTCTCCGTTTTTCGTTTTCCTTCCGACAAGCATAAAATATTATATTCCCCGCCGCCGTTAGGTTGCAACCTAATATTATCATACAATCCTTAAAAATGTCAATAAAATTAAGCGAAAAAATATTTTTTAAATGTATAAAAAAATTGTTTTACGGGCGACTTCCTATTCCCCGTATTTGATAAGAATTTTATAAAGGAATGGTTGACAATAAAAAAGCTTTGAAGTATAATTAAAACATAAAAAACTCACGGAGAAAAATATGAAAAAATTATTAAAATTTTTAGTTGTTTGTTTTTGCGCTTTAATTTTTGTCGTCACGCCCGCCTGCAGTTCTAACAATAATATAAAGGAAATAGATAGTCACAAGGCAATTTATAGATACAATGTAAAAGAAATACAATTGTTGAAAGCCGGCACCGATACGGAAGAAATTCTTGAAAAAACAAACAAATATAAGTATTATTATTCAACGCAGAAAGACATGGTATATCTTTCATCAAATTATAGTTGGGGATACAACTATAAAAATTATTTTCCAAACGCTTCAATAGTTTCAAAAACCGATGAAGAATCAAGAAACAGTTATATCTATAGCGAAAAATATTCATGTAAAATATATATGCGAATTGTTTTAAACGGTATAGGTAAAACATATTATCCTACATATACAACGGATAATAATTTAATAACCGTTTCGTATTATGAAACATCTTTGGGATATGCTTTCAAAAAAGAAATGACAACTGCCGAAAAAGAGAAAATCGATTATAAATATGAAAGAGATTTATACGAAGCAAGAAACGACGAAAAGAAAGTAGAAAAGATAAAAGAAAACTATAAAAAATACGATTTTGAAAATACTGCTATTATCAAAACCGTAAAATACAGTGTTATTTCAAACACATACAATTTAAGAATAGATTACGAAGATTGATTTGTTTTCGAATAAAAGAGTATATGAAAATTCCCGCGATAAGCCGATAATCGACCTATTGCGGGACTTTTTCTATTTTTAACCTTTATTAACCAACCTTATATCGCTCTGCTTTCGTGACACGAGAAATATATGATTTGACTTTTTTTAGAGAGTTCGAGCAAGATTGATTTTGCCTTTTCTAAGTAGTCCTCATCAAGGTTGACGAACGGGTCGTCAAGAATTAAAAACGGCTTTTCGCTCAAATACATATTGTCTATCAAGGCTAAGCGGAAACACAATGCGCAAACGCTTTTTTGCCCGCTGCTCAAATGCTCGTCGCTTCTTTCGATACCATTGTAAATGAAACGAATATTAAAGTCGGAATCCATTACGACTTTTTCACCGATAACCTTTTCTATTGAATCGGAATAAAACTTAAACGAATCGCAGATAGGCTTTATATACTTTTCTTTCAAAGCTCTGTCGGCGTTTGTCAAAAAATCAATCGTTTTAACGAGAATTTCATAATCGTATCTATACTTCTTTAACTTCTCGTTTCTCTCTTCCAACTCGGATTTTAAAGAATCTTCTTTTTCGACTTCCGTTTCGTCCTCGGATATAGCTAACGCTAATACGCTGCTTTTATTCCTAATATCGGTAAGTTCTCTGTTAAGTTCTGCGATATCGACGGTTTCGCCGTCCGGTTTTTCCGTCAAACCCGCTTCCCGCTTGTACTTTTCGGCATCTTCTTTCAACTTTTTAAGGTCTTGTTCGACTGTCTGCAACGTTCTTAAATCTTCGGTTATATTTTTTAACGTTTGAGACGGATTATCGCTTTCCTTGCCGTACTTTTTAAAGAAGTTCGATATTATTTCGCCGTTTGTTTTAATCCTTTCACTTAAAATTTTATCGCCGGCAATAAAGGCTTCTTCGCGCTTTTTAAGCGAATTATACTCGGAAACGTTCATTTTCAATTTCGTAAATGCCGAAAAATAATTTTCATCGACTATTCCGAATCCGTTAAAAATACTTTTCAGTTCAGCCCGAACGTCTTTCAACTTGTTTTCGCTTTCTTTAAGCCTGAACGCCGCGTCGCTTTTTTTCATTAAAAGCGTGATATACCGCTCGTTGTCGCGCAAAAAGCAGGTTACCGCATATTGAACGCCGTCATCGCAAGAATAATCGTACGGGATCAAAAGCTTCGATATTTCGAAAGCCAAATCTCTTTTAACCGCCAACAATTGCGTTTTTTGCGGGTTCTCCGCGCTAACCGAACGCAGTGCCATGTTTGACTTTTTGTTTAAATACAAGAACGCTTCTACCACTATGCCGATAAGCCCGAGCGCAAGAATTACAGAGCCTGCCACGATGTTGAATAATGCCGTTACGGCACCGGCTAAAAGCATAACGCCGCAAACGACAAGCAATAAAATATCGGCTTTCGTGAGAACGGGCTTCGCCGCGCCGCCGACTATCGTTGAAGGCGTATCATTGCAAGCTTGCTCGACTTCTTGATACTTCCCGAATTTTTCTTCTATCTCTTCAACTTCTTTTTTAGTCGGTTTATGAGCGGCAAAATGTTGTCCTAACTCGGCTTCTTCGGCGCTGTTGTCCTCCGCTTTTATCGTTTTGATATCTACTTCAAGAAACCTTGCCTCATCGATTTTTTCATCTATACTTGCCATTAAGCTGTCATCCGGAACGCCGATGGCAAATTTTTGCTTTAACAAAGATAATTTTTGTCTATCTTCTTCACTGAATTTGCTATTTTTGCTTACCGCAATATCCTTGTTGTATTCGCTTATCGCGTTCTCCGTTTCTTCGATTTCGGAAGATTTCGGCAAACCTAACGGATAACGTGCATTTATTTCCGCCTTCTTTTCTTCTTTTTCGCTTATTCCGCTCAACATTCTCTCGTAATTAGTCCACTTCGTCAACACGACGTTTTTCGTCTGCGCGGCGGAAATTTTTGAGGATATATCGTCGATTGTTTTGTTGTATTCTTCGAACTTTTTATATTTTTCAACCAAACCGCTACGAACGCTTTCCAAGTTGCTTATTTTCTCTTTTAACGTTTGTATGGCTTCTCTTTCGTCTTGAATTAACCCGGCAGACAACCTTTGCTTTTTGTATTCTTTCGACTTTTTTTCAAGCCTGTCGATAGCGGCTTCGAAACTGCTTTCGTCATCGTTTCCTTCAAGAAAGCTCTTTAATTTCGTGTTTATTCCGTCGGTGGCAGACAACTCGAAATCGCGATCGCTAAGAAAAACCGTACGCTCAAACGACTCCTTGTCTATTTCGAATATAACTTCGCCTATATTGTCCGCTAAATCTTCGCACAGTATGCCGTTTTTATAAACCCTCGTTACGTCTTTCACATTGCTGGTTTTATCAAATTCTCTTTCTATTTTGTATTCGTCGCCTTTGCATTCGAAAACGACGTTTCCGCCGTATGCGCCGCCGTTGAACGGACAAAAATGCGCGCGGTCGTTGAACTTACTGTTTTTTCTCGTGGAATCCATGCCGAAAAACATAGCTTCCAAAAAAGCCGCTAAAGTTGTTTTCCCGTATCCGTTCTCTCGGCATACGCTCGTCAATCCGTCCTTGAATTGTATATCCTTTTTTGAAAACTTGCCGAAGTTAATTATGTAGCACGATTTTAGCTTCATAAGTCTATTTCCTCCCCGCTCAACGCCTTTAACCCGCAACGAATAATCATCTTTTTATCGTCGTCCGATATATCTGCAGAAGCAAAAACGTTTCTTATGAATTCGCTTTTCAGCGATACGCCTTTTGCAAACGCTTCGACGTCTATTTTTTTCGTCGTTTTATCTTTAACGTTAACGAAAAAGCATTTGTTCGCAAGATACTTTTCGATATCCTTGCTCATGTTTTCCGTTTCGATATCGACTTCGCCGACAAGGTTTATGCGATAAATGTTTTCCTTTTCAAACTTAAATTTTTCGATTATTAAATTAAAAGCGGAGTAAGCGTCCTTTGCCTCGGAAATATCCGCGTCTATCTCTACAATCTTTCTTTCCGCAAAATCGATAAACTCGCGTTCCAATTTGTGGCTTGACGTATCTATAAGGATAAAGCCATGGTCGCCCGTTTCGTCAAAACCTCTGCCTTCAAGACAGCCGCTATATGCATATTCGCCGCGTTCGTCTATACGCCCCGATTGCAACTTATGCACGTGACCTAACGCAAGGTAATCGATATTTTTATTACGAAGTTTTTTAAGACAAACTTTTTCAACGCCCGCGGTATCGGCAATCTGCCCATGCAAAACGACGATATTCTTTTTATCGGGGTTTAGTTCGAGAGAAGAATACAATGAAGTCGCATTGCCAGCCGTCATTTCTATACCGCTAATAACTATATCGCCGTATTCGAACGCCGTCCAACTCGTGCCGAACGTTTTCAAATTTTTTATATCGTCGCAGACGTAACCGCCGGAGTCATGATTGCCTTTAAGATAGAGAAAATCGATTTGCGGGTGTTTCTGCACGATACTGTAAAAGAAGTCTTTATCTTTCTTGAACGGTATGTCGTAGTCGAAAACGTCGCCGGCTAATATTATAACCGAAACGCCGTTATCCGCGGCATAATCCACCATTCGCGAAAAAGTGTTTCTTATTTCCGTTTTCCTTTTCTCGGCAATTTCCTTAGGAAACTTAGAATCCATTTTTGAACCGAGGTGGATATCTGCGGCGTGTATTATTTTCATAAAAATGCTCCCTCTCATGTAAATTTTGTAGTCAAGTACGCTATCGGTAAAGGTCTTACTTGCTATCTATGTAAAATATTATATCATCTTCGATACGCTTTGTCAATATTAGCCGTCAACTTTGATTTACTTAAAAATCAAAAATTCCTCGACGGAGCAATAAACGGCTCTGCGAGGAAATTGTTTATTTCGTTTTTAATACCGCATTATAACTTACATCCGTCAGAAGTTTGATTTTTTCGCCGTCGGCGCGGGATAGAAGAATTGATATCCAGTGCGTTTTGTTCATGTGGTACGCGGGGAATACGGAAACGCAGTCTATAAAGTCCGCTGAGATTTGCGGCGGGCATTTTAGGTTGATTACTTCCTCTTTGTCGCCGCTTAGACCAAACTTTGTGGACGGAACGGACATGTAGAGCGCAAACCATTTTTTGCTTTCCTTTACGCGAAAGACTTCCGAGTCGAAATCGTCGAAAGGAGTATCGGGAGAAACGCCGTAAACGGATAAAACGTGTTTTTCAAAATCTTTTTTTTTCATAAAAATTTACCGATAAAAGAGTAAAAACCGCGTTATAAGTCGATTATCGCGCATTTTAATTATTTTCAGTTTCCGCGTTCTGCTCTGTAGCGGCGGCTTTTTTAGCGTTCTTCTTTTCGGTGAGAGCCGCTTTGAATTCCGCAAAAGATTTGTATTTTTTAGTGGACATCGTAGGGAACGCCGCGACTATGCGGCGAGCGAATACGGAAGCACCTTTAGTGAGTTTTTCCTTTGCGGCGATAAGCGACAACGTTCCGTCCGCAAAAGGCTTGCCTATCTTGTCGGAAGCGGCGTGAATTTTTGTATTCAACGCGTCGATTGCTTTAAGGCGATTGTTGAGTTTTACGATTGTCGCGACCGTGCCTATGCAGTCGATTACCGCAAGCGACAATAGGACGATTACGATGATTTTTGTAGGCGTTACGGGCAAAATTTCGATAAATTTATCGACGAGCGGGAATATTATTTTGACTGCGGCAATGCATACAAGTCCCCACAAAAGCGAAAACCTTGCGCAAATGTAGCCGCCCACGTTCCAACGCTCTTTCGAGTAATCCCACCATTTGTGATGGAAAACTTTTTCGAGAACGAAGCCCGTTACGAGTTCCAAAAGCGTTGGCAAAATAAAACTTACCGCGACAAGCACCGCGTCGTTTTCGATTAGCCCGGTGACGAAATGCACGCCCGCCACCCCGAAGCCGTAAATGGGGCAAACGGGTCCGTTCAAAAACCCGCGGTTGACGAACTTGCCGTCCTTATATGCGGCGAAGCACACTTCGCTGCACCACCCCAAAAACGCAAAAATCAAAAAATAGATACAAAATTCGTACATATTCTCCGTCCTTTCGCCGCTTTCGCGCGGCTTTTTTACAGTCTTATTTTATCCGATTTATATGCCTTTGTCAAGACAAAATGAAAAAATTTGTTTTTTACCGATAAGAAACGCGATTTTTATCCGAATTTTGCTTGCAATCTTAAAATTTCGGTGCTATAATACAAACTAACGAGCGGTAGTTAATTTGATACCGTGCGATAGCAAAACGAAAAAAGGACATTTTATGAACGACAAGAGAACGGAAGAAATAATCGCGGCAACATTGGAGCTTGCCTCTCAAAAAGGGCTAAAAAGCGTATCGATGAACATGATAGCGGACAAAATCGGCATAAAAAAGCCGTCGCTTTACAATCATTTTTCATCAAAACAGGAGCTTGTGCAAGCTTGCTACGAGTTTTTGCGCGAAAAAGCAAAGCAAGCGACCGCCGTAAGCTCAATCGATTACGGAGCTTTGTGCAAAGACAAGACGGCGGAAGAGATTTTGAAAACCGCGGTGAACGGGTACATTTTACTTACAAGCCAGCAAGACATGCGCGCGTTTTACAAAATTATATATTCGGAAAGGTGTTTCGAACCGATGGCGGCAAAAATTCTCGTCGAAGAAACGGACAAAATGATTGTCGCTACGAAGCAACTTTTCTACGCGCTCGAAGTGCATAAAAAGCTACATTTCAACGATATCGATATGAGCGCGCGCTTTTTCGCCCTTAACGTTCACGCGCTTACCGACTATATCGAAGATAAAAAACTTTCGGGCTTAGATAGCGACGAAAAAACGGCAAAAAGTGCGATTAACGAATATATAGACTGGTTTTGCGGGGTTTTCTCGGCAGAATGACTTTTTCGAGCGCGGATACAATTAAGTCGAAGTTTTCGTCGTCGGGGTCTATCGCGAAGTGTTCTTTCGCACCGTCGTAAGGGTATCTCT
>ERZ808242.1690-NODE-1690-length-11378-cov-4.082487_pt1 | contig 11378 bp, 8 predicted proteins | sample MGYA00521244_ERZ808242 | MGnify/ENA primary metagenome ERZ808242 (study PRJEB31516, sample SAMN03275573) | gut metagenome | biome: mammalia-associated habitat; material: feces | host: Papio cynocephalus | place: Kenya | collected 2012-07-27 ... | reverse complement strand
ATCTGGATGTCTTTTTCCGGATCTTCAGCCTCTAAGAACAGAAGCTGTGCTACTACGATGCTGGCAGAAGTATCATTTACTTCTTCGCCTAAAAAGATAATTCTTTCTTTTAACAGTCTTGAATAAATATCATAGGAACGTTCCCCACGGCTTGTTTGTTCAATGACATAAGGTACTAAACTCATGGTAATTCCTCCTTACTTATATAAAACACGTTTTACTTCTTATTTGCTTTTGCTTTCCTTTGCATTGTCTCTTACGAACTCTGCTGCCTTTGTAACTGCAAGATCTTTCATGATTTCTGCCTTACCTGCTTCACCGATCAGTTCTTTTGCCTTGTCAGCTTCCATCTGGTACATTTCAGCCATCTTTGCGATTTCCTGTTCGAAATCTTCTTCAGTTGCTTCAATCTTTTCTGCTGCAACAATTGCTTCTAAGACAAGTCTTGACTTGATACGAAGTTCAGCCTGCGGTCTGATCTGCTCAAGCATCTGTTCTTCTGTCATACCTGTAAACTGCAGATACTGCTCAAAAGATAATCCCTGGCTTGCAATACGCTGTGCAAACTCATCCATCATCTGTCTCTGTGTTGTTTTGATCATTGCTTCCGGAATATCCATCTTTGCATCAGCGATGACTGCGTCGATTGCTGCTTTTTCCTTTGCATCCTTTGCATTCTTTTCCTTTGTTTCTGCAAGGCTCTTCTTAACGCTGTCTTTGTACTCTGCTACAGTTTCATACTCAGAAACTTCTGATGCGAATTCATCATCCAGCTCCGGCAGTTCGTCTACTTTGATACCGTTTACTTTTACTTTAAAGACAGCCGGCTTTCCAGCAAGGTCTTCTGCCTGATAATTTTCAGGGAAAGTAACATTCACTTCTACTTCATCGCCAATATTCTTGCCGATGAGCTGTTCTTCAAAATTATCAATGAAAGAATGAGAACCGATCACCAGATCGTAATTTGTTCCCTTACCGCCTTCAAATGCAACGCCGTCTACAAATCCTTCAAAATCGATCGTAGCTTTATCGCCATCCTGGATTGGACGGTCTTCTACTGTGATCTCACGTGCGTTGTTCTTTCTTTCACGGTCGATCGCTTCGTTTACTTCGTCTTCTGTTACTTCTGTTTCGATCTTATCGATCTTAACACCTTTGTATTTTCCAAGCTCAACTTCCGGCTTTAATGCAACTTCTGCTGTGAAGATGAATGCTTTTTCAGGCTCTAACTGTACCACATCGATTGTTGGTGTGGATACGATCTCTTCTTCACATTCCTTAACTGCTTTGTCATATGCACCGGGAATAACAGCATTTGCAGCATCCTCTAAAAATACACCCTTGCCATACATTTTTTCTACCATAGCAAGCGGCACTTTCCCTTTACGGAAGCCCGGAATAGAGATCTGGTTCTTATTTTTTAAATAAGCAGCATTAACAGCTTTTGCCATTTCTTCCACAGGTACCTCGATTGTAATCTTAGCCATGTTGTGCTCTAATTTTTCCATCTGTAAACTCATTTTTTCTATTTCCTCCTTGCTTGTGATCTCATTTGTATCACGCAATATTCTTTTCGTACTGAGCCAAGAAACAATTTCCCATACTCACAGTCATTATAGGATTATAGCACAGGTAACATGCAATTACCAGCACTTTTTCTTTGCAAAAATGCACTTTTTTGTCTGACAGAACTTACCATTATAGTTTTCTTTCATTCCGAACATAATAACACCAAGATAAGTGATAAAAAGCACAGATCCGGCGAAGCAGATTCCAGGGTAAGTGTTTTGCACTTATCTTGGAAATAGATCAACAAATAAAATCACGGAGGTGAACAAAATGGCAAACACAAAATCATCTAAGAGCATGGAAGTTCCAGAAGCTAAGGCAGCTATGGATCGTTTCAAAACAGAGGTTGCATCTGAACTTGGTGTTAACTTAAAAGAAGGCTACAACGGTGATCTGACTTCTAAAGAAGCAGGCTCCATCGGTGGTGAGATGGTTCGTAGAATGGTTAAGAACTACGAAGAATCTCAGTTAAGATAACCCCTCAGATCTTCAGAAAAGAAGGGCAGCGGCTGCTGCCCTTCTTTTATTATAAATCTCTTACCTCTCCGTCTTCATAGTTCTGAGGTGCCTGATCCGTATAGGCTCCCGGATTACCGTACACATTCTCATAACCGCCCAGTGATTTATCATAATAATCTACTGCCGCTCTTCTCTTTAATGTTTCATAAAGTGCTGTTCCTGTCATGTTCATATAAGGATTTACCCAGAAAATACCTGCAATACCGCATGTTATGCCTGCCACAAGTGCCCATCCGATAAAGGAAAGATCCAGCACAAATGTATCCCATTTCTCGCCGTCCATCATCTCTTTTGACAGCCGGAACGCTTCTTCTGTTGTCACATCCGGGTTTTCGGCCAGAATATACGGGATCATGCGGTACTCATAACTCTTTACGATGCCCGGAATGACCAAAAGCAGTGTCCATAAAAATTGATACAGATCTCTCAAAAACATGGTCTTTACGATATTACCATATTTACCGTCCTTAAATGCCAGTACCAGCACACCGATGTTTTTCATGTCCACTTCACCATATGCCGCTTCTATAAAATATCTTCTGCAGCCGATCTCGATCGGATTCAGCACAAATATGGAAATGGCCACGGAAATGGCGATCACAGCAATGGCAAACACCGCAGTCACTGCCATAATACCACCTATGAGTGCCCAGTTGATCCCTGTGATACTTCCGGTGATCCGGCTCGCAATATCACCGCCGTCTACACTGTCACTCCAGTCTGTCGAATAATTACCTCCGCCGTTACCGCCGTTCGAAAATCCGCCGGTGATGACCGCCAGGATCAGAGATACCAGCACAAGCGGCCAGTAGCTGCGTTTTACATAAACTTTTGCTTTTTCTTTTAATTCACTTCTCGTCCACATTGTTTTTCATTCCCTTTTCTTTGTTTTTTATATGCAGATCACATAGCTTCTATGCCATCTGTATCAGCGTTCGTATACGATTCTCTCTGCGATGTCGTCCGCACATGCCTGATCCTGCATACGAGCCAGAATGGCAAGTGCAAATTCGATGGCTGTGCCCATACCGCGGCTTGTGATAAAGTGATCGCAGACCTCTACGGGATTTTTTGTCACAGCTGCACCTTCCAGATGACTTTCAAAATCCGGGAAGCAGCAGGCTGTTCTGCCCTTTAACAATCCCTTATGGCCGAAAATGCTCGGCGCTGCACAGATCGCGCTCAAATACTTTCCCTCTGCATGGAATTTGTCCACCTGCTCCATAAGCGGTGCACATGCTTCCAGATTCTTTGTTCCCGGCATTCCGCCCGGCAGAACGATCATAGCGACCTCATCAAAATCGATTTCCGCAAGCAGTTTATCTGCCTGTATCGTGATCTTATGTGAGCTTGTGACACTTTTGCTGTCCGTAATGGAAACCGTCTCTACCGTAACGCCGCCTCGTCTTAAAATGTCTACCACAGTCAGTGCTTCGATTTCTTCCACACCATCTGCCAGAAATACACATACTTTACTCATAGTATCCTCCTGTTCTTTTGCTGCATATCATGCAAAAATAATTCGCATTTTTACGATCCACCATATATAATAGTAGCAATGGCGGATGCTGGCCTGTCTGTCATACCTATCCGCATCCACAAATTCATTTTGAAACGGAGTACAAAATCATGGAAATCGAACGTAAATTTACGATCAGACAGCTTCCCGAAAATCTGGACGCATATCCACATTATGAGATCAAGCAGGCTTATCTGTGCACCGATCCCGTCATGCGGATCCGCAAGCAGGACAACAAGTACATCTTTACCTATAAAGGAAGCGGGCTTATGGTGCGTGAAGAATACAACCTGCCTCTGACACAGGAAGCCTTTGAAAAGCTCCTGCCCAAAACGGAAGGTGTCATCATCCACAAAACCCGCTATAAGATCCCGATCAAGCAGTCCGGTCTGGTCATCGAACTGGATCTGTTCCATGCACCATCCAACCTCATTATGGCCGAGGTGGAATTTCCGGATGAAGAAAGCGCCAATGCTTTTGTCATGCCGGACTGGTTCCTTGCCGACGTTACAAATGATCCTGCCTATCACAACTCCAATATGGCTACAGCCGGACATTAAGTTCGGCTGTTTCTTTTATGCCTTGGTGCATCTTGCATACACAAAGCACATTTCCCTGATCTTCTCTGCCAGTTTTTCATCCGCCTGACCGGGCAGCATACGCCATTTCCAGTTATCGCCCAGTGTCGACGGTGTGTTGATCCTCGCTTCGGAGGAAAGTCCCAGATAATCCTGCATCATGATGATCGCTGTATCGCTCATGCTTGCCAGCGCTGTACGGATAAATGCCCAGTTGACGTTTTTCATCCCCTGCAGTCCCAGATAAGCCTTTGCAAACTGCTTTTCTCTGCGATTCAACGACTTGTAACAGCCGATCGATGTATCATTATCATGCGTGCCAGTATAAACGACGCTGTTTTTCGGATAATTATGCGGCAGATAGGTACTGTCTCCTGCCGGATCAAACGCAAACTGCAGCACTTTCATGCCCGGATAACCGGTCTTATGTACCAGCTTCAGCACAGACGGCGTCAAAAAGCCAAGATCCTCTGCGATAACATCCATCTTGCCGAGTGCTTCCCGCAATGCATCAAACAGCTCCATACCAGGCCCGGGCATCCATGTTCCGAACTCTGCTGTCGGATCTCCGTAAGGGATCGCATAATAAGCATCAAAGCCTCTGAAATGATCGATCCTGACCACATCATACAGCTGATAGCAGTAACGGATCCGCCGGATCCACCATGCAAATCCTGTCTTCTTATGATAGTCCCAGTCATAGACGGGATTGCCCCAGAGCTGACCTGTTTTACTGAAGCAGTCCGGCGGGCAGCCTGCTACCGCTTTCGGAATACCGTCCTCCGTGAGTTGGAACAGCTGTGGGTTCGCCCATGTATCTGCGCTGTCTGCTGCCACATAGATCGGAATATCACCGATGATGCGGACGCCGTTTTCATTGGCATATGCTTTTAACTGCTTCCACTGCTTTGCAAACTCATATTGCAGGAAATAAATAAAATCCATCTCTTCTCTGCAGGCGATCCGGTATTTCTGCAGGGCATCTTCCCTGCGCAGCCTGATATCCTCATCCCACTCGGAAAAACTCTTTCCGTCAAAAGTTTCTTTGACTGCCATATATAAGGCATAATCAGGCAGCCAGAATGCATTTTCTTCACAGAAGCTGCGATAGGCGGCATCTCTGATCCCGCCCTGCGCCATAAAGCTCTTAAACGCAAGACGAAGCAGCGGATAACGGTTCTGATATTGTTTTTCATAATCCACATACTGCGGATTGGTTCCAAGTTCTGCCCGGTCGCAGATCTCCTTTGTCAGCAGTCCCTCTTCGATCAGCATTTCCAGATCGATAAAATAGGGATTCCCTGCAAAAGTCGAAAACGACTGATACGGTGAATCCCCATAACCGGTAGGTCCTACCGGCAATATCTGCCAGTAGGACTGCCCTGCTTTTTTGAGAAAATCCACAAATCCGTATGCCTCTTTTCCCAGTGTTCCGATTCCGTATCTGCTGGGAAGACTTGTAATCGGCAGTAAAATGCCGGCTTTTCTGTTTTTCCTCATTTCTGCCACCTTACATCTCGTCTTTTTTTAATTTCCAGATATCCTCATTATATTGTGCAATTGTTCTGTCGGAAGAGAAGAAACCGGCCATCGCGATATTAACAAGCATTTTCTTCTTCCATTCTTCTTTCTTTTCATAATCTGCCAGTGCCTGGTCTTTTGTCTTGATATAAGCCTCCAGATCCAGCAATGTCATAAACCAGTCTTTATTCAGAAGTTCTTTGTAAAGGCGCTCCAGATTTTCCTTATCCCCGATCTTCACAAGCGCATCGCTGACGATAAAGTCTACCGCTTCCTTGATCACAGGGCTCTTCTCATAATAATCCCTTGAAACATAATCAGCCTTCTCATAATGCCTGATGACTGCTTCTGATTTCTCACCGAAGATATAAATATTGTCTTCTCCGACCAGCTCATCGATCTCTACGTTTGCTCCGTCACTTGTACCAAGTGTTACTGCACCGTTCAGCATGAACTTCATATTACCGGTTCCGGATGCTTCCTTACTTGCCAGAGAGATCTGTTCGGAAATATCACAGGCAGGGATCAGCTTTTCCGCATAGCTGACATTGTAGTTCTCTACCATGACAACCTTCATGTAATCCTTTACATCAGGATCGTTGTTGACAAGCTCCTGCAGGCAGAGCAGCAGGTGAATGATATCCTGTGCAATGATATAGGCAGGTGCTGCTTTGGCACCGAAAATAAAGGTGACCGGTGTGCTCGGTTTCCTGCCGCCCTTGATCTCCAGATATTTATGTATGATATACAGCGCGTTCATCTGCTGACGTTTGTATTCATGCAGACGCTTGATCTGGATATCAAAGATAGAATTCGGATCTACGGTAACGCCTTCATTTTCCTGCAGATAAGCAGCCAGCTTCTGCTTGTTTTCATGTTTGATCGCTGCGATCCGGTCAAGCACCTTACTGTCATTCTCAAACTGCAGCAGTTTCTTCAGTTCGTCCGCATCCTTTTTATAGCCGTCCCCGATCGTCTCTGTCAGCATCCGGGCAAGCGGTCTGTTGCAGGATAAGAGCCAGCGGCGGAATGTAATACCGTTTGTTTTATTATTAAATTTCTCCGGATAGATCTTATAAAAATGATTCAGTTCCGTTTCCTTCAGGATTTCCGTATGGATCGCTGCCACACCATTGACTGAGAAACCGTAATGGATATCAATGTGTGCCATATGCACTCTGTTATCCTTATCGATGATCTGTACTCTCTCATCGTCATATTTCGCACGGACACGTTTGTCAAGCTCTTTGATGATCGGTACAAGCTGCGGTACAACCTTTTCCAGATATGCAAGCGGCCATTTTTCCAGTGCTTCCGCAAGGATCGTATGGTTGGTATAAGCACAGGTCTTGCTGACCACATCGATTGCTTCATCAATCGTAAATGCCTTTTCATCAACCAGAATACGGATCAGTTCCGGAATGATCATTGTCGGATGTGTATCATTGATCTGGATCACCGCGTATTCATTCATCTTGCGCAGGTCACATTTCTTTTCACGCAGTTCCTTTAAAATAAGCTGCGCACCGTTGCTGACCATGAAATACTGCTGATAGATACGGAGCAGATTTCCCGCTTCATCGGAATCATCCGGGTATAAGAACAAAGTCAGGTTTTTATCGATATCTTTCTTATCAAAATCGATTCCTGATTTTACAATGCTCTCATCTACGGTTTCAATATCAAACAGATGCAGTTTGTTGATACCGTTTTCATAACCGACCACATCGATATCATACAGACGGGAAGTTACCTTATGCTCACCAAACATGACATCAAATGTCACATCCGTCTTTGTCAGCCAGGAATCGTCTTCGATCCAGTCATTTTTTTCTGCATACTGCTTATGATTTTTAAATACCTGCTTAAACAGTCCGAAATGATAATTCAGACCGATACCGTCACCCGGCAGTCCAAGTGTTGCAATGGAATCAAGGAAGCAGGCTGCCAGTCTGCCCAGACCACCGTTACCCAGTGACGGTTCCGGTTCCACTTCTTCGATCGCTGCCAGCTTCTTTCCGTTCTTTTCCAGAATACCGCTCAGTTTATCATAAATGCCCAGATTGATCAGATTGTTGGATAACAGTTTTCCGATCAGGAATTCTGCCGAAATGTAATATACTTTTTTCGGTCCGCTGATCGGCTCTGTGATCTCCAGCATACCTTTTGTCAGGCGAAGGATTGCATAATAAAGTTCCTTGTCACTACAGTCTGAAATGGATTTGCTGTACATGGACCGGGTAATGCCTTCCAGTTGTTCCTCCAGCTTCAGTTCTATTACTTCTCTTTGTAATGTCATATTGACCCTCCTACTTCTTCAAATAAACTCCCTACTTCTTCATCTTTCTTATACATGAAAACCACGGTTTTGTAAAGTCCTTTTTGCGCTTTCCTGCCTTGTAGAACCCTCTTTCTTCCATTATAATGGGAAGTAACAATTATGAGGGAGGTATACAATGGAAAAACGAAAAAAAATTCTATCAATCTTTCTGGCAGCGCTTCTGCTGCTTCAGGCAATGGAGCTGCCGGTAAATGCGTCTGTTTCGGAGAATGCTACGCAGGCACCGGAAGAAGATACATCCATTTCCGCCAATGAAGGGATATCGGACGACAGTCTGGATGCAGACGGTATAAAAGCCGGTCAGACCGTCACGGTCACTTTTTATGACAGTGATGCCCGGACCGTTCTGATGCAGTTTCCATTTACCTATCAGGGCACAGCCATGCATTTCTCCGATTTTTATGAAACTGCCGATTTTCTGCAGCCGGTCCGCAAAGGTTATCAGTTAGCTTCCTGGAGCTGCCTGACCAACGGCAAAACTTACCGCAAATCTTCCAGTGTCTATAATCTTTCCCTGAACAAAGATCTGGACTTTACAGCCAACTGGAGTGAAACACCCTATTCCTTTGATATCAGTTATATTACAAACGGCGGCAGTATAAGCGATGCCGATACAGCCGGCAATGAAATCGATATCCCATACAGTTTCCGTGTTACCGATGACACAATCACTTTACCGGATGCCACGCGGAAAAATTACAGATTTGACGGCTGGTATACGGACAGTGCATTTACTGAAAAGATAACGGAAATTCCCACCGGTTCTTATATCGATTCCGATGAAAACGGTATCGTAGATCCGTTTACACTGTATGCCGGATGGACAGACGCCAGACCCAGGGCGCCACAGCTTACAAGTGCCACAAACAAAAGCACCGGAAAAGTTGTTTTAAGCTACACAGCAGCCGCCGATCGCTATGAGATTTCTTATACAACCGATAAAAAATTCAAAAAGAATGTGAACAAAGAGACCGTTGACGGTAAAACAAGCTACACCATCCAGAATCTTCCAAAAGGCAAGACCTATTATTTCCGCGTACGCGCCCTTGCAACAGATTCCACAGACAGTGTCTGCTACAGTTCCTATTCCAATGTCCTGTCCTGTAAGATCACAAAAGGCGTCAAAGAGATCAAAGCACGGAAAAATGCCGGCAAATTGAAAAAGACAGAAGTCAGAGACGGCCAGCTCTTTGTCAGCGCTTCTGTACCGAAACGATTGAAAAGCAGTGATGATTCCTATTACCTGGTCAGAGTCAATCCAGACACCGGTAAATATGAGAAAAAGATCGCTGCCTGCCCCAAACTGACCAAGCCGCAGTTTTCCCTGCCTCTGATCGACGGAAAAGGGAATCATCTGATCCAGGGCAAATATGCACTCGCCGTAAAAAAAGGAAAATCCTACTTTATCATATCCGGCAGTTCCTTTGTAAAGAATCCGGAAGCAGCTGCTTCCTATACCGCTGCATTTCCGGCGACAACCTCCAAAAAAGGACTGCAGGGATCACTTGATACAGATCTCGGCATACAGCATACGTTCCTGAACATGAACCTGAATGATGTCATAGCAGGCGGTTCCTATGCTTACCGGTATAACGGCAAAACGTATCATTTCAATGATCCTTACGGCAGTTTTATTTCTTCCGCCAACCGGAATGGCATGACCGTTACCGGACAGCTTATGCTGCGCTATCCGGGCAGTTCCTATTCGTATCTGCTCTACGGTACAAAATCTGCCACATCAAAGACAGGCTACTATGCCATGAATGCACAGAGCAAAAAAGCCCGTGAAACACTGGAGGCAGCCTTCAGTTTCCTTGCCGAACGCTACTCCACAGAGGACTGCCATCTTGATAACTGGATCCTCGGAAACGAGGTCAACATTTACCCGATGTGGTATTACGCGGGAAACACCGGAAAAACCGCCTTTATGAAAAACTATGCGGACACATATCGTATTTTATATTATGCGGTCCGCAGCAACTACAAAAACGCACGTGTATTTATCTGTACCGACCATACCTGGATCAACCGCAGCGGCGACTGGGGTGCAAAACCATTCATGGATGCTTTTAACAGTGAGATCAGATCACAGAACAAAAACATCAGATGGAATCTTGCATACCACGCCTATCCTGCCATTTTAACCAAATCCGCGACCTGGAATGATTCGCATACCAAAAACAGTCTGGACAGCGATTTTGTATCTCCAAGGAATCTGGATATCATGACAGATTATGTGAAAAAGAGTTTCGGTTCCGATACCCATATCCTGTTATCCGAACAAGGCTTTACTTCTGATTGCGGGCAGGATGTACAGGCAGCAGCAATCGCATATACCTACTACAAAGCAGAATTCAATCCAATGATCGACGCCGTCATTTTCCGTTCTGTCCAGGATGAAGCTTCGGAGGTGTCACAGGGACTGAGCTTCGGTCTGTATACTACAGACGGCAAAAAAAAGCAGGCTTACAATGTCTTCAAGTATATGGATACACCGCAGTATGCCAAATACACCAAACCCTGTCTGAAAACGATCGGTATCAACAGCTGGAAAAAGGCGACTTCTTCCTTTAAGGAAAGTAAGCTGAAAAAGATGCCCGGTCGCTGACACTCCATAAACGTGCACAGAAAAAGAGGATGTTTCAAAAGAAGCATCCTCTTTTTTGCCTGTACGGCTGCCTGCGGATAACAGGACTTGAACCTGCACGGTCTCCCACCAGAACCTAAATCTGGCGCGTCTGCCAATTCCGCCATATCCGCATAGATCATGATCTGCCGCATCACGGAGCAGCCGGCAGAATCTCCTGTTATACAAAAAATCTTGAAGCATAATAAGCTTCAAGATTTTTGAATGAGCCACCGGGGACTCGAACCCCGGACAACTTGATTAAAAGTCAAGTGCTCTACCACCTGAGCTAGTGGCCCATATTTAAACTGGGCTAGGCAGATTCGAACTGCCGAATGCAGGAGTCAAAGTCCTGTGCCTTACCGCTTGGCGATAGCCCATTATCAGAAAAGGTGGGTAAAGGGATTCGAACCCTTGGCCTCCAGAGCCACAATCTGGCGCGCTAACCAACTGCGCCATACCCACCATATGATTTGAGGGAAGAACCAGCTTCCCTCATACGTGCTCGAAGGGATTCGAACCCCCGACCCACGGCTTAGAAGGCCGTTGCTCTATCCAGCTGAGCTACGAACACACATCTGCACACGTTGGTGTGCTTCTTTCATAATGGGGCACCTCTGTTCCTGTAATGAATGACAGTCATAAAATGCCAAGCGGGTGATGGGAATCGAACCCACGTATCCAGCTTGGAAGGCTGGTGTTCTA
>ERZ808242.1688-NODE-1688-length-11384-cov-8.386354_pt1 | contig 11384 bp, 10 predicted proteins | sample MGYA00521244_ERZ808242 | MGnify/ENA primary metagenome ERZ808242 (study PRJEB31516, sample SAMN03275573) | gut metagenome | biome: mammalia-associated habitat; material: feces | host: Papio cynocephalus | place: Kenya | collected 2012-07-27 ... | reverse complement strand
AGAGAGTAAACAATAGGAGAGTTAATCATGTCTGAAGAAAAGAAGTTAAATGGTACGGTCATCGTCACTTATCGTTGCAACGCTCGTTGCTCTATGTGCAACCGTTATAAAGCACCTTCCAAGCCGGAAGAGGAAATCAGCATCGAGACTATCAAGAAGCTACCGAAGATGTACTTCACGAACATTACCGGCGGCGAGCCGTTCATCCGTACTGACCTGAAGGATATCGTGCGCGAATTGTACAAGAAGTCTGACCGTATTGTTATTTCGACCAACGGCTTCTTCACTGACCGTATCGTTGGCCTGTGCAAAGAGTTCCCGCAGATCGGTATTCGTATTTCCATCGAGGGTCTGGAACAGACCAATAACGAGATCCGTGGCCTGCAGAACGGATATCAGCGCGGTTACGGCACGTTGAAGAAATTGCGTGAGATGGGCATGAAGGATGTCGGCTTCGGCATGACTGTCCAGGATAAGAATGCTCCTGATCTGGTTCCTCTGTACAAGATTTCTAACGAGATGGGCATGGAGTTTGCAACCGCTTCTCTGCACAACAGCTTTTACTTTGTTGAGGCAAAGAACATCATCCATGACCGTCCGATGGTTGCAAAGAACTTCGAGAATCTGGTCAACGAACTGCTCCGCAGCAATAGTCCGAAGAAATGGTTTCGCGCTTACTTTAACCACGGCCTGATCAACTACATCTACGGCCAGAAGCGTCTGCTGCCTTGCGATATGAGTTTTGATACCTTCTTCATCGACCCGTATGGCGATGTCATGCCTTGCAACGGTACCAAGGACAAAGAAGTCATGGGCAACCTGAACAATCAGACTTGGGATGAACTGTGGAACAGCCCGGAAGCAGAGAAGGTTCGTGCGAAGGTTCGTTGCTGTGACCGTGACTGCTGGATGATTGGTTCTGTTTCTCCGGCGATGCACAAGTATATCTGGAAGCCTGCTACTTGGGTTCTGGTACATAAGTTCAAGGCTCTGTTCACCAAGCACCCGTACAGCATGTACGAGCTGAAGATTTGCCGTGACTACCGTGATGGCAAAGTCACCAAAGAGGAACTGGATAAATGTAGCACTTGCGATATGAATTGCGTGATTAACAACGGTTTGAGCGAGACTTCCAAAGAACAGCTGAAGCATAAGACTGGCGAGGAAATCGTGGATGCTGATATTGCACAGCAGATGGAGAAGAGATAACAGAGAATTATATGTGAGGATACGAGGGAATGAATGTTTTATTGTCTGTGTTTGAGTGTAATCCGTTAAGAGGATCAGATTCATATGTGGGTTGGTCGTATGTAATCAACGCAGCAAAGTATAACAATGTATATGCGTTGACGAGAACTGCCAACAAAGCAGACATTGAAAAATACTGCGATGACATGAAAGTGGATTTAAACAATATACACTTTATTTATGTTGACCAATCCAAACTTTTTACAGAGAAAATTTATAAGTATAATCATTATTTTGGATTTCTTGGATCTTATTTTGTTTGGCAAGAAGCTGCTTATAAGGTGGCACAAAAACTATTAGAAGAAGTACGAATAGATGTTTGTCATCATGTATCAATTGCTGATTTTAGATGTGCAGGGAAACTTTGGAAACTAAATATTCCGTTCATTTTTGGTCCTGTTGGAGGTGGGCAGGAAACACCGGATTGCTTTTCGGATTATGTAAAAAGTCATTGGAAAAGTGAATGGTTTCGGAAATGCATGAATGAAATTACAACACTGGTACCTTCATATAGAAAGGCTTTGGAAAGGGCGACAATCATTTATAGCTCCAACGATGAGACTTCGGCATGTATTAGAAAAAGAATGCCTAAGAAATGCAGGTCAAAATTGGTGCAAATGACAGAGCTATGTATAGATCAAAATTATCTTGCAGAAAGAGAAAATATCCAAAAAGAAAATAATCCTGTTGTTCATATAGTTGTCTCGGGAAGACTGATTTATCGCAAGGGTATACAAGTTTTGCTGGAAGCAGTTACTAGAATGAATTCTCTTCATGACTACAAAGTGGACATTTATGGAGAGGGTGACCAGAGATCTTATTTGGAAAAGTTTGTCGAAAAAAATGAGCTGAAAAATAAAGTTATCTTTCATGGGAAAATTCCTTTTGATGAAATGCAGAATGCGTATAAAAATGCGGATGTTTATGTCTTGCCATCACTTCGTGAATCTACAGGAACAGCTGTGTTTGAAGCACTTGCAAACAAATTGCCTGTAATAACATTTAATCAAAATGGAGCAAAGTATGTTGTTGAAAATGATGCTGGAATCCTGGTTGATTTGAACAATAAAGAACAAGTGCTGAACGACTTGGCCAAAGCATTAGACACCTTAGTAAATAGTTACGAACTCCGAAAGGTATATGGAGAGTGCGGATTCAATAAGCTAAAAAATCAGTATACTTGGAGTAGACGCGCAGAGCAAATGGCGCAGGTATATGAAAATCTGCAGTAAAGAAAGGTTAATTATGATAGGCGTATGTATTAAATATTTCCATGAAAATTATGGAGGAATGCTGCAAGCGTTTGCAACAGTTCGGATGCTGGAAGCAAGAAATATTGATTATGAACTTATACAATATGAAAAAAAACGCACGTTGCAAGAAAAAATTCGATCAATACCGAGATTGTTTAATCGTGTGTTATTGAATGATAAGTATGAATCATTAAAAAAGAAAAATGGATTGAAAAAGCATCCTGAATTTGCAAAGAAAGATGCAATTCGTATGCAGGCTTTTGCACGATTCAAAGAAAAATCCTTCACCAAATTTTCCCCAACGTTTGTAGGATATAAAAAATTGTGCGAAGGTGCAGAACGCTATAATGCAGTGGTAACTGGAAGTGATCAGCTTTGGTCTCCAGCTGGATTGCCAACAAATTTCTATAATTTAATGTTTGTGCCAGAACATGTTCGTAAAATTTCCTATGCTTCTAGCTTTGGAGTAAGTAATATACCTTGGTATCAGAGAAAAAGAACAGCGCAGTTTTTGAAGCGATTAGATTATATTAGTATGCGTGAAATTCGTGGAAGCGAAATTGTAAAAGAACTTACAGGAAGAGAAGTTCCAACAATTTTAGATCCTGTTTTTTCTTTTAATAAAGACGAATGGAATCAGTTAATTCCACAAAAAAGACTTTATGACTCGCCATATATCTTTGCATATTTTTTGGGCGCAAATCCTACACATAGAGAGGCCGTTAAGCAGCTGAGTGCAAAAACCGGTTTAAAGATTGTAGCTCTTCGACATATGGATCAGTATGTTGACGAAGACGAAATGTTTGGAGATTATGCCCCTTATGATGTTGAACCAGAAGAGTTCTTGAACTATTTGCGAGAAGCAGAGTATGTATGCACAGATTCTTTTCATGGTTCTTGCTTTTCAATTATTAACGAAAAGAAATTTATGGTTTTTAATAGATATGATGAGCAGTCCACAACATCCAAGAATTCCAGAATCGATTCACTTTGCAATAGCCTTGGATTGACAGAACGACGTTATAGAGGAAATGTGCTTGATATAGAAAAAGAAATTGACTACGAAAAGGTTAGGCTGAAATTCGAAAGGATTTATCGTGTAACGGAAAAGTATCTTGATCAGGCATTTGAGGGAGTATGATTATAGGATTGTTAGGAGGATAAAGTGGAATGTATGATGAACAGATGGTAAGAGTGTTGGTTACAGCTCCACTTGGAGTTGGAGGTGTAACGAGTATGATGATTAACATACAATCGCATCTGGATAGGAACAAAATTAACTTTGACTATCTGGTCACACATGATAGAAAAGAACCGCAGGAAGATACGGTTCTTGCGATGGGAAGTAAAAAAATAGTGGCATCTGTTGATAAGATTTCAATTCGATTCCTTCGAACGCTTCTCCGGCCATTTGTAATAAGTAAAGTATGTAAAGATAATAATGTTAAAATATTACATTGTAATGCTGATTGTGCAATTGATGTGTTGAATATTCTTGGAGCTCGATTAGGCGGAGTTAAATATGTAACAATACATAGTCATAATGCAGGCGCTAAAAATCAAGGATTTGGAATTAAAATGGCTGATTCATTGCTAAAACCATTGATTCCACTATGTTGCGATAATTATTATGGCTGTTCAGATTTGGCAGCAAGAGCTTTATTGCCTAAATCTCTAATTAAAAAGAAAAAGTATTCAGTTTTGCCGAATGGAATAGATTTGGAAAAATTTGATTATAACGAACAAACTCGCCAAGAAATGCGGAACAAACTGAATTTGGAAGAAAAGTATGTTATAGGTCATGCGGGAAGATTTGCAGCAGTTAAGAATCACATAGTTTTGCTTGATATATTCAACGAAATTCATAAGAAAAATAAAAACACCGTGCTTTTGCTTTTGGGTATAGGTGAGCTCATGGATTCAATTAAGAAAAAAGCAAAAAATCTTGGAATTGCAGATTCCGTCATATTTTATGGTGCAACAAATGAAATGTATAAAATGTGGCAGGCAATAGATGTGTTCATAATGCCATCTTTATATGAAGGACTTCCAGTAACTGGTATTGAGGCACAAGCTAGCGGTCTGCCATGCATTTTCTCGGACACAATTACAAAAGAGGTTGGGTTAACAGATAAAACTGAATTCCTTTCATTAGATGAATCCCCAAAAACATGGGCAGAACATGCTCTTATGTATATGAGTGGTGAGAGAAAAAGTGAGGTCGATAAGCTAAGAAAAGCTGGCTATGATATACAGCAGACGGCGGACACTTTGTCAAAGCTATATTTAGAAGTATATGAAAAAAAGATAAGGAAGTGAAACGTGTATGATTGAAATTCTGTCAAAAAAAGATTGTTGCGGATGCACAGCTTGCTTTAATATATGCCCTAAGAAAGCAATATCAATGATTAGCGATAATGAGGGGTTCTTATATCCAAGTGTAAACTTGAAAGATTGTGTCGAGTGTGGGGCTTGTGAAAAAGTTTGCCCGATTATCAACAAAAAAATGCATCGTGATGAACTGACAGAAGGTTATATCATACGAAATAAAAACGAAAGAACTGTTTTTGAAAGTACATCTGGTGGTGCCTTTACAGTATTTGCAGACTATGTTCTCAGCAAGAACGGAGTTGTATATGGGGCGGGCTATGACGAATCGATGCAAGTGATTTGTAAAAGAGCATTAAGCACCGATCAGCTTAAGGAAATGCGAGGGTCTAAATTTGTTCAATCTACATTAGGAAATGTTTTTCAGAGTGTGAAGAAAGATTTATTAGAACAAAAGCTGGTGCTATATTCTGGAACCCCTTGTCAAATTTCAGGATTGCTTTCGTATTTGGGGAAGAGACCAGATAATCTGATTTGTGTGGACTTTGTTTGTCGTGGTGTTCCGTCTCCTGCCTTATGGACTAATTATATTACATATATGGAACATAAGTTCAATTCTAAGATTACCGATGCACGATTCAAACATAAGACTTACGGATATCATACTACAACAATGAAAGTGGATTTTGCAAATGGAAAAAACTATTATGGATCAGGAAGAGTAGATCCATATATGAAAGCCTTTGTAAATGAGTTGTCTTCACGACCGTCGTGTTCAGACTGTTCGTTTAAAGGAATGGAACGTTTGAGCGATATTACATTATTTGATTGTTACGAGTATTCAAAGGTGACTGGAAAATATGATGATGACAAGGGTTATTCTTCCTTGTTTATTCATACACAAAAAGGGAAAAAAATATTTGACGAAATTCAGGACAAAATCTGGTTTAAGCAGGAAGATGTTAATAAGCTAGTTTCGTACAATGGAATCATGGTGTGCAATAGTGCTAAACCGCATAAAAAACGCGCAGAGTTCTATGAGAAAGCTGCAAGATACCCTATTGATCAGGCAATGGATATGGTATTGCCAATTACGGCTAAAGACAGAATGATTGAGAAAACAAAAGCGATGCTTTATAAAACTGGATTGATTAGAATTGCAAGAAAAATGACAAAGGGAAGAAAAGTGGAAATTGTAACTAGAAAATAAAAGAGGGTATAGCAATGGGAAAGTTAAGATTTTTTATACAAAACAAATTTCCAAATTTATATAAATCGGTTTGGCGAATCACTGAGAAATACCGTAAATTAAAAAATCGTGCATGTAAAAAGTCCTATGGAGATTTGAACAAAGACAAAACAGTGTATGTAATTCGAATTAGGAAAGAAACATTAGGCTTAATGGGATACTATATGGCTATTTTGGGCCATATTCACGCTGCTAGAAGTAAAGGCTATGTTCCTGTTGTAGACATGAAAAACTATAAGAATACATACCTAAAAAAAGAAGAAGTTGGGAATATAAATTCATGGGAGTATTATTTTAGACAGCCAGCAGGTATCTCTTTAGATGAAGCATATAAGAGCAAAAATGTGGTTTTGAGTAATCTGGAATCACCAATGGAAGCAGATCCAAGACTGTTTTATTACAATATTTATAAAAAATGTGACATGTCTTCATACTACAAAATTGTAGAAAATTGTATGTCGTTCAATGACAAAACTAAAAAGGTATTGAATGATGCTTACGACACTATAATGAAAAAAGCTCTCGATGGGGGGGTAATAGGAGTTGTAAGCAGAGGAACAGACTTGCTTGGATTTCCAGGACATTCTATTCAGCCTACAACTGAGGAGTTAATGGATGAAACCGAAAATATAATGAAAAGACATAATTGTAAGTATATTTTCTTGGCCTCTGATACAGATAAGGCTGTCAATGAATTTAAGAAAAGATTTGGAAGCGAATATGTACTCACGAATACATGTAAAAGATATGACAATTGTGATAGTAATGGGATAAGTGTACTAAGTGATGTACATTTTGAACGAAAAATGATGAGTACTTAAAAGGAATAGAATACCTTACAACGATGTGGTGTCTTTCTAATTGTGATGTTTTGTTCGGAAGCTTGGTAGGAGCAACAGTGGCTGCGCTATGCATGAACATGGGAAAATATAAGCATGTTGAAATTTATGATAGGGGAGTTTATTAAAAACATATATTTAGCAAATAAGTAGGAGATAGTGATGCGAGAAGCAATAAGTATAGTGATTCCGGTGTATAATGTGAAAAAATATCTGCCGGAATGTCTGAATTCTTTAATAAGGCAAACATTAAAAGAATGGCGAGCAGTGCTAATTGATGACGGCTCCACAGATGGTTCAGATGATATTTGTAATAAGTACTGTTCCCTAGACCAAAGATTTAGCTATTATAGACAGGAGAATACAGGTGTTTCTGCTGCAAGAAATGAAGGAATAAGAAGATGTGTTGGAAAATACCTCTTTTTCATGGATGCAGATGATACAATATTACCTAATACCCTGGAAGATTTATACAATATTGCAGAAAAAGAAGCTGCGGATTTGATCTCTTTTCGTTTTCAAAAAGTTAGTAATGCAGATGAAATTCAAAGCGTTAACGCAGCAGCTATCACTGAGGTGTATTGTGCATTAGATGCGATGGATTTGTTCTTGAGAGAAAAAAAAATAGGAATTAGCATGTGTACTAAGCTGGTTAAAAGATCAGTGATTGAAGACACTAGCTTTGAAATTGGACGGAAGTCGAATGAAGACAAGTTTTTCTTATTTGAGACGCTATTAAAGGTACATAAGGTTATTGTGCTAAATTCACAGTATTACTGCTATTGGACACGTGAAAATTCTGCAACGACAAGACCGTTTGATGAAAGATGGTTTGACTGTACATATTTTGCACAAAAAATATATGATAGAATTTGTGAAGAAGCTCCTGAATTAGAACCGCAAGCAAGATATCAACTATTAAGTGTTTGCTATTTTTTGCTAAGACAAATGGATAAAGTTAATGCACAGAGTACCTTTCTGAAAGAGTACCAAAGTTTACAAGACACAATAAGAACTACCAAAGTGCGAGACATATGGAAATATTTTACGCCGCAAAGAGGACTGGGAATTGCAATGATAAAGTTTTTTCCGTGGCTATATCATTGCTTAATATATTGAGATACTAGGAAGGAGGAGATAAAATGCGCATAAAAAAAACAAATCTATTCTTCCTACTTTACACAGTTATTATGTTATGGCCAGAGTATTTCTCGAATTCCATAACCATTGCATTGGCAAATCTATTGGCTTTGCTTGGCTCTCTTTATGTGTTTAAAAATATAAGAAGAATATCAGCTTTTTCAATACTAACAGCTATGTATTTTATCTATTTTGTTGCTGATACTTATCTTCATGGTGGAGGAGATATACATACTTTGATATCAAATATGAAAATAGTGATATCAATCATGACAGTCGATGTGTATTTATCAAATGAGGATAAAAGTTTTGGGATTTCCACAATGTTTTGGCTTGTGTTTACTTTTACAGCACTAAACTTCGCAACATTGATATTATTTCCAAATGGTCTTTACCAGTTATCGACTGTTTGGAATGAATGGGGAACTACTACATATTCAGAATACTGGATTTTTGGATCAAAAAATAGCCATGCATTTTGGTATCTTCTTTTGGAAGCCTTAGTGGGACTGAAATGTTATCTTCGGCCAAGTACTAACAATAGATTTCTCGTTTATATATGTCTTTTAATGTCAATGCTGTCGCAGGTCATTCTTGCATCTAGTACAGCAACTGTTGCAACTACTATTGGCGCAATTGGTGTTCTATCAGTAGTATTATCGAAAAAGAATGAAAATACTAAGAAGATTAATGCGTATTTTATAGTTTGTATTAATTTTGTGTTTAATTTACTGCTTGTTTTTGGAATGACTGGCTTTTTAGGATCTATAGTTCATACCTTGTTTAATAAGGATTTAACATTTAGCAATCGAACAATTGCGTGGGGTAATGCAGTTAAGAGCATAGTGAAGAGTCCGATTACTGGAACGGGTATACTGACTTCAAGTCAAGCAAAATCTGTATTGGGTAGTCTTTCATTTATGCAAGCTCATAATGAATGGTTACAGTGTTTATGGCAAGGAGGAATAATATTGTTTGTTATCCTTCTTTTTATACTATTGGCAATTGCTGGAAGAATAAATAAGATTCGGCATTCAAAATTGCAATTTATGTGCTGTATGCTATTTATTTCAGTGTTTATAGAAATGGCATTTGAGGTCTGGTTAGGCATGACGTTTACATGGTTATTACTATTGCTCATATACAAGGCAGAAGTTTTTGAAATGCCATATGAGGAGGAATGGAATGAATAAAGGTAAACGTCTGTTGATCACCCTGATGTCGACTGGAATGGCTACAATCATGAGCTTTGTAGTAAGCTTCTTTTTGACACCGTTTATTACAAACATGTTAGGAACTGAGGCCTATGGATTTGTCACATTATCTAAGAACTTTGTTAGTTATGCTGTAATCATTTCAACTGCTCTTGATTCGTATGCAACGCGTTATATTGCGATGGAGTATCACAAAAAAGACTTTAAAAGCGCAAATAGATATGTATCATCAGCGTTCTATGGAGATGCAGTTATAGCATCAGGCGTTCTCGCAATAGGTGTTCTTTTTGTTATATTTATGGAGCACTTTTTAAATATTTCGCCGGAATTGGTTCTTTCTGTTAAAGTACTTTTCTTACTTGTTTTTGTGAATTTTTTTATTACAACGGTTCAAACGGCTTTTAACTCAACTGCATACATAAAAAATCGCTTGGATATAACAGGTTTTGTTCGAGTAATAGGGTATATCGTCGAAATAGTTCTGTACATATCGATTTTTAGATTCTTTTCACCACAGGTTTGGTATGTTGGTGTTGTAATGCTGGTTGTGACAGCAATTAATTTTACTGCTACAGTTTGGATGTTCCATAGCATGACCCCGGAACTTAAAGTTAGAAGATCATATTTTTCAATCGATGCGGTAAAGAAGCTGGTTGGAAATGGTATATGGAATTCTATAAATAGTTTGGGCGTCACATTAAACTCTGGACTTGACTTGTTGGTTACAAATCTTTTACTTACAAACCTTGAAATGGGACAAATTGCAATTACAAAAACGATAGCTTCTATTTTTTCGTCTCTGGAAGCTATGCTATGTCAACCATTTCAACCGTTGCTCCTGAAAAGTTACTCAGATCACAATGAAAAGCAATTGCATGAAGAGCTTAGAATGTCTGTTAATATTTCGGGCTTCTTTTCAGCGTTAGCTTTCGCAGGCTTTTTTAGTTTGGGAAAATTATTTTATCAGCTTTGGATTCCGAATCAAGATACGGAATTGCTGTATACCCTTACTGTAGTGACAATTCTTGCTTATGTAACAGAAGGACCAGTACATCCATTATATTATATTTATACCTTAACCGTAAAAAACAAGGTGCCATGTATAATAACACTTATTGGTGGTGCTTTTAATGTGGTCGGAATGTTTGTGTTGGTACGTTGTACTAATATGGGAATTTATTCAATTGTAATTACAACAACAGTAATCACAACCATTACAAGTCTAGTTACAAATCCACCATATATGGCACATTGCTTAAAAATGAAATGGTATACATTTTATCCTGCTTTGTTGATAAATATTATTGGTACCACAGTTATGACCGTTGCATTTGGCCTGATAACTAGAGCGATTAATCCAACCGGATGGATTGGACTGATTATGACAACAATCATTTTATGCGGAATTGGATTCTTGATTTATTTTATATTTGTATTTTCTACAAAAGAGAGAAAGTACATTCTTGACATGGTAAAACACAGGGTATCGGCAAATAAATGAGGTAAGTAAAAATGGGTAAGTATTTTGGAACAGACGGCTTCCGTGGTGAAGCTGGAATTACATTAACAGCGGATCATGCCTATAAAGTTGGCCGCTTCTTGGGCTGGTATTACAATGCTCTGCGTGAGCGCAATGGTGACAGTAACCCCGCCCGTATCGTCATCGGCAAGGATACTCGCCGCAGCTCCTATATGTTTGAGTACAGTCTGGTTGCTGGTCTGACTGCTTCTGGAGCAGATGCATATTTGCTCCATGTCACAACCACTCCGTCTGTGGCGTACATCGCTCGTGTGGATGACTTCGACTGCGGCATCATGATTTCCGCCAGCCATAACCCGTACTATGACAACGGTATTAAGCTGATCGACTGCTACGGGGAGAAGATGCCGGAGGAAACGTTGCTGCTGGTAGAAGACTACATTGACGGCAAGCTCCATGTGTTTGATCAGGATTGGACAGAACTTCCGTTTGCTCATCGTGAGTATATCGGCTGCACGGTGGACTATGTGGCCGGCCGTAACCGTTACATGGGCTACCTGATCTCTCTGGGCATCTACTTGTATATGATACACTGAAATTACCGAAAAAAAGCGTCAGAATTCCCTAAAATCA
>ERZ808242.1686-NODE-1686-length-11392-cov-14.616653_pt1 | contig 11392 bp, 11 predicted proteins | sample MGYA00521244_ERZ808242 | MGnify/ENA primary metagenome ERZ808242 (study PRJEB31516, sample SAMN03275573) | gut metagenome | biome: mammalia-associated habitat; material: feces | host: Papio cynocephalus | place: Kenya | collected 2012-07-27 ... | reverse complement strand
AAGAGGTCTTCCGGCATACGCTTGATATAACCAAGCTTTGTCATGGCTATAACGATATTTTCTCTCTCGATCAGTTCTTCATCTGTTACTTCATCAACATCTCTGCCGAGAGCAGTTCTTCTCTCATCACCATATTTCTGAGAAATAACAAGAAGCTCATCTTTGATAACTCCAAGTAATTTCTTCTCATCTGCAAGGATTGCTTTCAGATAACTGATCTTATCCATCAGCTCTTTATACTCTGCCTCTAACTTCTCACGTTCCAGACCTGTCAGAGCACGAAGTCTCATATCTACGATCGCCTGTGCCTGAACCTCTGTCAGTCCGAATCGTTCCATTAATGAATTCTTCGCATCCTGTACACTCTTGGAACTACGGATAATGTTGATAACTTCATCGATATTATCGAGTGCGATCAGCAATCCCTGTAAAATATGTGCTCTTTCCTCTGCCTTATTCAGATCATACTTTGTACGTCTGGTTACGACATCTTCCTGATGCTTCAGATAATATCCAAGCATCTGGCTGATATTTAAAATCTTTGGAACACCATCTACAAGTGCCAGCATATTAACACCAAATGTATCCTGAAGCTGTGTATGTTTATACAGCTGATTCAGAAGTACATTTGCATTTGTATCTTTCTTTAATTCGATGACAACGCGAATACCTTCTCTGGATGATTCATCTCTTACATCCGTGATTCCATCTACACGCTTGGTTTTTACAAGTTCCACGATCTTCTGGATCAGTAAAGCCTTGTTTACCATGTATGGAAGTTCTGTTACTACGATCTTATGCTTGCCATTTGGCATTGCTTCGATATCTGTAACGGCACGAACCTTGATCTTACCACGACCGGTTCTGTATGCCTCTTCTATTCCACGATGTCCAAGGATCTCTGCTCCCATAGGAAAATCAGGTCCTTTTATGATCTGCATGATCTCATCGATAGAAGTTTCTCTGTCTTCTTCTATACGATTGTCAATGATTTTTACAGTTGCACCAATTACTTCCTTTAAATTATGTGGTGGAATATTGGTAGCCATACCAACCGCGATACCTGTTGTACCATTCACTAATAGATTAGGAAAACGTGATGGAAGTACTGTAGGTTCTTTTTCTGTCTCATCAAAGTTTGGTACGAAATCAACGGTATCTTTATTGATATCAGCTAACATTTCCATACTGATCTTTGATAATCTTGCCTCTGTATATCGCATAGCAGCAGCGCCATCACCATCTTCTGAACCAAAGTTACCATGACCATCTACCAATGGATATCTTGTATTCCAGTCCTGAGCAAGTTTTACGAGAGCATCATAGATGGAACTGTCTCCGTGTGGATGATATTTACCCATGGTATCACCGACGATACGGGCACATTTACGATGTGGCTTATCCGGACCATTATTCAGTTCTATCATTGAGTGAAGAATTCTTCTCTGAACAGGCTTCAAACCATCTCTTACATCAGGAAGTGCTCGTGCTGCAATAACACTCATGGCATAATCTATATAAGACCGCTCCATAGTCTTCTTGAGTCCGACTTCACTTATTTTGTCAAAAATCTTATCGTCATCCATGTTCTTCTCCCTTTCGTTTAAATGTCAAGATTCTTAACGAACTTGGCATTTGTCTCTATGAACTGTCTTCTAGGTTCAACTTTATCTCCCATCAGTACATTAAAGGTCATATCAATTTCTGATTCATCGTCATCATCGATAGCAACTTTTAATAAAATTCTCTTTTCCGGATCCATGGTTGTTTCCCATAACTGTTCTGCATCCATTTCACCAAGACCTTTATATCGCTGAATCTTGTTCGACTGATCTCGTCCAACTTCATTCAGTATACTGTTCAGTTCATCATCACTGTAGGCATACCAGATCTTCTTGTTCTTCTCCAGCTTATAAAGTGGTGGCTGTGCCAGATATACATGTCCTTTTCGAATCAGATCCGGCATAAACCGATAGAAGAACGTCAGAAGCAGGGTCGCGATATGAGCACCATCTACATCGGCATCCGTCATAATGATGATCTTGTTATATCTGAGTTTATCAATATCAAAATTCTCATGAATACCTGTACCAAATGCTGTTATCATCGCTTTGATCTCGGCATTTTCAAGAATTCGATCAATTCTTGCTTTTTCTACATTTAAGATTTTACCACGAAGTGGAAGAATTGCCTGTGTTGCACGAGATCTTGCTTTCTTTGCAGAACCACCGGCGGAATCTCCCTCTACGATGTAGATCTCACAATTCTTTGGATCTTTATCGGAACAATCTGCAAGTTTTCCAGGAAGTGCCATATTATCTGCAAGATTTGCTTTTCTTGCTACATCTCTGGCTCTTCTTGCAGCAATTCTTGCACGCTGCGCCATTACTGATTTATTAATAATAATCTTTGCTATATTTGGATTCTGCTCTAAGAAGTAAGTAAGCTGTTCACTTACGATACTTTCTACTACAGGTCTTACTTCTGAATTTCCAAGCTTCTGCTTTGTCTGACCCTCAAACTGAGGCTCACTTATCTTAACAGATACGATAGCAGACAGACCCTCTCGCAGATCTTCACCTGACAAATTATCTTCCTTTTCTTTTAACAGATTATTTTTTCTTGCATAATCATTGAAAATCTTAGTAATAGCTGATTTGAAACCTGTTAAGTGCGTACCACCTTCTGGTGTATTAATATTATTTACATAACTGTGTATCATTTCGTTATAGGAATCATTATGCTGCATAGCGACTTCTACATAAACACCATCTTTGAGTCCTTCACAGTAGATTACTTTATCATAGAGTGCTTCTCTGTGTCTGTTCATGTATTCAACAAACTCTTTGATACCTCCCTCATAATGGAAATGTCTCTCCTTTGGAGGATCTACACGAAGATCTGTTAATGTGATTTTTAATCCCTTTGTAAGAAAAGCAGTCTCACGAAGTCTTGTTCTTAATGTATCATAATCATAGATCCAGTCATCAAAAATAGTCTTATCCGGAAGAAATGTTACCTTTGTTCCTGATTTATCTTCCGGTGCATCTGCAATAATCTGCAATGCACTATCTACATTACCTCGCTTATAAGTCTGTTTATATACATGACCATCTCTTGTAACTTCAACCTCTAACCATTCAGAAAGTGCATTTACGACAGAAGCACCTACACCATGAAGACCGCCGGATACCTTATATCCTCCACCACCGAACTTACCACCGGCGTGAAGAACGGTAAATACTACTTCCAGTGCTGATTTTCCGGTTTTCTCCTGAATACCTACAGGAATACCACGTCCATTATCAACAACCGTTATGGAATTATCAGGGTTAATAAAAACTTCTATGTGATTACAATAACCAGCCAGAGCTTCATCTACAGAATTATCAACGATCTCGTAAACAAGATGATGCAATCCTCTTGTAGACGTACTTCCTATGTACATTCCCGGTCTTTTTCTGACAGCTTCAAGTCCTTCCAGAACCTGTATCTGTTCAGCATCATAATTATTTGACATTTTTTTCCTCCTTAATATTCCAAAACATCACGGAACTTATTTCTTCGTAACGGTTCCGTTCATAACATGATACACATTGTTAATAACTACTTGTTCTTTTATAAAATCATCATAACCCGTACAGGTTATAATCGTTTGGATATCTTTGATCTCCTCCAATAATGCTTCTCTCCTGCTGCTGTCAAGTTCTGACATAACATCATCTAAGAGAAGTATAGGATTGTCATTTATAATATTCTTTACCAGTTGTATCTCTGCAATTTTAAGAGAAAGAGCAACTGTTCTCTGCTGTCCCTGTGATCCGAATCTTCTCGCGTCGATTCCATTAATCATAAACATGATATCATCTCTGTGAGGACCTGTCTGGGTACTCATATAATTCAGATCTACATGAACCTTATCTTCTAATACCTTTTCAAATTCATCTTCACCTACATTTTTATCATAGATGATTTCCAGTTTTTCTTTTCCGGAAGTAAGCTTTGAATGGATATCTCCAATCAGATTATTTAACATCGTTATAAAATTCTGTCTTTCTTTTATAACTTTTTTCCCATAATCAACTAACTGTATATTCCACACATCTAAAGTATCCATCAGATTCTTATTGTAGGCAATCTGCTTTAACAGATTATTTCTCTGATTCAATATCTTTAAATAAGATGAAAGGTTCTGATAATATAATCTGCTTAATTGGCATAATTCCAGATCCAGAAAGCGTCTTCTTTCAGAAGGACCATTTTTTATTATAGATAAATCCTCCGGTGAAAAAAATATCACATTTAATAAACCAAAAAGTTCAGTTGTACGTCTGATAGGTAGTCCATCTATAGCAACACCCTTATTCTTGTTTTTACGTAAATGCATATCAATTCGATGACTTATATCACTTTTTTTAATGCAAAGACGTATATGTGACTCTTCTTTTCCTATTTTTATGATCTCCTTATCCTTACTTCCACGATGGGATTTGGTTGTGGCTGCCATATAGATAGATTCCAGTATATTTGTCTTTCCCTGTGCATTATCACCGTACAAAATATTTGTATTCTTATCGAATGTGATGAATAACTCATCATAATTTCTATAGTTGTTAATATTCAGTGATTCTACATACATACTATCTACCAGCCACACATAAAGAATTATTTCTGGATACTTATCTTATCTCCATCAAATTCTACTTCGTCTCCATCATACAGTTTTTTTCCTCTCCTGGTCTCAATCTCACCATTTACGATGACAAGACCCTGAGATATAACCTCTTTTGCTTCTACTCCAGACTCTACAAAACCGGCTGCCTTTAACGCCTGACCCAGTTTTATAAATTCATCTCTCAGCTTGATTATTTCCATTTTTTCTTATCTCCAATCCAGGATTATCTGCTTCCGATACCCATTGGAAGAATCAGATAAATATAACTTTCTTCTTCATCCTTTATTACACAAGGGGATTTTGTATTATTCATATATATAGTTATATCATCATCTTCAATTGCACGAATCGCATCCATTAAGAACTTTGGATTGAATCCGATGATAATATTACTTCCCTCTTTATGAATTTCTATTTCTTCATTCATTGAACCGATCAGAGAATCAATCTTCAGATATAACATGTTATCTTCTATCGTAAGCTTGATCGGTTTCTTATCTGATTCTTTGATCAGAAGGGAAGAACGATCAAGGCAGTCAAGAAATTCTCTCTTGTTGATCGTAAACTTAATCTGATAATCAACATTTAACATATTATCGATTCTGAAAAATTCTCCCTCAACCAGACGGGATACAACCTTTGTACGATCAAATTCAAATAATATATTATTCTCGGCAAAGTATATATTTACATCATCATCTACTCCACCATTTACAATCTTGCTGATATAACTGAGTGCCTTTCCGGGAACAATAACTTTTACATCTTCACTTTCCTTCTTCAGTTCGACATTTCTAATAGCAATTCTATGGCCATCAATTGCTACTACACGAAGACGGTTATTTGAAACCTCAAATAATTCACCGGTCATAACATTGTTATATTCACTGTCTGAGATAGAGAAAATTGTCTGGTTAATGATCTCTCTTAATGTAAACTGTGAAATAGTTATATATTTAGATTTTTCTACAACAGGAAGACTGGAGAAATCTTCTCCTGATTTTCCGGCTATCGTAAATAATGATTTTTCACATTTAATAGTCGTCTTAAAATCTTCATTTGTCTCCATATGTATCTCACTGTCTGGCAGCTTACGAACGATATCGGATAAAAGCTTTGCTTCGATCGCAACCTTTCCTTCTTCTATAACAGTTCCCTCAACATATGATTCAATACCGATCTCCATATCATTTGCTGTAAGTTTGATATTTCCATTTTCAGCTTCTATAAAGATACATGAAAGAATTGGATGTGTAGTTTTTGTAGATACAGCTTTTGAAACATTACTAATTCCCTGCATCAATTTTCCCTTCATACACGAAATCTTCATTTTGTTTATAACTCCTTTCCCGGTTGGACTCTACATATATATTTATAAAATAAAGTAGTAATAAAAGTAGTAGTAGGTGTGGATTTGTTGAAACTCTTAAAATGCCTTATAAAATATAATAAAATCAATTATGTGACTATGTTAATGAGGTTCTTTTTACATGTTAACTTAAAGCAAGTTATTAACATATATAAATCGTCTGAATTGATTGAATTGTCAGATACTAACATTTCATAACAACATTACAGACATTCATCCACATATAATTAACATCAGCTGTGAGGGCTGAGCTTCTTCATGATCACGTCTATAGTTTCAGCATATTCAGGATCATTTGAGATTCTTTCTTCTACTCTCTTGATGTTGCTTAATACAGTGGAGTGATCCTTTCCTCCAAATACATCACCGATCGTTTTAAGTCCTTTTGTGGTGAACTTACGGCAGAGATACATGGATATCTGTCTGGCATTTGCAACATCCTGACTACGTTTTGAAGATTTGATATCATCTACACTGATATTTAAGTGTTCGGAAACGGTATTAATGATGAGATCAGGTGTGATCGTTACATTTGTTTCCTTGGATATCATATCTTTTAATATGTTCTTTGCAAGATTTTCGGTTATGGTGACATTTCCAAGTTCGGCGTAGACGCTGATCTTGTTTAATGCACCTTCCAGTTCTCTTACATTATAAGTAACGTTATTTGCGATGTATTCGAGAATGTTATCACTGATATTTTTATATCCGTTCATCTCTACTTTGTTTTTAAGGATCGCCATTCTTGTCTCATAATCAGGAGCATGAATATCGATAGGTACACCCCATTCAAATCTGGAACGAAAACGCTCCTCCAGAGTTTTGATCTCTTTTGGTGGTTTATCTGAAGACAGGATGATCTGTTTACCTTCATCGTGAAGTGCATTGAAGGTATCGAAAAATTCCTGCTGTGTACTCTCTTTACCTATGAGGTACTGAATATCATCAATCAGTAAGACATCGACGGTTCTGTATTTTTCCCGAAATTCATCTGTCTTGTTTTTTTTGATCGCTTCTACGATCTCATTTGTGAATTTATTGGAAGGTACATAGAGAACCTTCATATTCTTATTATGCTGTAAGATATAATGTGCGATCGACTGCATCAGATGTGTTTTACCAAGACCTGCTCCACCATATAAGAAAAGTGGATTGAATTTGTCCAGTCCCGGTGAATCTGCGACAGCCAGACATGTAGCATGGGCGAGCTTATTACTCTCACCTACGACAAATGTTTCAAATGTATATTTTGGGTAAAGATTACTTTTTGTAATTGCCTCGTTGTATTCTTCAGATGTGACGATTTCTTTTGAATCGTTTTTGAGATTACTTTCAAGATCAATGACAACTTCGATAGAATCGTCCTGGAGAACTTCTCTTATAGAAGTAACCAGAAACATATCGTACATTTTCTTGTTGATAAATTCTATGCCCCTTGCTCCCATCTGTTCATCAATCGTAAAATACAGTTTTTTTCCTTCAACAGAGTATAGCTTCAAAGGCTTTATCCATGTATTAATTACGATATGGGATAATCCATGTTCAGTCTCAAGAAGGGAGAGAATCTCGTCCCATTTTGATAATATCAATTCCTTCATTCTTACGAAAATCCTTTCAGTCCATTCGTTGTATCTATGGAGTTATAGGCATAGAACCACGTATTTATATCTTATAACAAAATGACCATTTTTTCAAGTTATATTACCCTCTTATGGGCACTTGATAAAAATTTTCTATATAATAGGAAGAAACTCATTTTATAATATGACAGGAAATTGTTTTGTAACAGATTGAAAATAAGTTACATAATAATTATGAAAAAGTATTGTTATGTTAAGTAATAAAAATGTTACCTAATAAATTGTGAACATCAAAATATAAGATAAAATATAGATTTATGGAAGAATGAAAACAACAAATCCAGATGTTATCCACATGTTATTCACAATTTGTGGATAACATTATGTAAATTGATTATGGTAAAGTACATATCAATGGATAAATGTGGAAAAAAAGAAAAACCACTAGATTTTGTATTTAAAAATTATATAGACACCAATTTTTAAAAATAAAAAAATCACATTTTTTTAACTAAGTGTTTTATAGTGTAAAAACCCTTGATTTTAAAGGAAAAATTCAAAAAAAACTTGACTGTATGTGGTTATTTATTTATAATATGCAAGGACTTTATAGGTATCTGTATGTGTTCGTCTGAGTCTGTTATAAACAGAAGAAATGAATGGATGTGGATAAATAATGGTCATAATAATTAAAGGAGGTGTATAGATATGAAGATGACTTTCCAGCCTAAGAAGAGACAGAGATCAAAAGTACATGGTTTCAGAAAGAGAATGAGTACTGCTAATGGCAGAAAGGTACTGGCCGCTAGACGAGCTAAGGGTAGAAAGAAATTATCAGCATAGGTCACAAGGTTGTGGCCTTTTTTAGTTTTTCTAATTTTCAATCAATGATTTGGTGGTTATGTTATGAGTAATTTTATTACGTTAAAAAACAGCAGAGAGTTTGGCAGTGTTTATAACACAAAGGATTCGGTGGCCAATAAATATTTAGTTATGTATCTGAGAGCCAACAGCTTGGAATACAATAGACTTGGAATCTCTGTTAGTAAAAAAGTTGGTAACAGTGTGGTAAGACACAGGGTAACCAGATTGATTAGAGAAGCTTACCGATTAAACAAAGACTGTATCCGCAGTGGTTATGACATTGTGTTCGTTGCCAGAGTAACAGCGAAGGACAAGGGGTATCATGAGATCGAAAGTGCCATGATGCATCTGTTCATGCTGAAGAAGCTGACGATAGTCAGAGATGGTGAAAATTCAAAATGAAAAAAATGTTAATTCGTTTAATCAGATTTTATCAGAGGTATTTGTCCATGTTAAAAGGACATCCTACCTGCAAGTATTTTCCAACCTGTTCACAATATGCGATCGAAGCTTTGGAAAAGTATGGCGTGATAAAAGGTGGCCTCCTGGCTGTATGGAGAATACTTAGATGTAATCCTTTTTCTAAAGGAGGATATGATCCCGTTCCATAAAGGAGGACAAGATGTTTCTAACAGTAGAAGACGGTCTGATTTTAGGACCGATATGTTGGTTATTTGGTAAGATATTTGATCTGATGTATAAATTGATAGAACTTATCAGTAACAGCATGGGAATAGGATATGTTAATCTTAGTATCTGCGTTATCTTATTTACGTTTTTCATAAGAGCTTGTTTGTTCCCATTGAATTTCAAGCAGCAGAAATCTTCTAAGATTATGAATTTTATCCAGCCGGAGATTAATAAGGCAACAAAGAAGTATAACAATAAAACAGATCAGGAATCCCTGATGAAGAAGCAGCAGGAAACACAGAAGATCCAGAAGAAGTATGGTGTAAGTCTTACATCCGGATGTCTTCCAACCCTGATCCAGCTTCCTGTATTCTATGGTCTGTATCGTGTTATACAGAACATTCCTGCTTATGTAGGAGATGTGAAGGACAAGTATAGCAATATTGTAGATATTTTGAGTACGAAAACAGATTATATACAAGCAATATCTGATGTAGCAAAAGAGTCAAAGGTAAGTACCGTTTCAGCGGCTCTTAAACAAATGGGTGATGAACCTACAAAAAATCAGATTATTGATGTTCTTGATAAGTTTGCTCAGAGTGACTGGAAAAATCTCATAGATAATTTAGGACTTTCAAATAATAGTGATCTTTCAAATTATGTTAATCAAATACATGATATGAATCAGTTTTTGTTTGGACTGAATATTGCAGATGCTCCTGGACTGAAGCTTTCAGTAGCACTGATTGTTCCAATTCTTTCAGCAGTATTGCAGTTTGTATCTTCTAAGATCAGCATGAATGCATCCAAAAATAATGCAAATGCAAATGATCCTACAGCAGCACAGGCTAACAGCATGATGAATATGATGACTTACGGTATGCCGCTTATGTCATTATTTATCTGTATTAACCTGCCAATTGCTATTGGTCTTTACTGGATCATAGGTTCTGTTATTACGATTATCACACAGCTTATTATCAACAATTACTATAATAAGTGTGATAAAGAAGCAGTTCTTGAGAAATGTAAAGAAAAAGCAGCTAAGAAGCAGGCAAAGAAAGAAGCAAAGCATCCTGGTAAGAAGTCATTCTATGAGAGAATGATGGATGCTCAGAATGGTAATGTAAGTTCAGATAGTACCCAGTCTGAAAGTATTAACAGAATGGCATCTTCAAGACTGAAAAGTTATACGAATCCGACAGTTGATGAAGTGAAACAATCAGAAAACAACGTTCATTACAAATCTGGAAGCATTGGTTCCAAAGCAAATATCATGCTTCAGTATCAGAATAAGAGTAATGATAAGGGAGGAAATAAATAATGGAGTTTGTAGAATTTAAAGGTAAAACTTTAGATGAGGCACTTATGCAGGCAAGCGTTGAGCTTGGATGTGCCAGTACAGACCTGGAATATAATGTAGTCAGTGAGGGAAGCACAGGTTTTCTTGGACTGATCGGTTCAAAGCCATTTGTCATCAGTGCCAGAAAGAAGAAAACATTTGTGGATGATGTAAGAGAATATCTTGAAACATTATTCAAGGCTATGGATATTCAGGCTGACATCAAGATCGAGTTTAATGAGACAGATAATCTTCTTGATATCGATGTAGAAGGTCCTGAAATGGGTATTCTGATCGGTAAGAGAGGACAGACATTAGATGCACTCCAGTATCTGATCAGTCTCGCAGTAAACAAGAAGAGTGACTCTTATATCAGAGTAAAGCTTGATACAGAGAATTACAGAGCAAGAAGAAAAGAGACTCTTGAAAATCTTGCCAAGAACATTGCATTCAAGGTAAAGAGAACAAAGCGTTCATTTGCACTTGAACCAATGAATCCTTATGAGAGAAGAATTATCCACGCTACTTTACAGAATGATAAGTATGTATCTACAAGAAGCGAGGGTGAAGAACCATATCGTAAGGTTATCGTATATTTAAAGAAATACGACAGAAATAACAAATAATAAAGTATCTTGCTAACAGATACTTATATAAAAACAGAAAAACATATGTAAATGTGGATTTCTGAAAAATAAGATTTCCGGAAAATGAAAAATCAGGGTAACTGCTCTGATGAATCGACTTCCGGAAATTTTTTTTTAGGGATAGAAAAAAAGTATGTATAGGTGTATTATCTAAAAGTATGTTAGTATAAATAAAATGATATGATATTGTAATATAATATATGTTATCTGTTATGTCAGTGAATGATGTATAGAATATTGATCAGATAGAAACAGGAGAAATCATATGCTTGTAAATGATACGAT